>JGI24695J34938_10000991_pt1 | contig 25796 bp, 21 predicted proteins | sample TergutCo191P3_FD_34938 | JGI IMG/M metagenome (IMG submission 34938)
GGGGGGTTTGGGGGGAGAACCTTTTTTTCCTTAAAAAAAGGTTCTCCCCCCAAGGTCTTAATCTCTAATCAAAGGTGCTTTATGAAAAAAATTCTTTTACTATTGTTAATTCTTTTCACATCATGCGCGACAAACAACCCGCCGCAAATTATAGGAATGCCGAGGTTTTATGCGGGCTCGGGGGAAGTGGACGAGGTTGCGGACAGCAAGCCGCAAGCGTTTACGGTGCTTTATCGGCGGGAGGCAGAGCTTGGACGGTTTGAGCCTGCGGAAGGAACGTATATTGGGGCGTGGCTTACGGCAGATGTCTCTATAAAAATGTTTGAGCATATGACGGAAAAGCGTCATGCGGTGTATGTGAATGAGTTGGATTTGGGTGACGAAATTCCGATTTCGTGGCTGTTGCACTGTATTGCGTCCCTTGCTACACCGCTAATTATCGTGCATCCACCGAGTAATTCGGAGCTGGATGATGTTCCCGTTGGGGATTTGGTTGTGTATCTGGCGCAACGACTGGGGTCGTTTAATTTGCCGATGTTTGTGGCGTTTTTTCCGGAGCATGACATGACGGCGGCAGAATACACGTTGTTGTTTCGCAAAGCGCGAAACGCATTTCATGCCCACGCGCCGATGGCGGCATTTGTGTGGGTTGCGCCAAACCATATGGCAACGCCGCAAAATCCGTTTTATCCCGGACATAATGCGGTAGACTGGGTCGCACTGCCCCTGCTTTCCACTTGGAATGCGCAAACGGGGTACGAAGATATTTTGCAAAATTTTGAACAATTTTACCGTTCGTTTCGGGAACACAAGCCCATAATGATTCTGCCGCTTGGGGTAAGCCACTTCACACGGGGCGATTACACATATCGCCTAAATGAAACCGCCGCCGAAATACAACGAGTATACCAATCCCTGCAAAATTTCCCGCGCCTTGGGCTTATTATTTATGCAGATTCGTTTACGCTAAACCACACCTACACAGATGATTTTTCTATTTCCATGGAAAACATTTTGCTAAATGCGTACCGCAAAGCCGTCTCTGCCGAGAATTTCCTGCACACATTAGAGCGCACGGCGGAAAGCAATTCGCGCTGGTTTCGCGCCGCGCACCACGGATATTTTTACGAAAACAGAATTTACATTTCCACCCACACCCTTGAAAACGAGCTTTTCATTCCGCCGCCGCGCCAAACCACCGAAATTAACGAAAACTTCTTCACAGATTCCAAAAGAATTTCCGGAAAACGAATCACAGCTTGCCCCGACAGGCAGGTTATTCTTATTGAAACCAAGTCCTAAATTTGGTATACTCGTGCGGGGGAAAAGAAAAGTTATTAACAGTCTGTGGAAAACTCTGTGGAAAAGTGATTAATAACTGTTGAATAACTTTCTTTTTTGTGAATTTCTCGGAGGATTGGGCTGTGGATATAAATTATATATGGCAAGAAACTTGCCGCCTGATGTCAAAAAGTATATCAGAAGTTGTTTTTGACACTATGATAAAACCGCTTGAACCCGTTTCGTATGAAAACGGGGTTTTTACGGTTACTGCAAAGTCGTTCTTTTTTAAGACGTCTGCAAGCCGCCATATCAGAGAGATGACAAGATATGTGCGTTCGCTTACAAACGAGGACGTTGAGGTGCATATAATTTCGCCGGAGGATTCTGCCGACCCTGCAAATTCCCAGCGTTTAAGCGATTATAACAAAACGGGTTTGCGCCCACGCTACACGTTTGACACTTTCGTGCCCGGCAAATGTAACGAGCTTGCCTATGCAGGCGCACGCGCCGTTGCAGACACCCCCGGTCAAACGGAAGAATACAATCCGCTTTTTTTGTATGGCGGCGTGGGTCTCGGAAAAACACACTTAGTACACGCAATAGGCAACCATATCTACGATAACTGCCCCAATCTTAAAGTGCTTTATGTACCCAGCGCGACATTTACAAACGAATTTATCACTTCCATACGGGAAAAAACAACGCCTTCGTTCCGCAAAAAATACCGTGGCGTGGACGTTCTTCTCATAGACGACGTTCAATTTCTTGAGGGCAAAGAGGAAACGCAGGAGGAAATGTTCCACACATACAATTACATGAAGGACTCCGGCAGACAAATCGTATTCACATCTGATGTTCCGCCGAACGAACTTAAAACCCTCGAAGTACGCTTAACCTCGCGTTTCGCATCAGGTCTAATCGCAGACGTAAGCATTCCCGATTACGAAACACGCAGTGCAATCTTGGACAAAAAGCTGGACTTTGAAAATATCGAAATTCCCGCACAAATAAAGGAATTTATCCTGAAAAACATAATCTCCAACGTGCGCGACATGGAAGGCGCGATAAACAAAATCACCGCATACACACGCCTTACAGACAAAAAATTAACTCTTGATATGGCACAAATCGCCCTCAAGGACTTACTCGTCGGCAAGGAAAAGCCCGTTGTCACCATGGAGTACATTCGTCAAACCGTTGCAGACCATTTCAAACTATCAGTAGACGACCTTAACAGCCGCAAACGTACACAAACAATAGTCCTTCCGCGCCAAATAGCCATGTACCTTTGCCGCAAAATCCTTGACACTCCCCTCCCCGCCGTAGGCAAATTCTTCGGCGGTCGCGACCACACAACCGTCATACACTCCTGCAACAAAATCACCGCCGAACTCGAATTCGATGAAAAAATGCGTCTTACGGTTGAAGAATTAGAGATTCATATTAATGGGGAATAGAGATAAACCTCGGGGCTCTGCCCCGAACCCCGGAAACTTTTGAAAAAGTTTCATCAAAACTTTAACTCAAAACCGCGCATACGCGCGGTTTTGGGAATACGATATAGTTTATCGCTAGTCCATGTTAAAATTTGGGTCAAGCCTTTTTAAAGGCTTGCGGGGTTTGGGGCAGAGCCCCAAGGTCTTAAACCTTAACAACATTGTTAATAACCTGTGGATGAAAGTGGAACAAGTTTTGTGCGTGTGGATTGTGTTAATAAAAAGGGAAGTTTTGCGCAGGTTTTGCACGGGGTTATGAGATTGGAAAATGTAGGTGTTTAAAGGGTCGGGACGGGTTTTCCACTTATTAACACAGCCTACTGCTACCGCTACTGTAAAAGAATTATAATATATATGAGGTGCGTGAAAAAAATGGTGTTTACGTGTGATAAGGTGAGTTTGCAAGATGCTTTGGCTTTGGCGGGTAGAGCGGTTTCTACAAGGGCGACTAATCCGATATTGGAGTGTGTTCTTGTGACGGCAGAACCGGGGGTTGGGGTAAGTATTATCGGCAATGACAAGGAAATTTTTATTGAAACGGCATCTTTCCCTGCGGAGGTGGAAGTGGGCGGAAGTATCGCGCTGGATGCGAAGCTGTTTACGGAAATTGTAAGAAGAATATCGGGCGACTCTGTTGTGATTGAAACGGATGATTCGTTTAATGCTATATGTAAAAGCGGGCGTTCGCGGTTAAAAATTGCGGGTCAGCCGCCCGAAGAGTTCCCCGTTATCCCCGAAAATGAACTTAGCGAGGTTTCTTCCAAGTACAAAATACGGGCAACGCAGTTGAAAAACATGATTAAGCAAACCATTTTTTCTGTTGCCATGGACCAGACAAAACCCATTTTAACCGGCGAAAAATTAGAGATAAAAAATAATGTTTTGGAAATGGTTGCAATTGATATGTTTCGGATTTCATACAGCTCTGCGGATATGGGCGAGGACGCGGCAGATTCTAACGCGGTTGTGCCTGCAAAGGCGTTGGGCGAGTTGTCGCGCATTTTGCCTGATACGGATGATGAAGTAAATTTCTTTTTCACGCAAAACAAGGCGGTGTTTGAAACGGGCGGATTTAGGCTGGTTTCGAGCCTGCTTGCGGGCGAGTTTATTCGCTACGACCAGATTTACAACGAAGATTTTTCCACAATGCTGGTTGCAGACCGCGTGTCGCTTTTAAATGCCTTTGAGCGTGCTGTTTTGGTTGCTTCGGAAGGTCGTATGCTTCCCGTACAGCTTAACATTGCCGATGATGATATCACAATCTCTGCGCAATCCGAGCGCGGCCAAGTAGACGACGGCGTTCCCTGCGAAACTGAGGGCAAAGATTTGACAATCTATTTCAATCCAAAATACTTCATAGATGTTCTGCGCGCCCTTGAAGAAGAGCGCGTAGTTATCAAATTTAATACAGTTATGTCACCCTGTACCATTCGCGGCAGCGAAAACGAAAACGGCTTGCGCTATTTGATTGTTCCATTGCGTCCGCCGGCTTAGGTAACATATGCATATAAAAAAAATTTCGATAGCGGGATTTCGTAACCTTGATGTGAGTGAATGTGAGTTGTCGTCGGGGGTTAATATTATTTTCGGAGATAACGCGCAGGGTAAGACTAATTTTTTGGAGGCTGTTTATTTTTGCGCCTTTGGCAGGTCGTTGCGGGCAAGAGCGGACGGCGAGTTGGTTGGCTGGGGCAGGGACAGCGCGAGCATTAGGCTTGAGACAGAACGGGCTGGGATGTCTTCGGTTTTAGATGCGCGGTTAAGTTTGGCGGGCAAAAAAGCGGTTAAAGGCATCATGTCGGATTTTATTCCCGTAAAGCATATGAAGGATTTGTTTGGGCGGCTGTTGGTGGTTATGTTTTCGCCTGAAGATTTGCGGCTTATTAAAGCGGGGCCAAGTGAGCGGCGGCGTTTTATGGATATGGAAATTTGCCAGCTTTCGCCCGTGTATTACAGCGATTTAAAGGAGTATTTCAGGGCGTTAAAACAGCGGAACGCCCTGTTAAAAATTTTGCAAAAAGACAGAGGTTCGGCAATGCGCGAAAGCCTAAGCGTTTGGGACGAGCAACTGATAAATTACGGTTTGAGAATAATAAAAACGAGGCATTCCTTTGTGGAAAAGGTTAATAAAATTGCGGCGGAAATTCATAAAAATATCACGCAAGGCGCGGAAGAATTACGGCTGGAATATAAGGCGGGCATAGCGGCAGAAAATTACGCGGCAGTAATGGAAAAATCCCACGAGAAGGACATTGCCCGTGGCACAACGTCGGACGGCATCCACACAGACGATATCGAATTTACCATAAACGAGATTTCTGCACGGCATTTTGGTTCGCAGGGGCAACAGCGCACCGCCGCCCTTTCCGCAAAATTGGCAGAAATCGAAATAATCAAACAAAGCACGGGCGAAACGCCAATTCTTCTGCTGGACGATGTTCTTTCCGAATTAGACAAACACAGGCAAAAATTTTTGCTTGCGCAAATTTCCAACCTGCAAACAATCGTAACCTGCACAGGCGTAGAGAGTTTTCAAATAAAAGAGTATGTACGGTTTAATATGCAAGGCGGGAAAGTTCTATAGTCTACTGATGTGGAATATAGTTTATGAATAAATCTATTTCACAGGAGGAATTTTTTATGAACGAGAAAGTTGTGCAGGCATGGTTGGAATTAAACGACCCTAAAACAAACGACTTGGTGCAAAGCAAATGGGACCAAACAAACGCGGGGATATTGTTTGCGGCGGATAAGCCCAGCCCTGCGGTGGGTGTGGGAGTGATAACGGGCAAAAGCGGCGATGCTATCAAAAAAGATGATGCAGAGATGCAAGCGGCGATAGACAGCGGCGAACTTGAAAAATTGGTAAAAGTTTTCCAAGAAAAGCCGCTTATCGGTTGTACATCTGTGTTAAGCATGGCGCGCAAAGCCTCTAAGTATGACCCTAACGGAGACATTAATAATTCAAAAAATTCGGAAAGATTTAAGGATTACATTAAAAGGGTTGTAGACGCACCGTTTTTCCACCTGACAATGAGTGAATATTCCACGTATCACCGCAAGGAAAAAAACTGGGATGCAGCCATTGATGAAATAGCAAACCTTTATGACGGCGTATCGGCGGACGACAAAAACAAGATACGCGATAGTATTAAGTTATTGGCAAAAACAGCGGCAAGTAATACCAACACAAAATCGTCTAATAACTTGTTTGCTGTTTCCACAATCAACAGCCCTACTAAAAGCGATGTAATCAACATTTTCCTTTATTCCAGTTTTATACAAATGGAAGAAAGTGAATCGAAGGGTTCTCACTCCATGCAAAGTGATGTTACCATTAACAGAATCGCGTTGGATTTTCATATAAGCGCGTGGAAGCCCCTTGCCGCAAAAGTTGCCGCAAAGCATATCAGGCTTGTGGACGATTGGCTGGAAGATAACAAAACAGAAGAATCCGACCAATTTACCAAACTTAATTTAACATTTGCAAAATAGGCGGTGTACCATGGAAAACTTGGTACGCGTTTGGTGTAACGAAAACGACCCCGCCATACAGCGTGAAAATATCTGTATGGCGGGGGATATACAACCCGCCCTTTGTGCCCCTGTAATAATAGGAGCAAAGGGCGATGAATCTTTTTTAAGAAACATTATTCAAGGGCGGCAGCCGTATGTGCTTTCTTCGGCAGAATTTGAAAAGGCTTTAGCACAGTTTCAAAAAACGCCGTTGACGATATGTACTACGGTTTTGGATATGGCAAGGCTTTCTTCCGGATATAACCCAAGTATCTTAATGGGCAACGTTGGGTTTCAACAATCAAGCAACGCCTTTAACGAATATTTGCGAAGGGTTTTGGAAGCCCCGTTTTTTAAAAAAGAGGACGATAATACAAATATGTATGACCGCGGCAACAGAAACTGGGGCGAGGCAATCGGAGAAATGGGCAACATATGTGCCCATCTTTCTGTGGCATCACCTGCGGCTATGCGGGAACAAATAGTAAAATTGGCAACGGCGGCGGCAAGCAATTCCGCCACACAAAACCGTTCAAGCCTATTTACCGTTAATGCAGTAAATACCGAAAACCCCGCTTGTTTTTACGTACACTATTTTATGGCACAAATAGGAATGCGTTTTGTTAAGGGCTCACGCAAACAGGCAGATTCCGTTCAGTCCTCTATTGCAATACGTGCGGTTAAACTGGCTTTCCACCTTGACATTCTCCCCGCTTATATCCGCGCTGTTTTGGAAAAGCATATCAAATTGGTAGACGATTGGCTTCTGGAAAACAGCACACCAAAAGGCTCTGTTGCAGTTAAACTGTGCGTGGAATAGTATACACTCCCCAACGAAAAAGCCGCGTTAATACGCGGTTTTTTCGTTGCTTTTTCATTACATTTATGTTACAATAAAATCCATATTATGCAATCTCAAACCCTCTAAAAGTTAAAGTTTGGGTCAAGCCTTTTTAAAGGCTTGCAGGGGTTTGGGGACAGCGTCCCCAAGGTCTTAAATTCGCTACAAAAAAGGGAGATTAAAAAAATGTCACAGGAATATTCAGCAGACAACATACAGGTATTAGAAGGTTTAGAGGCGGTACGCAAGCGGCCGGGGATGTACATTGGCTCTACGGCGGCGAAAGGGTTGCACCACTTGGTTTACGAAATTGTAGACAACGCCGTGGACGAAGCCCTTATGGAAGCCTGTGACGAAATTATTGTTACAATTCACAAAGATAATTCTATTTCGGTGCGGGATAACGGGCGGGGTATTCCTGTTGGAATTCAGGCGCAAACGGGCTTGCCTGCCGTGGAAGTTATTTTCACGGTGCTTCACGCGGGCGGAAAGTTTGGCACGGGCGGATACAAGGTTTCGGGCGGGTTGCACGGGGTTGGTGCTTCGGCGGTAAACGCGCTTTCGGAATGGTTGGTTGTCCGCGCATATGACGGGCAGAAAATTCACGAAATGCGATTCGAGCGCGGCCCGAAAGTCGGCGACCTGCAAGTGGTTGGCGAAACCACGGAAACAGGCACGTTCGTCCACTTCAAGCCCGACGCGGAAATTTTTGAAGAACTGGAATACAGTTTTGATACCCTCAAACAAAGATTGCAAGAAACCGCCTTTCTGACAAAGGGCTTAAAAATTGATTTGATTGACGAAAGACCCGAACCAAACCGTTCGCGGTCATATTGTTATGCGGGCGGAATAAAAGAATTTGTTGCCCACATAAATAAAAATAAATCGCCGCTTACGGAAGAAATTTTCTACTGCGAAGCCATGCACGAAAATGTTATGGTGGAAGTATCTCTACAGCACAACGACGGCTTTTTGGAAAACACATATTCATTTGTAAACAATATCAACACAACGGACGGCGGAACTCACGTGACGGGCTTCCGTTCCGCCCTTACCAAAACGATAAATGATTACGCCCGCAAGTTTAAACTTCTCAAAGACAACGAGAAAAACCTTTCCAGCGAGGATGTGCGGGAAGGAATCGCGGCAGTAATAAGCATCAAAGTGCAAGAGCCGCAATTTGAAAGCCAGACCAAAGCAAAATTAAATAACAGCGAAGCCCGCACCGCCGTGGAAAGCACCATGAACGAGCATTTGGCATACTTTTTGGAAGAACATCCCGCCGTGGGCAAGTCCATCATAGATAAGGGAATTTTGGCGGCACGCGCCCGTGAAGCGGCGCGGAAAGCCCGCGAGCTTGTACAGCGCAAGTCTGTGCTGGAGGGCGGACGCTTGCCGGGTAAACTCTCTGATTGTTCCGAAAAAGACCCCGCGCTCTGCGAAATCTTCCTTGTAGAGGGTGACTCCGCGGGCGGCAGCGCGAAAAACGCTCGTTTGCCGCGCACACAGGCAATTCTGCCCCTTCGCGGTAAAATAATGAACGTGGAAAAAGCTCGCTTAGATAAAATTCTGGAAAACAAAGAAATCCGCGCAATGATAACGGCATTTGGCACGGGCATTCACGAGGATTTTGAAATTGACAAACTGCGCTATCACAAAATCGTAATAATGACCGACGCAGACGTAGACGGTTCGCATATCCGCACACTGTTGCTGACTTTCATGTACCGCTTCATGCCCGATTTAATTGATGACGGCTATGTATACATTGCCCAGCCGCCCCTATACAAAGTGGAAAAGGGCAAAAATGAATACTACGCTTACTCCGACGACGAGTTAAAGCGCGTTCTGGACGACATAGGCCGCGAAGGCTTAAAGCCCATTCAACGCTACAAGGGCTTAGGCGAAATGGATGCAGACCAGCTTTGGGAAACCACCATGGACCCCGAAAAACGCATTCTCCTACGCGTTTCCCTTGACGACGCCATTGCCGCAGACCTCCTCTTCACACAACTAATGGGCGACAAGGTAGAACCCCGCCGCGAGTTTATTCAAGAATTTGCAACGCAGGTTCGCAATTTGGATGTGTAGGCGAAGGAGATTGCGGCAATGCAAAACGAGATAATTTTTGTTGTCACGGAATCGCTGGATGGCGGCTATGAAGCCAAGGCGGTAGGGCATTCGATATTTACCCAATGCGATAATTATGCCGAACTTTCCGAAACCCTTAGGGATTCCGTAAAATGCCATTTTGACGAGGGCAAAGAGTCCTCGTTAATAAGTTACTAACCGCAACACGTCGGTTTCCACCGAAAAAATTTATGCTTATTGATATCGCAGATTAACTCGCCGCTGTCTTTTACTATGGCTTCGTCAAATTGTTTTTGCGAAACAGACAGGCTAAGGTAGCGGTTTTTTTCTTGAATAAAAAATGTAACTATGTATGTGTAATATTCCACGCCTTCTGATTTTTTTATATCAAGCCGCGTTTTTGCTATGGTTGCGGTAAATTTTTCGGGTTGGCAATTGTCTTCGGCAAGGGTTTGTATAGCCTTGCCCACTAACCCGGCAAGGCCAACTATAATTAGGGTTGTTCCAAGCATTTACATACGCCCCCTGTTTTGCGCGATGTATACCATTGTATGCATTGCCCCGCGCTTTATGACATCAATCCGTATGTGAAAACCGCGACAATGGCAATACACGCCAAAATCATTATCATGTTCAGCACAAAATCAAATTTGCTCGCGCTCTTCTTGGCGGCGGTACGCGACGCGGGTGCAACCGAGGATGCCTGTTTCGTCGGATATTCCGGATAGGTGTACGCGGCAGGCGCGGCAGCCTTTTTTGAGGTAGCTTGGTATTTTTGCCTTGCCATATGATTGTAAATAATTCTCTCCGCTTCCGCCACGAAATCCACAGGCATCTTGGTTGCCGGCGTGTTCTGGTTCACGATAAAAATTGCCTGATTGTACCATTTTGTAGGGTCTCCTTTTATTAAAATTACTCGCTCTGTAGGTCCTGTCATGATATGCCTCCTCTTACACTCTATGTAAATTTTCGCCGCGAATCGGAGGATTTATACATATGGAAAAACCTCGGGGACTCTGTCCCCGAACCCCTGCAAACTTTTTGAAAAAAGTTTGAACAAAAACTTTAAATTTTGACCGGCGATAAACTGTTTCGAGAAATCAAAAATCGCGCGAATGCGCGATTTTTAGTTAAAGTTTTGATGAAACTTTTTCAAAAGTTTCCGGGGTTCGGGGCAGAGCCCCGAGAACTTATCCTATTTCCGATACGTCCGCATACTTGCGCCGCACAGCACCATGGTTGAGATGTTGTGCAAAAGTGCGGACGAGGAAGCGGAGATTAGGCCGAACGCGCCAAGGAAAAGCAACGTGGAGTTTGCGGCTATAATGTGTGCGTAGTTGCGGTGAATGCGGGAGAAAAGGGATTGGCTGAGGGTGCGCAGTTCTACAAGACCGTTTAGATTTTCGGTTAGAAGGCTTATGTCTGCGACGGCTTTGGCAATGTCGGAACCGCTTTTCATTACGACGGAGACATCTGCGCCTGAAAGGGCGGGCGAATCGTTAATGCCGTCGCCTACCATGATTACTTGGTGACCGTCGGATTTTAGCGAGTGGATGTAGTCGGCCTTCTCTTCGGGCAGCATTTGGGCGCGGAAAGTGTCTATGCCGAGGGTTTCGCAAACGGATTTTGCGGCGGCATTGCCGTCACCCGTGAGCATTATAATGCGGCGAATGCCCTGTTTTCGCAGGGCGGCAAGAACTTCTGCCGCGTCTTCGCGAACGGTGTCTTCCACGCAAATCATGCCCGCGGCTTGATTGTTAATTGCAATCCATACGACGGAATAACCCGGCGTTTCCCGCTCCATTATGGCAAGTTGTTCGGGGGTTAGCGGAACGCCCTCGTCCTCAAAAATGAAGTGATGGCTTCCTATTAAAATACGTTCGCCGTTCAGCATGGAAGAAATCCCGTGGGCAACGATATAGTCAACATCGGCGTGTTCTTCTTCGTGGTTAAGGTTTTCGACCTCTGCCTGACGCACTATGGCGCGGGCAACGCTGTGGGGGAAATGTTCTTCCAAGCAAGCCGCCGTTTTAAGAAGCTCGTCGCGGTCGCGGTTGTCGAAAGGGACAACTTTTGCCACGCGGGGGCAGTCGTTTGTGAGAGTGCCTGTTTTGTCGAAAACGATTGTGTCTGCGTTTGCGAACGCCTCCAAATGAATGCCGCCCTTCACCAAAATGCCGCTGTTCGCCGCTTCGCGCATTGCAGAAATAATACACATGGGCGTGGTGAGTTTTATTGCGCAGGAATAGTCCACCATAAGGATGGACAACGCCTTTGACAAACTGCCCGTGAACGCAAAAACCAGCCCGAACCCAAGAAAGCTAAATGGCACAATGGCATCGGCAAGTTTTTCCGCCTTGCCCTGTGTGGTTGCTTTTAAGGACTCGGAACGCTCTATAAATGCGGCGATACTTTGGATACGGGTATCGTCTGCCAAAGTGCGCACCTTCACCACCAACGAGCCTTCTTCCACAACCGTACCTGCGTAAACGCTGTGGCCTGTCTTGCGCAAAACGCCCAAGGCTTCCCCCGTGAGGGACGACTCGTTTACAATGGCTTCACCACTTGAAACCTCTCCGTCCAGCGGAATTGCAGAACCCGCTCGCACCCGCAATAAATCACCAATTTGCACCTTTGCCATGGGCGTGCGAACGTCGCGTTCTTCGCCAACCAGCCACACTTTATCAATTTGGGTGAACAGGCTTTGCGAAAGGGTTTGCCGCGTTTTTTTGCGGGTGTAACCCTCCAGCAATTCCGAAACCCGAAGCAACGTGATAATTGACGCCGCCGTTGCAAAATCCTTTTGCGCAAGAGCGGCGGTGACGGCGGCGGCATCCAAAACGTCTACATCCAAGTTGCCCCGTTGCAGGGACTTCAGCCCTTTTTTTACATATTGCGCCGCATTAAACACAGCAAAAAAAGCCCGTACAGGCGCGGGCAAAAGCAATTTCTGCAAGAAATGTCTGGCAACAATCTTGCTTATGGAACACGCAAATTCGCGCTCCAACTCTTTTATATTGTTTTCCCGTTTAGCCTTTGGGGGCTTTTCCATCTTGCCGATAAAATCCAGCAAAAAATCACGGCGGTTTGGTTCGTAAATAACAAGCAAGCCGCCATTTACGCTGGTTGCTTCCGCCGACACAACCCAAGAAAACGCCGCAAGCGCGTCTTCCAAGCCGTATCCTTCTTCCGCAGAAAATGCCCGCCGTCCCATCCGCAAGCGAACCCGCCCGAGCGTTTCGTGAACAATTTTATACTGCAAAAAATCACCCGTTTTCGGTTGCGTTTTCCTCTTGCAAAATGTCTTCCGCGTCTTCTTTCATGTTCTGGAAAGTTTCCATTGCGCGTTTTTGCATATCAATGCCCGCCGCCAAGCCTTTAACCGCCAGTTTATACGGCTTCCCGCTTTTAACCGCTTTCGCACCAAGCAGTGCCGCAAGCATTCCGCCTGCAAAAATAAGAACTTTCTCGTTGCCTAATAAATGTAACATATTTTTCAGTCTCCTCTCGAGTACATTATAGCACCACATACCGCCTGTTTAAACACAAAGTTGACCTGAAAACGAAAACATATTATATTTACATAAAACAAAATTTGGGAGGCAGTGCGCATGAGTCTTTGGGACGAAAAATTTGCAACAGGAAACGAAACGGTTGACAACGACCACAAGGAAATATTTAGTTTGGTGGAAGAAGTACTGCGCTCCTCGGCTATTGATAACAAGGAGAAAAACGAAACCGCCATAAACTTTCTTGCCACATACGCAGTGGGTCATTTTGAACGCGAAGAAAATCTTATGGCAGAATCCGACTACCCAAACACCGCCGCCCACACAAAAGAACACCGCGATTTTATGGCAGTTGCCATGAAACTAAAGGCCGACTTCGACAATGGCGGCTACGCCCTCGGCGAACTCGACCTTCACCCCGAAACCCTCCACCTAAGCAAAGTAATCTACGGCACCGTCATAAACTGGCTAACAGAACACGTCATGGGCAGCGACAGGAATTTGGCAGAGCATTATAAAAAATGGAAGGATGGGGAGTAGGGTAAGACCTCGGGGACTCTGTCCCCGAACCCCTGCAAGGGGATGTTATCCCCTTGACCCCTAAATTAAAACCCGCGCATTCAGGCAGGACGCTAAAAAACATGATTTCATCTACCCCTAGCGTTTTGCCCTAAAATAGGGCTTTGACCGTCAGCAATTAGCTGGCGGTCATTTTCTTTCGGTGGACATTACTGGGATTCTATCCATTGCATGGACTTTTTCCAGTTGCTTCGCTTTTGGTGCATAGGCTTGCGTTTGCATTCCCGTTGTCTGTATAGACGGCAAATCTAGTTTGCCAATGATACCCACATAATTAAAGTGAACATCAATTTGTTGCGAACCTTTGCTATAACGCTTGGTACGAGCGTGGACTTCTACCCGTTCTATTAGCTCATTGAGCATAATAGTGGACAGTTCGGTTATTTGGGTATACTTACGGACTTGCTTTAAGAACTTGCCTACACCCTCACTTGCTTCAAGTTGCTTGGCAATTTGTGCTTGGAGTGCGTCAACGGTAGCTTTTAAGCCTTGCTGTTCCAGCTCGTAGACTTGGGACATCATAACAAAGCGTTCCTCGGGAATTATGCCCGACACCTTGTCCTCATACAGGCTCTGTATTATCTTGTCCAGTTCCCGAATGCGTTTCTCTGACTGTGCAAGAGTTTTCTTGTCAGCAACGGAATCCCGTTTAAGCCTGTCAGCGTTTTGGGCTTCGAGCATGGTTACAAATATTCCGTCGTGACGAGAAGCAAAGGCAGTTACCTCTTGTATATATTTGAGGACTGCTTGCTCCAAGACTACTCGTCTGATAAAGTGTGCCGATTCACACCGTTTCTTTTTGGTGCGAAAACCCGAACAAACATAGTTGTCTTGTTCAGGCTTCAAGCAAGCTCCGCTAGATAGATACAGTTTGCTTTTGCAATCTGCACAGTAGACCAGTCCAGATAGCATACTTACTCTACCGCTGTGGTTATGTCGTCGCTTGCCAGAACTGCGTATTTTCTGTACTCTGTCAAACACATCTTCGTCAATTATGGCAGGGTGTGCGTTTTCAAAGACAGCGTAATCGCTTGGGTCGCTTTTCTGTTGCTTCCTGTTCTTGTAAGATTTGGTGTAGGTCTTGAAGTTTATTAGTTCTCCAAGATATTCACGCCGTTCCAAAACCTTCGCAACAGTAGTTTGATGCCAGTCGTAAGGGTCAAGTGTGCAGTTGCCTTTAATGTACCCTGCATTGTAGGCGTAGACGGTGGGTATTTCCACTTGTTCTTCTCGCAATTTGTCGGCTATGTGGCTTACCCCCATGCCCTCCATTGCGTACTTGAAGATTTGTCGTACTACTTTGGCGGATACATCATCGACAACCCAACGCTTGGGGTTTTCGGGGTCTTTCTTGTAGCCGTATGGTGCATGAGATGTCAGCGGTTCGCCAGATAAACCCTTTGTTCGTTGTACTGCACGAATTTTCCTACTCGTGTCGGCAACAAACCATTCGTTGAATACATCTCGAAGCAATGACATAATGTCAAAGCCTTTGGCTGTATCCAACCCGTCCTCGGCAGACATGAAACGAACATTGTATTCATCAAATGTTCGTTTGAGCAGTCCAATTTCAATGACCTCTCGCCCGATACGACTTTGGTCTTTAATTATGACCGTGGACACATTTCCTGCACGAATCTCTGCAAGCATTTCGTTCAGACCGGGGCGGTCGAAAAATACGCCTGTTTCCCCATCGTCTGCAAATACTTTCGGATTCTTAAAACCGTTGTCGGTACAGAACTTCAACAGAATCTTCCGTTGGTTTTCTATACTAAGACTCTCGGCTCTCTCCGCTTCTTCTTTCGACAAACGGCAATACAATGCCGTAATTTTGTTATCCAACTTGTGTTGGTAAAGTACATCTTTGTGTGGCTCTCTCATGGAGTTCTCCTTTCGATTGCCACTCAAAAGTCTCCGTGGACAGTATACCATGTTTTTCTTAGAAGTGAAGTCCAAGCCAGTATTTAAGCCAGTTTCAGGGGTATTGTCCAAGCCAGTAGCATAGCCATTACCCATGCTACTATTCGGCATCATTTTGCATAAGTCGCCAGAGTTTGTCTAGCAACCCCTCTCGTGCATTTTCTTTGTATTTTCCTGTAATTATATATGTAGTTCCGCCAACCTTCATATTCAAAGTTGGCGGTATTTCATGATATGCTGTGTGCATATCCCTGTCAGGCGGTTTTTTGTAATCCATAATTTATTCTCCTTGCTTTAATTTCTCCCACCAAGTTTATTCATTTTACATTTTGTCCTATTACAAGCGTAATGCTTGCGTATTTACAGTAGGCAACAAGCCCCACGCCACGGGCAGTATGCGTGGCGTGTGGAGCATATGAGGATATGCCAAAAGGCATATAGAGTCATATCCATTGTTGAAATATTTACGCCGTAATTTTCAGATTCACAGCGACACGGGTGGTCGCTCGAATCGTCAACGGTTTGGCGTAATGTTTTAGCTGTAAACAACAAGTATAGCTTGTTTAATTGTTTATGTGGCGAAGAACAGTGCGCCACATTTTGCGTTCTTTGGTGTTTTAATTCTGTTGATTCTATTTATTGACACACTTTCTCCTTTCTGAAACAATGCAAACCTACTCACAGGTAGCATAAAGTTGTCATGGCAATATTTTAACATGAGTTTTGCAGGATTTAGAAGACAATTTTATTTACACCATGAACGACTCGACACATGACAACAGAGGTAGAACCTCGATAATGTAGCACGCTACAAGGGTGTTGTAGAAATTACAACACTTTGGGCGGAACGCAAAAAAGCCCTTGACAAGGATTACCAAGGGCTTGAAATAGACAAAGAGACTACCTGTGTACTGTTCCAATTAAACCATAAAGCTATGAGGTCAATTACTGCGTAATCGTTACCGTCTGCGTAGCCCCGTCCCAACTAACGGTTGCACCTAAACTTTCAGCTACAAAGGCAACAGGCACAAAGGTTCGTCCGCCGTGTAGCGTGGGTGTACCCATGTTGTTAGGTAAAGGAACATCAAGCACAAGGGATAGATTTGTTGCACCGCTTACAATGGTTACGGTTCTTGTATCGCCGTCCCAACCTACTTCTGCTCCAAGTGCTTCACTCACTAGGCGGATCGGCACCATTGTTCTGCCATCGGCAATAAATGGGGCTTCATCTGCGGTGTGCTGTACGCCATTAACTGAATAGACCGCATTGCCTATGGTGAGCAGGATAGCAGTTTGACCTGCGGGAGGTAGTGGCATAGGCGGTGGTGTGGGGCGTTCGGGTGCGGGTGGCAACGGTGGTAGTTCGGGCGTTATGGTTGGCGGTGATGGAGGCTGCGGGGGTGTTGGCGTTCCTGCGCTAAGGTTTGGACGGACACCGAGGTAAGAATTGGCGGTATCTATGCGGATAACATTGCCATCAACAGTCAAAGTGTGGTCTAAAAGGAAGCAAACCAACTCGAGGGACACTAATAATTGTTCGCCTACACTTACAATACTTGGTTGGGTGAGGTCTATTGGCTGAGGGTTTTCTATCCCGACAATCGTACTCCAATCATCTATCATAATTATAAAGGACGCAGGTTCACGAGCCTCCTCACCATTGAATATTTCCACCGTACCCGTTTGTACGCCTGCCCCTGTTGCACCCAAGGGTGTAAAGCCAAGTCCCATGAAAAGTTCAATCCTTACAACATTAGTGCCATAGATGCTAGGGTCGCCCCAGTCATTGGAAACCAAAAATGAAATCCAAGTTCTGTCATCACGCACATTAGTAATCTCAAACCCCATAGCTTTTGCAAATGCTTCTGAGTCCACAAAGTGGAAGCCGTCTAGTGTGTGCAATGTGTCCCCAAGCGTGGTCGCCTGTCCATCTATATAGATGGTGGCAGCTACGGGGGTTGGTGTTGCAAACGCTGTCTGCACCATGCCCATTGTAAGTACGGTGGCTAATATAAAAGCCAAGATTCTTCTTGTTGCTTTTCCTTGCTCCATTCTGATTCCTCCATTTTGTTTGTATTTTAGGGGTTCTTTGCAACTAGCAAATACCCCGTGTAGCCAATGAAATAACTTGCACGAAATTAAAAAAGACCGCAATGCAACAACCTGTACCTTGTTGCATTGCGGTCTTTTGGGGCTTGCTCAACGAAAACAAGCCGTGCATACAGATGTGGCACGGCGAAAATATGTAGGACAAATGCTATAATTTTAGCGTGCAATAAATCACAGATATTTGCACGGAGGGAATAAAACAACGCTTGTGAACTATACCACAAAATAGCAGGTATTTTCAAGAAGTATTTTTAGAGTACGGAAAAAATATAGAGTACAGGCTCCTCCATTAAACTTAACACTAAAACGGAGGAGTATGAAAATGCAAAAAACAATCCAAGCAAAACAAGCAACAACCACGGGTACACGCACACCCGAACTATACGGATATGCTCGGGTAAGCACTAAGGAACAAAACGAGGACAGACAACTTGTAGCACTTGAACCGTACAATATTCCGCCAGCCAATCTCTTTGTAGAGAAGAAGAGCGGTAAAGACTTCAACCGCCCCAAGTACAAACGCCTGATACGCAAGATGAAAGCGGGGGACATTCTCCATCTACCCGCCATCGACAGGCTCGGACGAAATTATGAGGAAATAATAGAAGAATGGCGTTATCTCACGAAGAAGAAAGGTATAGACATCAAGGTATTAAATATGCTCCCATTGCTAGATACGACTCTGTATAAGGACTTACTCGGTACTTTCATTGCCGACCTCATTCTTGCCATACTGTCCATGATTGCCCAAATGGAAAGAGAGAACACTTTGCAACGCCAAGCCGAAGGAATAGCCGTAGCCAAAGCAAAAGGTGTGGTGTTCGGGAGAAAAGCCGTAGATATTCCCGAAGATTTCTACAATATCTTTCTTCGTTGGAGGGACAAAGAACTTTCCAAAGAACAAGCGGCGGAATTATGCGGGTTTAGTATACGGACACTCTACACCCTTACGGCGGAGTGGAGAAACATAGGTGATTAGCAGTAAAAATAGCTGTTTCTAGCAAAATAACGGCAAAAACGGGTAAAAATACCCTTTTTTACACCTCCAAATATTGACAAATTGCGTAAAGTGTGCTATAATAGGAGTGTTAATTTGACACATTTCGTATTCAAACTGTAACTTGTACAATTCATCTTTCTACAATACTTTCTTGATTTTCCAAGGTGGACATAGACTGCGAATAGTGAAACTTGGCAGACTATGCCCATCTTGGGCACCGACCTACAATAGCGAGGCGGTGAAACTTTAAGGAAGTGTTGGTATGTCACGGGCAGAACACATTCTCATAGCACTAGTTCTAGTTTTCTTGCCTCGTCTATTTACTTCTAGCTTCGGTACATCTTTCGTTATTGGGGCGTTTATTTACTTGGCAATATGTGGGGTTTTCTATTGGGGTTATTGTCGTGGCATTCGCCATGAACGAGAAGATGCAGAATCAAAGAAACCGAAAACAAAAGATGAAGACACAAAATAGGCAACACGGCTAGAGCAATCTAGCCGTTATGTTCTGTATTAGATTTTTCAAGGTTCATGTATAATGCAGGATAAAAGGAACTCTATTTGGGTTTTGAGAGGGTGGGTTTTAAGGTGGATAAAAGGGAAAGCAGGAAAAAAAGAATTATAGGTATATCCGATAATGTTATCGCTGGTTTAATAATTTTTGCCTTAACAAGTGTCAGTACAGCTTTATTCATTTGGATTGTTGGCAACAATGGCGAAACGCATGAAAGTGTGGCGACCGTTGCCCCAGCACAAGACCCTCAATATGATATTATATACTCTCCGTCTACTGGACAAGCACAGGAAGATGACGATTTGTACGAAGAACTTGACTTAATTCCTGCCCTAATATGGGGTCCGATGGATAGACCTACTTTTACATTAGACAGACCCGCAAGCTACATCGTTTTCAACTCCATGCTTGACAACCCTGCTGTTTTCAACGACTCGGGTGATGAACGAGACTTTGTTCTTGTTTCAGAGAGTAGGAACTCCGATGATTTAACGAACGAATTAGCCGTAGTAGACGGACAGGAAGTTTATGTTGTGGCTTTCGTACACAACAATCAAAACCCAGATTTCAACGCTGTTACCGGACCTGCACAAAATGTGCACATTAGCTTTGACATCTCGGGAGAGTCAATTTTATCAGATGGGAGAAATGTAATGCCCGTTATTGGATTCATTAGTTCTGTTAGTGCTAACCCTCGGAGTGTCTGGGCTACTGCAATATTAACAGCAGAGCAACCATTTAGAATTAGCTATGTAGAGAACTCTGCATTATGGGCATACGACCATGTAAACGGGATGCGCTTTGTGCGCGAAATTACCAACCCAACAGTCGGTAATGGTGCAAATCTTGGCGATATCTATGGCGGCGTAGATTTTCATGGTTTGGCAACTTTCCGAGTGAGCGTAGAGTTTGATGAATAACTGCAATAATCGCATTGATATTTTACGCCTCTGCTTTACGGGGGCGTTTTTCTTTGTCCAAAACCTAATCCACCAATTGTAACCCCTCTGTAACCACGCCCGAAAACAAACAGGAGTAGGCACACCAAGGTTACGACCCCGTCAACCCGCATAAATTAGGCGTTGTTGGGTCTTTTCCCTCTCCATGCACATAATACAGGGTAATGGCGTAATATATTATATATATTACGCCGAGGGTGTGTTGTAGTGATGTTGCTAGATGAGATTCAAGAGTTTAAGGTTTTTCTTTTAGGATCGTACAGCAAGGCAACAGCAGACACATACTGCAAACGCCTCGCCACGCTCCTCGCAGGACAGCCCCTCACGCACACGGCGGAACGGTTAGACATTCCCTTGCTACTTGAAAAACTAGGGGATATTAAGCACAAGAACTATTTTTCCCAAACCAAGAACGCACTACTGCATTTCTGCACATTCAAGGGCGTTACTCTGCCCCATGACACGCTTGCAAGCATAGGTAAATTACAAAGCACCACCAAGAAGAAATACAGGAAATTAAAGCCCATAGAGTTTACCGAAGTAGACAAAAAGATTAAGCACCTTAGAAACATGAAACTAAAATTAAGCTACCAAGCCATTATTGCCACAGGGCTTAGAGTGTCCGAACTGTCTAGCTTGTCCCAAGAAGATTGCACCGTTTCAGATGATGAGATTACCTTCAGCTTCATCGGCAAAGGTGGCAAGCATGGTGAAGTTGTTATTTCCGTAAGTGAACACCCATTGCTACATGAACGCATAAATGCATTGGTGGAAGATGCAACCCTGTGCGATAAAAGTGGAGACGGTGAGGCTAACAACAAGCTCTTCTATTCCGCTGGCTATCTACAATCCAAAGCCAAAGAGATGGGCTTCTCATGCCACGATTTACGCCGTGCATACGCTAAGATTGAGTACAAGAAATGTAAGAATAAGACGGAAGTTAGCGAAAAGCTCCGCCATTCTAATACACGCACGACAAACATATATTTAAGAAGCAAAGTGCGTTTGTAGCGTGTATCGCCCCTTTGTTGTTTCTGTTGTTTTGCCTGTTGCTTTTACTAGGCTTGTTTGTTTTCTCTATCTTCTACATTTTCCATTGGTGGTGCTTGTCATGAAACTGTTAGACCTTATTGTAAAAGAATACATCGCCATTGTAGAAACATTGGCAGAAAACAAAACCATTGAAAACAACCGTATAATTGTTGAACGAGAAGAGTTTAAGGCTATGCTCGAACAATACGCCTATGCTACCTTTACAGCCAAGACAAAGGCGTATAAGGCTTTGGGCTTCATCATACACGACAATAACAACTACACCATGCCATATAAAGATACTGCCTTAAAAAAGACCGTCCGTAAAGTCATCATCAATTACAGTACATACCTTGAAGTGAAAAATCTTTATGAAACAAACCTAACTCTTTGATTTCAATAATTATCTAACTCTGCTATTTCTGTGCTTGGTTGCACATATCCCCTCACCATCTCCATGCTTGGTGGTGCATGGGCGGGCTTGGGGGCTTGGATAGGACTGGAAGAATGGAGGAACGACCATGACCGACAGCGAAGTAATAGGACATATAGTGCGAGATAAGATACTAGACCTCTTGAAACTACTATGGTCTGGGAGTGTGACTGCTTCAAGAGAAGATTCCCGTATAGCCATCATGTATCTTGTCCTTGGATTGGTTATGGTTGCTATTGGATTTGCAACAGACAGTTGGGGTATAGTGTTCCTTGTACTATTCTCGGTTACGCTTGTCATTGGTATATGGCGTTATATTAAAGAAGCCCCATTTCGCAAAAAGCAAAGATTCTTTCGTGATGTATTCTATACCATGAAGTTCTATGCTTCGGGCGACATCTATCCAAGCTATGTTACAGAGTCTGAGGTTTCAGAATATACAAGGGGATTTGCCTTTGAAACACTAATACCAGTAAGCAGTTGGATCGCAAGGAAAGATGAGCTTGAAATGTACTTTGGGGAGAAGATTCTACGCATACGACATGACTATGACGACAGCCGAATTATGTTTGTGTTTGTTCAAGTAAAACCTCTACCCAGCTGCCTAGAATGGAATGACAAGCACATAACTATAAACAATACCCTAAGTATTGGCTCGTCCCACTTTAACACCATTGGCATGAACCTAGAAACACACCCCCATGCCTTTATAGCAGGAGAGACAGGAAGTGGTAAGTCCAACATTCTCAAATGCTTCATATACCAAGCCTTGAAGAAAAACTATGATGTCGTCTTGATTGACTTCAAGCGTGGTGTGTCATTCTCGGCTTTTAGTGATAAAATAACCATCTACTACGAATACCCCGAAGTTGTACAGGTGCTAAACGCTATGGTAGAAGAAACAAAACGCAGATTAGACAGGTTTAGGGAGACAGGCGTTGACAATATAGCGGATTACAATAACCTCCATGCCAACGCACACAGTAGCGGTAAATCCCAAGGCTACATGAGCAGGAAGATTGTCTTCATAGACGAACTTGCCGAACTTCTGAAAACACGGGATAAAGAAATCTCCAACGCCCTAAATGATAGCATTGAAACATTAACCCGTCTAGCCCGTGCAGTTGGCATACATCTCATCATGGGAATACAAAGACCAGACAGCACTATTGTAAGTGGGCAGATTAAAAATAATGTGTCATTTAGAATATGCGGTAGGTTTGTAGACAAAGAGCCAAGACGTATTATGTTAGGTACAGACACAGCCAGTAGCTTGCCGAATGTCAAAGGGCGTTTCATTGTAAAAGATGATGGTATTCACGAAGCACAGGCGTTCTATTTTCATGATGGGAAATACAAAGCAAACAACAGGAATAATACAGTCAACAGCCATAAACACAAAGACGAAGTAGTAAATATAGCTCAACAAGCTATACGACAAGCACAGGAAAGACAAGAAGCCTCCGCTATTTACGCCACACAAGCCCCACAGCCCCTGTATGAGCAAGGCTTAACCACACAGGGGGAAGCAGATGGGTATATTGAAGACCAACCTCCTGTTTTAGCCATACAGGGAGAATCTAGCGGAAAGCAAGTTGAAGTGCCGAAGGATTCCGAAGAGGAAGCCCCAAAAGATACGGAAGCGGAAACAATCCATTTTGATTTTAGCAGTTTCGGGAAATAGCCTCTTTTCAATTTTGATGAAGCCTAAATAATTTCAATATGAAAATCCCCTAAATGCCACAAAAACATTTAGGGGATAATTTTATTGCTATGGAAAAGGGCGATTGCTAGGAATCGCCCGATTTGGAGACCTTTAAGTGGCTTGTTTTCCTTTGATTTACAGGGGTCTCATAAAACCTGTTTTGTGCCGTCCCAACATCGCGCGGGTTTTGTGTTGCAATGCACTGTAGTTTATCGCTGGTCAAAATTTAAAGTTTTTGTTCAAACTTTTTTCAAAAAGTTTGCGGGGGTTCGGGGCGGAGCCCCGAGGTCTTTTTTTACCCCATTGTCACAACAACTTTATGTGTTCCGTTGCTTATGGGTAAAATGTTGCCGTCAATTTCCTTGCCGTCTATGGTTACGGATTTTACGCCCTTTTCAACGGCGGCGGAATTGTCTACGGTAATTTCGTAGGTTGCGCCGCGGAATTTGCGGGTTACGTTAAAGCCTTTCATGGTGGCGGGGATGCATGGGTCTATGCGCAGTCCGTCAAATTCGGGGCGTATGCCAAGGATGTATTGGGTTATGCTGGTGAAAGTCCATGCGGCTGTGCCTGTTAGCCACGAGTTTTTGCCTTCTCCGTGGTTCACCGCGTCTTTGCCCGCAATCATTTGGCAGTAGACGTAGGGTTCCATGCGGCGCAGTTTGCTGTCGTCTTCGCGGTAGGCGGGGCAGATTTTTTTGTATGTCTCGAAGGCGCGTGTGCCGCGGCCAAGGCGGGTTTCTGCGATTGTTACCCACGGGTTGTTGTGGCAGAAAATGCCCGCGTTTTCTTTGTAGCCCGGTGGGTAGGAAGAAATCTCACCGAGTTCTAGGTGGTATTCTTTGTAGGCGGGCTGTTGCAGGACTATGCCGTAGGGGCTGTCCAGCCATTCCTGTACGGAGTTTAGGGCTTTTTCTGCGTTGCCGTTTTCCAAACCGATTCCCGCCATTACGCCGAAACCGTTGGACTCTATGAAAATCTTGCCGTCCTCGTTTTCATTAGAACCGATTTTGTTGCCGTGTGCGTCATATGCCCGCAAGAACCAGTTGCCGTCCCAGCCGTGTTCTTCAACGGCTTTGGTCATTTTGGCAAGTTCGGCTTCTGCGTAGGCGGCTTCATCGGGGCGGTTTGTGCGGCGGCAAAGCTCTACATAGTCGGGGCCCACGAACACGAAGATTGCGGCAATTAAAACGGATTCTGCAATGCCGCTTTCAAAATTCGCGGTGGTCTGGAAAGACTCGCCGGGGGTTTTGCTGAAGCAGTTTAGGTTTAGGCAATCGTTCCAGTCTGCGCGGCCAATGAGGGGCAGACCGTGCGGGCCTTTGTTATTCACGGTGAAATCGAAGGAGCGTTTTAGGTGGATGAACATGGAATCCGCAAGGGAGTCATCGTTGTCGAAGGGTACGATTTCGTCAAGGATGGAGTAGTCGCCCGTTTCCTTTATATATGAAGCAACGCCAAGGATAAGCCAAAGCGGGTCGTCGTTGAAGCCGCTGCCAAGTTCGTGGTTGCCGCGTTTTGTAAGGGGCTGGTATTGGTGATACGCGCTACCGTCGGGGAACTGCGTTGCCGCGATATCCATAATGCGCTCGCGGGCGCGTTCGGGTACGAGGTGGACGAATCCCAACAGGTCTTGGTTGGAGTCGCGGAAGCCCATTCCGCGTCCAATTCCCGATTCAAAATATGATGCACTGCGCGACATATTAAACGTAACCATGCACTGGTACTGGTTCCACACGCCCGCCATACGCGCCATTTTTTTGTCTTCCGCGTCCACCGTGAAAGTCGAAAGCAGTTGCGTCCAGTAGGCTTTAAGTTCGTCCAGTGCTTTGTCGGCGGCTTGGGATGTGCCGTACTTGTCCAACAAGGCGTTTGCGGGTGCTTTGTTTATTACGTTTAGCTTTTCCCATTTTGCGTCTTCGGGGTTTTCGCAATAACCCAGAACGAAAACCATTTCTTTGCTTTCGCCCGCTTGCAGGTCAATTTTTATGTGGTGCGAACCGATTGGATGCCAGCCCGATGCAACGGAGTTGCCCGCTTTGCCCGCATTAACAATGTCGGGGTTGTCTGCGCCGTTGTACAGCCCAAGGAAAGTGTGGCGGTCTGTATCGAAGCCCGCGATTGGCGTGTTTACCGCCCACACCGCGTAGTGGTTGCGGCGTTCGCGGTATTCCGTTTTGTGATAAATCCGCGAGCCGTGAATTTCCACCTCGCCGATGCTGTAGTTGCGTTGGAAGTTTGTCATATCATCATGGGCGTTCCACAGGCAAAATTCTACATATGAGAAAAGGTCGATTGATTTTGGTTTGTCCGTTTCGTTTTTCAATTCGATTTTGTGAATTTCGCAGGTATCGCCACGCGGAACAAAAGACGTTTGCGAATACGCAAGCCCGTTTTTGCTTGACGATATCTTAGAATATCCCATACCGTGGCGGCATTCGTATTTGTCCAATTTGGATTTCATGGGCATCCAAGAGGGCGTCCAAGTTTCGCCGCCGTCACGCAGATAAAAATATCTGCCGCCTGTGTCGGCGGGGGNGTTGTTATATCTATACCGCGTCAAGCGCAACATTTTTGCGTCGCGGTAAAAACAATATCCTCCGCTTGTATTTGAAAACAGGCCGAAAAATCCGTCACACCCCAAATAATTTATCCATGGGTATGGTGTGTCCGGGCGGGTTATTACGTACTCCCGCGCTGTGTCATCAAAGTGTCCGTATTGCATGGTCATTCTCCTTTTTATTTTTTTTAAGACCTTGGGGGAGAACCTTTTTGTGAACAAAAAGGTTCTCCCCCAAACCCCCTCTC
>JGI24695J34938_10000995_pt1 | contig 25727 bp, 26 predicted proteins | sample TergutCo191P3_FD_34938 | JGI IMG/M metagenome (IMG submission 34938)
GATCTTGACATATAAGGAATAAAATATTGAAATTGATCTTTCTGAAATTCTCCAACCGACTTTCCATCATAAGGCGTGTCGTTTGCGGCAGTGCATACCTTGTTTTGACCGGCAAAACGCGGAAATAAACCTTCAGGGCTAATCATTCGGAAGTGTGTACCAGTTATTGTATCAGTTGTTCTAACGCCTGTAGAGGTACATCTATACCACCATAGGGCTGTATCGTTTTTACTGTTGCCACAAAACATACGATTAAATAACTCCTGATAATCAGTAATTTTTAATAATTGATATGCTGGTTTTAATAATCGATTTGCGGCAAGTTCCGTATTACTTAACTCACAAAAATATAACTTTGCTTCACCTACAATATGATTTACTTTATGATTAAATAGGTATTTCAGATTGTTTCTTATCATTTGTAAATGATTATTCACAAGCGATGCAGATGTTTCCGGTAATATACTTGACTCCGGCGACTCGTTAAGCGTTACTAATTTATCTTGCTTTTTTTCATGTATCTCATGTGATTTATATATACCTTCCTCAATCTTATTCATATTTCCAACACTAAACGGCGTTCCAGGTTTTGTTATATTAGAATCAGATATCAGAGTAACGCTATCTGCAGTTTCATCAATTTTTTTATACTTACAAAAATTATTACCTTGTGGAGCTGTCCACTCCGTTTTTTGATATTCCATATTAAACTCCTATTGTATCGTTAAAGTAAATGTAATTAAATATTGTATACTTGATGTTTTTTCTATAAAAACATTTGTACGTGATATCAATAAACCATTGTTTACTGTATTATCGGTATTAACAAAAGTGCCAACTTCCCTTATTATGAAATTTGCTTCATTGCCATCAATCAACAGCTTACATACATATTTATTATTAGTTCTGCTTTTTGTAGTTATTTTCTTTCTAAATATTTCATTTACTAGTTTTGTATCGTCCTTTGATGCTTCATTTGTTCCTATACCCAGTGCAATATGGGTTATATTAAGTGTATTTCCTGGTTGATCTGTCGTATAATCCAAAAAATTAATAACAGTTCCAAAAAATCCATTGGTAACTACATTTTTATATTCTTTTTCAAATACTTTATTTCCGTCTTTATTAAAACCTTCAAAAAGATAACGCCCTGTTATACTCATTATTTCACTCATGCAACAACTCCTTGTATACTTTATTAAAAATTATGCGCTAGGATAGAAATTTCCCAAAAATGGTTTAAATAGCTGCAAAACGTCATTATCATCTACCGGAAAAAAAATTGGAGACGGATCCGAAATATATTCATCCTGAAAAGAAACATAATCAAATATTGATGACATTTTATAAACTTTTACATTTGTATTGCTTCTTTTTTCAGCATTACTTAATACTGTACCATATCTGGAACTTGGCATAATAACCTACCTATTAGTCAGTTTTACTTTTATTTTCAATTTATTATTAAAACTTGAAATTGTCCTTTCAATTATAATAAATTTTCCAACTATATTTAAATCAGGCCGGGAAAAAACCCATATTTTATTAAAATCCGTATCTTTCAATGAATGACAGGTACAATTAATCGTTTTTTCAAATTCATTATATTTGTTTAGTAAATTATTTGCAAAACTTTCTGCATCAATATAGTTTTTTATTGTTTCATCGTTATGCAGATTATATATTTTTCCGGATGTACCGCTTATTTCTGCAATTTTATTCATTTTTGATTGGTTTATTTCTTCTAAGACAATTTCATAATAACCAGTATAGACAATATGTATATTGTCATTGTAATGAGGTTTTACCAAGGCGTTATTGTTTAATCTAATACTATTACCGAATGTTGAATATAAAAATGTTTTTGAATTATCAGTATCATCAACATCTATTAATCCAACATTTACAGGCTGGCCATTTATAGTTGCTCCATGTACTTCGACAATTTGATATCCAATTACAAATGATGTCTGCGACTCCTTCCATTTTTCAACATGGGTCTGCAAAGATGTTTCTTCCGATGCCCCTGTCAATATTTGTACTGTCCTTAAATCGCCAATGCTTTCTGTAGTTATTATATCTTTTATGTGGTTTGGAGCCTTTATTTCAATAAAATTATTTTTTATTATAAAATTGAATTTTTTGTCACCGGTAATAAAAAAACTAGCTCCTATATCATCGCCAAGTTCTTTAAGAATATCATACAATTTAGCAAACGCAAAATCGTAATTTTTAAAGTATCGCCCTTCAGATACTTCACCCAATGTAAAACCATTTTCGGCTATATATTTTTCAAAAATGTCAACAATTATTTCATGCGTATTAACTTCCCTGTATGATTCCGATATAATAATATTATTAAATATTGTTTCACCAGATTGTACTGTTAATTTATAATTTTTAACTTCGTATCCGCTATTATACTCAGGCGAATCCACTGATTGGATAAAGCCAAAAAAGAAAGGTACATCATCAAAAAAAATTTGACACGAACCCAAAACAGAAGGGACAAATTCACTTTTAATCATTACATCAAGATTTGACAATGAAATCGCTCCGGCTTGCTGCCTTATGGAATATGTGTTTTTAAGCCTGTATTCCCGGCCTTGTATTACAGCCCTAATAACCATATGTAGCCTTCGTATAATGATCAATTTGTTCAAATGCGATACGGCCTATTTCGCGCTCATCTACAACTACGGATCCGCTCACTTTAGTATGTATGCTTATTGGTTGAGCCTGTAAAGCCAGAGCCGGAATATTAATGCCGGTAAAACCAGATAATCCTCTAACGATGCTTTGTATTCCTTTGCCAGATAACAATGCAGATGTTTCATCTGCTGTATATATTTTTTCCCCTCCTTTTAATTTTACTAATTCCGGTCCTTCCTCTCCGACAATAGCTAGTCCTCCGGGCGCGTAATCAGTACCCCCGGCAAAACCGAATAATTTTGACAGACCGCCGGTGGCAACGGCAAGTACAGTGGATCCGACTTTTTTTGCAGTGTTTCCACCGCTGTCAGCACTTCCCGATATACCCCCTGCAATCCCTTCAATAATTGAACCGCCTATGCCGGTTGCGGCGGCAAGAATTTGCGGCAATGCCTTTATAAGGCCCTTCGCAATTTGCGGTATCATCCCTACAAACGAATCCACAATACCGGGTATATTTTTAATTATTTCTTTTATAAGTTCCCCTGCTATGGTGCCTATAGCGTCGAGCAACTGCGGGATAGCTCCTATTAATGCCGTTACTATTTCCGGAATAGCACCAATTATTGTTTCTATTATTTGCGGTAACACGCCAATTATAGCTATAACAAGCTGTTGAAATAATAAAATTCCAACACCTAATATTACAGGAAGGTATTCTATTATTTTATTTATGATTAAACATAATATTGTTGCAATACCGTCAAAAATTACATCTATATTTTGAATTATTCCTTGCGTTAGTGTGTTAACAATCTGTATTCCTGTATCCAGTATGCCAGGAAGGTACATTATAATTATATCTAATATATTGGGAATAATTTTATTTATTGTTTCGTTGATTTTTGGAAGCTCGCTTAATATCCCATCCAAAAATGCTTGGAACAGAATCATCGCAATATTCAGAAAATTGGGTGTTAAACTAACTATTAATTTTATTATTTCAGTGATAATGGATACTGCACTCGTTATAAGATTAGGACCGTTCGTTCCTAATATACCTAATAAACCGTTAATAATGCTTCCTATGCCTTCAAATAATATTGGAGCGTTGTTTGATATCCCGTCAAAAATCTGTTTTATAATGGATACCCCTGTTTGCAATAATTCGGGAAAACTTTTTGAAATAATTACTACAATTTCCGGCAGTATCCTGGATATGGCGGCCATTATTCCCGGCAGTTCTCCGTTTATACCGCTTAAAAATGATTTAAACAACATAACTGCGGCCATAAGCAAATCGGGGGCTTTGCTTACAATCGCCTGTAATAATCCGCTGATAATTAGTAATCCTATGCCTATTATCTCCGGACCGTCATTGATCATCATGCTGCAGATACTGTCAATTACATTCTTCAAAATAATTACTGTTTCAGGTAAATTTTGTCTTAATGTTTTAATAAAGTCTGAAATTATGATTAAACACATATTAAAAAACGTAGGAAACCCCAATAAATAATCGTTAAAGAATCTGTCTAACCCTTGTATTGTTTCGTCAAGCGATTCATACAGTTTAATGGGATTAAATACTGCCAATGCCGATACCGCCGCTAAAAATCCGGACATTATTGTTTTTATACCTTCAAATCCTTTAACCAGATATTGGATTGCTGTTTTACCGATTTTTTGAAAAAAAGAAGCCGCCCTGTTTATCATGGCTATGCCGTTTTGCAACGCGGTTACGGTTTGTTTTGCCACCGTTTTTAACGCTCCGGCTATTTTAGGTACAGCGTCATCAATGGCCCGAGCGCATGTACGCGCCCATTCCGTTATATCTTGTTTTGTAATGCTTTTTATTTTATCCCACGATTTTTTGATATTGCCCTTAACTGCATCCCATGTTTTATTTGCGTTATCAATGATATTTGCTTTTACTTTTTCTATACCAGATTTAAAACCGCCTTCAAATGTATCTTTAATATTACGCCCCATATCACTACATGATTTTGCGATGCTTATGGACATTTCCGTAAAAAGGGAAACAAATCCGTTTCCCTTTCTGTCTAGTTTATTTAACGTGTTTACTAATTCCTGTAATGCCTCCCCGCCTTTGGACGATACATCTTCAAGCGAATATCCCATTGCATAAAAGGCTTCTATTTGTTGTTTTGTTAAATTTATTAATTCATTCTCATGCTGTTTTTGGCTAATATAACCATCATTCAATTTTTTATCCAGTATTGATGCGGCTTTATCATAGTTTGCTATAACGTCTTTAACATCAAGATTATTCTTTTTTGTTTCCAATTCATCTAAATATCTTATAAGCCTTAATAACGATCCTCTACGCTCATGCTCATTTGATTCCGATGTGCTTGCTCCTAATTCTATTAATGTGTCAATCTGTTGTTTTATTAATTTTATATTTGCTTCAACCAGTTCATTTTCAGTAATAAGGCCAGAGATATGTTTTCTTACTGCAATTGAATATTCTTTTTGTCCTATATTTCTGATATCCTGTGCGGTTAATGTTATGATATTAAGTTCTTTTTGTTTATCTACAAGTTTTTGAAGGGCTGCTCCCCCAACGGTCCCGGTATTACGCAATGAATAACCCATTTCATACAAGGTTTCTATTTGCTTATTGGTTAAACTTAGTAATTCTTCATTGTAACTTTTTTGATCTATATAGCCGTCTTTTAATTTGCGATCCAATATTTCGACTGATTTTTTATATTCAATAATCGCATCGACAAGTTTTTTTTCCGCCTCGGTAACTTCTTGAATTCCCTCGATGTTTCTTTTGTTTGTACCTTCTCTAATTTCAGCGTTTTCCTGAACTGCGGCTGTTTCATTATTTATCGCTTCAATTTTTTTATTTGCCGCATCAATTGCCATTCTGCTTTCTTCCTGCCATACATTAATTAATTCATTGGCATCAGCGGTAAGCCCTCGAATACCAGCAGCGGCTTTATTAAAACCAATTAAATCAAAAAATTTGGCAATTTTATTAAATCCATTTAACAAAAACTTGATTAAATTTAAAAACAATATCTTTACACTGTTAATTCCTTTAGAAAAATATGATCCTAATTTTGCAAATGAAACTTGAAAAAATTTAACAACCTTATCCCAATTTTTATACAAAAGAATAATTGCGGGTATTAATACGACGGTTATTAAACCGGCAATAACACCAAATGGGTTTGCGTTTTTTATTGCAACCCCTAATGCCTTAACAGATACAGTTAACCCGTCAATTATTGCCTTGCCTTTCGCTATCCCGAAGTATACGGCAAGACCCGCCGCTGCCGAAGCCGTAACCGGTATTAGAATTTTAAAAATATCTATTACGGAACCAATAATATTTCTTAAATTGTTATTTTCTTTTGCCCATGAAATAAAATTATTTATGGATTCAGTTACAACAGGTATTAACGGGCCTATTGCATCATTCAACAGCGCTTTACCGGACATTTTTAGATCGGTGATAGCGCTATTAAGCGCAACCCCGCTGTTAACAGCGTCATCTCCCAATACCAGGCCTAATTCACCGGCGCGTTTTACAAGGCTTTCTATTGATCCTTCCTGCTGGTTCAATATCGGCATAATGTCCTGCGCCGATTTTCCGAATATTTCCTGCGCCAGAGCGGATTTGGCAACGCCTTCTTCTATGCCATTAAACGCATATAAAGTTTCCAACAATATGTCATCTTGTGATTTAAATTTTCCATTCGCATCGGTTACGCTTACCCCCAGCCGTCCCAAGGCCGTGCTTTGTTCATCCGTTGTTTTTGCTGTTTTATCAATTTGCCCTTGCAACGATTTAATCCCGGAACCAAAGCTGTCAATAGACGCTCCGTTTTGCGCAAAAACATAATCTAATTTTTGAAAAGTATCACGCGATACCGACAGGGACTGGCTCATCTTATCAATGCGATCTGCGGTATTAGAAAAACCAATCGCTGCGGCGGTTAAAGCGGCGGTCATTGCCGCCGCCGCTGCGGCTGCAGCCTTAAGAACGGTTCCGGAAATTTTCCCGGCATCTGCAATTTCTTTTTTTACATCGTCAAGGGTTTTTGCTGATTTTGCCGCTTCGGCTTCCATGCGTTGCAATTCACCGGTTATCTTTTTTAATTCCTCATGGCCTTGTGACGAGGCGTTATCCAGGGAAGCCCCTACTGCGTACAACTGTTCCGCCTGTTTTTTAGCCAACGCGATTACTTCTTCACGCTGTTTTTTTTCGTCAATAAAACCGTCGCGCAACTTTGTATTAAGCACTCCGACCGCGTTTTCATAGGCATCAACCGATGCCAATACGGATTCAATGGATTTTTTTTGAATTTGCCCGGAAGAGCGCGAGGCTCCATCAAGGGACTGGTACAAACCGGAAAGAGCTTTTAAGCCTTCGGATTCCGGATCCATGCCGTCTTTAACCAGCGTTTCTATCTGTTTTTTTAGATATTTTTTCTTTTCAGCCGCGCCCTGCGCAACATCGCCAAACGCCCTTGCGTTTTTTTCAAGCCGGTCAAATTCGGTTAATATTTTTTTATACGCTTCCCCGCCGGAACCGCCCATTTTTTCAAACGTTTTTCCGGCATCGTTTAATGACTGTTTTATAGATGACAGATCTTTTTCCAGTTTTGAACGGTCTATTGAAGTATCTATCTTTATGCTACCGTCAACAGCCATTGTTTAATCTCCAAAAAAACTGCTAATACTCGGCGTATAAAGCCGGTACTTGTCTTTCATTCTCGCAAGGTAAGCGTTATATTCTCTTCCGTTTTCTTTTTTAGGTTTTTCCTGCCTGATATGGATAACTTTTTTTAACGCCGCATCATCCGGCAGATCTTCCAGCAATTGCACAAACAACCACCAATGCAGCGTTTCGCTCCTTAAATCAATGTTATAAGCCTGCATAAATGACGAATAAATAAGGCCGGCATCAACAAAAAAATCAAAATTCTTTTCGCCAGAATCATAATTCTCATTGTCATCATCGTCTAAGCCCTTCCGTAAAATAAAACTGCTGATAAAATCCCATAGATGTTCGGATTCCGGCACAACGCCGTTGAAAAACACCCTGCCTATTGACAGGGCTTTTTCATTTTCGTTTTTTTCTTCATCCTGGATGATTGTCAATAACCGTAACACCGCTTTAAAATCAGCATTAAAAGCAAATCCGTTAAATGTAACAGGGAGGTCGTCAATTATTAAGTTTGTCATCCTGTATCATTTTAACCGATTCTTCTACGCCTTCTTTTATCATGCCTGAAAGGGCTTGCACGATTTGCAGTACCGAAAAAATATTATGCCCTGACCGCTTCCATATACGCTTCCACGCGTTTTTTCCCAGGATCATGCTGATAAGCTCAAATTCAATTTGATATAAATCGTTTAAAGCGGTTTCATCCTTGAATTTTTCGATACGGTCCAGCGTTTTGGCTTTCTCATACCAGCGCGACAGCGCGTCTTTGTCGCCGACATTAAATGAAAAACATTCCACGCCGCGCTGAAACAGACGGCCGTCGGGCCATTCAATTTTGATCGTTTTTTTTCCGGATTTGATTTTAAGCGCTACTTGGGCATTATCCGCCATGTAAAATCTCCTTTAAATTATGGTTATTTCCACTGATTTAAATTTTTCAACCCGGTCAAATTCGTTCAAAACATAAACGTTGATATATTGGCCGCTTGCCGCGTTTATATCGCTGCCGGAGGCGTAACTGTTTATCCCGACAGGGTACGAATTTGCGAAGGCCGTCTGCTTTTCGGCGGTTACGCGATAGGCCAGTTTTTTCCCCGCCTCCGTTACCGCCGTTATCTTTATGGCCTCTGCCTTTGTTCCGGCGGCAATTTCGACGGCAATTTCCGGAGCGGCAACCGGGTCAAATTTTTCAGGTTTGCCGTTGATGTGTATTTCAAACGCCAGCTCTTTTTTCCCCTGGGCATCGCCGCCGCCGACCTGAAGGTTGACGATAGTGCAACGGCCCGACCGTTCGGTTCCGGTTGAATCGTAATAGCGGAAATTGGTTTCCCGCGCATCGCCCAACTCAAATTCCCTGGAAACAATAAAGTCCTGGGCGGGATCTCCCAAAACACGGTGGCCCGATGCCGAGAATGTAAGCTGCGCCGATGTTACCGTTGATGTCCCGTACCCGTTGCCGTCAAGATATGCCGACTGATCCACATTCTCGTTTGTTGACGGCGCCATGCTCGATATGCCCGCGCCTAAACGTTTCCATGTTCTTTCTGCGGCATCCGGGGTAATGTCAATCTGAAACAAATCCTGGAAATTGACTTCGAATCGTTTTTTACCCATTATTATCTCCTTTCATATTCCAGCAAAACCGTACATGTATATACGTATTCGCCGTTTTGATATTTTGTCACAAACGTAACTTGCGTTTGCGGTTCGCACTTTATAAAAAGCCCTCCGGATATCTCGGTTTCAGGCAAATTAAGCAATCCCGTTATTTTATCCAACTCGCTTATCGCTTTTTTTGCATCGTGCGATTTCACATAATATGAAAAACGCGCCATGCCTATAGACGAACCGTCAAGGTATGATGTTTCCTTAAAAGCTGCGGGATCGTTCCGGCACATTATCTCATCGCTGTCCGTCAAAAACATGTCAAGCGTAATAAGAGGCAAATAACCGTCTCTGCTTCTTAAGTAATTGTTTACTTCGCTAATAATATTCACATCTGTACCGCCTGTAACCATTCCCTCAAATGTATATATTTCGCATGTTCAAACCATCTTTTGGTTGTTCCCGGTGTATGAAATTCTATTTCTCTTCCGCCTTTTAGCTTTCCGTAATACATTAACCGCGTATAGTCTTCATCCCAAGTAACCCCGCCCTTTTTTTCCCCTTCGCCCCCTGTATCGCCGGATTTGCGCAAATCACCGCGCCTTTGCGGCACGTATTGTTCGCAATCGCGTAAAATAAGCCCGTCAAGCGTTTTTTGGGTTTCGTCAAGTTTCCCGTTATACTCCCTTTTTAATTTGTTAACATCCAGTTCTATAGATGTATTGATATAGCCCATTGTTAATCCCGGTATTCCGGTTCGGGTTCCGTAGATAAAACCAGGCGGCAAACGCCGATAACACGATCATGTTCGGCCCTTGAAACATATAATGTTAAAGGTTTCCCGCTTAATTCGTTAAAATCTACTTTAACATTCTTTTTTGGAATTTCGGGAAGGGATGCCGCGCTGCACGTAAAAAACGCTTCCCGCGCCGGTATTTGCCCTTCCCCTTTCTCCAGCAGTTTGTCGGTATCGTTTAGGTCGCCGGTAACTGTTTTGTTTCCGTTTTCAAAATGTATAACTGCGGTTGCCGAGGCGCACCCCCCTCTTTCAAGTATAGCTTTAGCGTCGGCGGCAGCGCGTTCCCTTACGTTCATTTAAAAACCGGCATCCTTTACAAGTTTCTTTAACTCGCTGTCTTTCAAAGACGATATCCTGTTATCAGTGGTTTCCTTAAACAGGCCGTTTTCAAGGGCTATTTTTTCAAGGGTAAAACGGTCAAAACCTTTTTTGTCTTTATCTTTATCGCTGTTGTTTGCTGCAGGAGCGACAACCGGAATTTCTTTTATTTTTCCCGATGCCGCAAACAGGCGGATTTGCTCTTCGTTTTTAAAAGCGGAAGCGTCAATTTCATCCCCTTCGCAGTAAATTTTGTTTTTGCCAACGAAGGCTTTTCCATCCGCTACGACATATTTTTTATCTTTCATAAATATTTCTCCTTTTACGCTGTTGTTAAACAGCCGAAACGGTTGATGCTGACAGGAAGCATTAAAGGGCGCGATTTTATTTCGCCCATATAGGTTTCGTTGTCATCGCTCCACCAAACGCGCGGCCTTATATCATATTCGCCGCCGATTTGCGTTTTGTCGGAACCGAACAACTGGTCAAAAGCGGCATCCATTCTTACCGACGGTATGCCGCCGAAGATGCGCCGGAAGTCAAGATCGGCAATATCGGGCAGCAAAATTACTTTATCCGGATCGATATACTTGTTTTTAGTATTTTTATCGCCGAAGGGGTTGTAACGTGCGCTGTAGGTATACAGGATATAGCGGTTTGCCCCGTAATCAATATACCCCATGCGCTTTCCGCCTTTATTGACAACTTGCGGGTTCATTTCGCCCATGTTTAATACGTCTTTTTTCAAATTTTCCTGAACCCATTTGTTTTTGATAAAATTGATCCACGCGTCTTTGCCGAAAATGAGCGTTGTAACATCAACCAGGCCGTCATTGCGGATAACGTCAGCCAGCGCGTCAATGTCGCCAAGCGGATCTGCATTGTCGCTGTCGCTCCACGGCGTTAAAACGGTCGGGAAGTGGCTTGCTTTAGGGGTCAAACCCAATTTGAACGTCTGCTTGCCTTTTTCGTCGGTTAAAGTAATATCGCCGGTCTGTAATACCTGCGACGCCTGTAATTCCATGGAGCGGCGGAGCATCCTTGTCATTATCCCCATGCGCCTCACAAGGATACTGGCCAGCCGCGCAAACCAGTTTACTTTTTCGCTTACAAGCGCCGATTCGCCGGGCTGCCGTTTCATTAATGACGCGACGGACACCGGGGATCGCAACGCGTAAACAGGGAAAGGAATTTGTTTATTGCCAAATTTATCCTCTACCAGGGTAACCGCGCTGGTGTTTAAATCGGTAATAGTGGGCGCGACCTCTTCCCCTTCATATATTTCGTCAAGATCGCATTCTTCCGCGTCGGTGAAAGAATCCGGCGTTGTGACAAAAAACGATGATAAAAACCCCATTTTCGCAATATCGGGCTGGCTGTTAAAAAGGGCTATAACCTTTGTCAGTATGTTCATAATGCTTCATACTCCTTAAAATAAAATGGTTAATTCCCCGCCTTATTCCGTGCGGGAAATATCGTTTACGTGAATCGGGATGCAAAGCGCGTTTGCCCTGATTTTGTCAAAACATGCCGGGGATGTTACGGGCAATCCTTTAACATTCAGCATGTCCGCCCTGACCGGGCCGAAAATAATCGCCCGAACGGACATATCGGCGGCCGTGTTTCCTTTATTCGCAATTTCAAAAGGATTTACCGCGACCGGGGTATCCGCGCCAAGGTCCGCAACCGGGGCAAATTTGAGCGCCCCGTCCCTTTTTAAAAGCGCTCCCGCTTTTACGGTATCGCCTGCGGCGACCGTGATTGATCCGGTTTCAAATTCGTTGCCACCGAGCGCCACAACCGAGTTGTCAACCGTCTGGCTTCTAATTCCGCCCCTGCTCATACTTTTTCTCCTTTTTCATTTCTTCCGGAAATACCCATTTTCCACGCGGCTTCCATTGCCGCCGCGTCCGCTTCCTCGCCGCCTGCCGGGTTCACGTTCGGCGGGTTATCCGCATTACGCGAATTTAACGCGCTGTTGTTCATTCGCGCCGAGAGGTATTCGGCCTGGACTTCTTCCGAAGCGACCGATTTTCCGTCACGGATAAACTGCGCGGCGATTTTCATGGAACCGGATGTTTCACCCAGCTTCAGGTGGGCTTCGACCCGTTTCCTTTCTTCGTCCGCTCCGGCCCCCTTGCCTTCCTCAAATATCGCGGCATAGAGCTCCGGATGTTTTTGCTTCAATTCTTCTTTCGTCATAATTTCTCCTTCGACAGAATTTTCAAAACGAACCCCTCTTCCGGTCCCAGCGGGAGCGGGGTTCGATAACGATCCACTGCCTAAGGCCGGAGATTCGGCGTTAGGTTGTGGATTGTATACGGATTTAACGATAAGGGCGGCAGCCTTCTCAAGATCTTCTTTTGCCGTTTTTCTCATTTGTTCTATTGTTTTTTCTACTTGTAATTTCGCATTTATTATCAAAGAATTACGATCAAAGTCATAAGCGTTATTTTTATCATCTTCATCCCTATTTATTTGATCAAAATTATTAGAGTAACCGTTATCAATTATTTCCTGGCCAATAAAATATGTTTCGGCATCCATAAGATCGCGGGTTTCTTTATCATTTTTGCCGGAAATAAACGAATAAGTTGAGGCAAACATAGCCGCTAGCCTTTCAAGAAAATCAGCCGCTTTTGCCATTTCCCTATAATCGCCTGCTATGATATTCAATGGGTTATGAATTAAAAAAACAGAGTTCGCAAAGACTATTATTTTACTATCTTTATTTACAGTCCGGGCGGCAAGGGCAATATAACTTGCCATGGAAGCGGCAAGACCGGTTATTTTAACGGTTACCTTATGAGACTTTGCCGCTTCTCTGATATTATTGAATATACTTATGCCTTCATATACTTCTCCTCCGGGAGAATTAATTGATATTTCAATTTCTTCACCGGCTTGCGCGTCTTTTAACTGTTCTGCAATATCCGCTTCGCATATCCCCCATCGGCGGCCTATCGCTTCATTAATTAAAATCTTAATCATTTCTTAAAATGTTACTCCTTTTAGTTTGTATGCCTATTAACTTTTAAAAATATTTTCATTTTTTACCAGCCAGCCTAAAACGCTCTCATAAGTCCGGAATTTTAATTGCGCTCCGTTCTCCTGCCGGAATCCGTCCTGCTCGAACAGCTCCATCCCTTTCGGCCCTGCGGAGACGCATATGCCGATATGGCCGTATTTATTGGCCGGGGACGCGTCAAAAACAATAACCGCGCCTTCTCTCGGCATCATCCCGATTTTATACTTAATAAAATTGCATAACTGACGCTGTACGGGCCGCGCCTCATGGTTTGCAAAATCTTTAGCGCCTGTAACGCTTTCCGGCTGCCGCGCCAGTTCCCAAACATCGCAATAAAACCGGCGTGCCAGATCCACGCATTGTGCGCCGTATTTGCCATCAAAATCGACTTTCTTCCCCATGTATTTATTAACAAAATCTTTAAGCGTCATATATTTTGTCGCCTCATAACTTTTTTTAGTTTCACCGGTGAAACTTTTACCACAATTTAAACAAGTAATGGCCGGCAACCCATACAAGGGATCCGGCTCCCGCTATAGCGACGCCGGACCATAACATAACGCCGTTATTGGACCGGACTCCTTCCGTAATTAACGGAACCCCCGTCCCAAAGGATACGCCGCCAAAAGAAAAGCCGATCAGGGCTGATTTTCTTTTGCGCTCCGCTTCTAATTTTAATAATTCGTTTTCCATTTCAATCCATAGCGCGTAGCTTTCAGCGTCCCGCATCCGGTCAACGGCTATGTCGGAGCTAATCTGGGCTTCCGCCAAATTCATTTTCAAGTATGTCAACGATTCCCGCGATTGCTTCAAAAGCGATTCTTGCCCGCCGTTCTCCGCTCGCAATTCCGACAACTGATTTTCCAGCTTCGTCAATGATTCCGCCGATTCGTTTAATCCCCTCACCCCTTCGTTTATCCAATTCCTCAAGTCTTTCCACGGACTGATCTGCCTGTTTAAGGGCCGCTCTTGTCCGTTTAAGCTCGGCTTTAATTGCGTCGAGCTGCTGTTGCAATGTTCCGTCATCTGCGTGTCCGGTTTCGATTCGCGGTTTGTGATATCTGCATCCAAAATAAATATCTGTGGCGATTCCGCAGACACCAAAGACGGTAATAAGAACAGAAAAATAAAAAACAATTTTCTTCCGCATAGCAAACTCCCTATTTTCATATTTCCCCTTTGTTTTATTTTCTGCGTTCTTCCCGGCTGTATTGTATGGATTTTAAAGTTTTACAAAGCCCGTTCCACATCTCCAAATCTTTATGCGCAAGCTCGCCTAATAAATATTTTTTAGTTTCGCTGTTGCCTTTGTTATTTAAAAACTTTATTCCCGCCGCCATTCTTTCAAGTAACGGCATACGGTTATCAAAAATAGTTTTTTTATATGATTCCATTCTGTATTCATACTGCGCTACTTCAATATTTGTAATCCGCGTATCCAATTTTTCCAATACAACGGTCCTCTCCTTAATGACCCCTTCAACAGCGGACAATCTTTCGTTCGTTGTTTCATCGTTGTTTATAAGCGTCTGGATGGAGTTTTTTATTTCGTTCAACACATCTTTATTAAACGCTGTTGACAATTGCCTTTTCTTTATTTCCCGGTCAAGCAGTTTTGAAATGATTCCAAATTTTGAAAGGGCAAAAATAATTATGGTTATCGCGACAATAATCATACCGGTTGTCGTTAAAGACTGTATCGCGTTTGTTATTCCGACGGCTAACGCTGTTTCCATTTTTAAGAATCCCCCTCGTTTTCTTCATCATTATTGCTGCCGTTATTTTCGGTTTCTGTAATTAGTTTTACAGGAACGCCCCTGGAATCTTCATCGGTTTTTGAAGTAAGNCCCAAGCGGTCCATGAGCTTCTTTTCCCGCGCCCTGATTAAACAAACCGCTTTAAAACTCATGCCGGTAAACAGGCGGCATACCTGATCGTGCGTCATGTCCAAACTGTCTAACAGAGAGATATACGCGTTAGCCTCTTTCTGGATATCAACCGACGGGCGCGACATAGCCGACCATTCGCATTTTAACCATGCCGTTCTTAGAATCCATTTTTTACGGTTAAAAACAACTTCCTGAAATCCCGGCAGTAATATTTCGCCCAGCAATACGGACTGAATAATAAGTTCCTCATAAATAATTTGGCAAAAATCTTTGGCGTTTTTAAAAGCGCGGTATTTTAAATAAATTTTAAATTCGTTGTCGCCTTGTCGTGCGGATGAATAGGATTTTTCAAATTTTAAAAAAGTGACTTCGGGCGGCATTTCAAAACATCCCCAGCTAATAGCCGATAAAATGGTATACTCAAAATCTTTAAAGTTAATATTCGGATGCGTGGGGTTAAACGCCTTTATCGATTCGCCCGCCTTTAAATTTTCCAGTATCATTCCGGGAATCATGTCAATCTGCGGCGGTTTTGCATTATCCGCCGTTTGTTCCGCCCCTTTTGCCTTATCGACCGCCGCCCTGTTTAACACGCTGTTTCCCGAAGGGGCGTTTTGCGCTCTTTCAATGAAGAACGGTATTATCGAACCGATAACGGCGGCCCGCAATTCCGCGTCGCGGTAACGGTCTAAGTCGCGTAACATATACAGCGCGTTTGCCAAAACCGGGGTCCCGCGCACTTCGTTCAATAATTTGTTTCCGCCGTAAACCATCCATGATATTTGCCGCCCTGATTTTTCACCGAAAACAGGAATCCGGGTAAACTTTAACTCGCCGTCTTTGTATTCTTTTACCCAGTAAGCGACATGGCAGCCGCCTGAATCGCGCTCTACCCCGTGCGTAATCGTGTTTTCCTTTTTAATATTATATTCAAAAGGGGTTTCGATACTGTTCCCGCTGATAACTTCCCAGCACGGGAGCGACGTTTGAAGGTTGATACGGCTGACAACTACGACATCGCCGCATATAATGGCTTCCTGTCTGACCGCCTCCTGGAATTCTCCAAAAGTCATTTCTTTTTTTTGGTCAAACGTATCATAATTATTCGCGTACAATGAAAAATAAACATTCATTATTTCCGCGTATTTTGCCGCTTCCTGTTCCTGCTCTTCTTCGGAAAGATCAGGCCATAAGATTGATCCGATTGGGGTCGGTTCGGGGTACATTCCGGTAAATACCTCGTTGCGTAAAATTCTCTTTATCATGCCCTGAAAATACGTGTTCTCAATAAAAAGCTGATAACAGCGCCGCCGCAAAGTAAAATAATCCACTGCGTGATTTAATACATATTCCCGCGTCAGCCCGAAACTGCCGGGGAACTTGTCGCCGTCAAAGACATCTTCGATAATTTGCCTGGTGTAATACATTAAAGTTTCTTCAATGTTTTTTACCATGACGGGACTCCCTGAAATATTTGCGGCTGCCGGTTGATCCCGAGGTTTTCTTCCAAACTTTCTATTTGTTTGATTAACGCGCCCCTCCGGTCAATCAATGACGGCACATCCTGTAATGTAACGCTGACGATATTGCTGCCGGTATTCATGTTGTAAGATTTCATTTCTTCATTCGTTAACGCGTAAATAGCTTTATCCAGGTTAAATAAAATGGCGCGGGTGTTTTTTAACGTGTCTTCCCAAAACTTCTTATGATCTTCTGCCGTGACCGGATTGCCGTTGTCTATTAAGGCCATAATACAAAAATTAATTTATTTTATCCGCGCAACCTACTAACTTTTTACTTTTTTTTATTTTTTTTTACTGGTTATCATTGTTATAAAAACGCCCTTCTTTCGCGTCATCCCAGAACGCCTGCCAGTCAAGCGCCCTTAATCCCATTCGTTCGCGGCACCAGCCGTCCGCGTATATTTCAAGGGCGGCGAGATTATAGCAGTATGTATCGAAATAATGGTTGGGCGCTCCGAATTTCGGCTTCCAGATTGTTTTCCGCCAGCGCCCGAACTGGTCTTTTACATCAACGCGCTCCTCCGCTTCAAAATGTTTAAAATAATCATCGTGCAGATCATCGGCAAAATTGGGATACCAGCTCGGCTGGCATTCCCCCTCGTTCCAAGAAAGGGCCATAAACGCGTTACTTATCCGGTCTTTTAATTTTCCCGCGTTTATATGATACGCGTTGTAAAGCCCGATCCCGTTTAACGTGCTTTGATTAAACAATCTGTACGTTTCGCCGCCGTCAAGGTAATCCCTCCCTTTGCAGGCATAAACGCCTTCGCCGTGCCGCTTTACATAATTATAAACCCATTCGGTATTATACCCTGAGTCTACAAGCGTTATTTGTATTTGATACCGCTTGCCGTCCGTGCCGGTATATACCTTGCTCCCGATAACGTTATCCAGCTCGTCCCACGGGCCGTTAAATTGTGCAGTTTTGCCGTCAATAGTAAAGCAATCTATTGTCCATGTCGCGCCATCTGCCGAATATCCTTTGATATCCACAAACAAATTTTCTTTCTGCACGTCAACGCTGCATACAAGAATCAAAACCGGGGAACCGGTATCGCTTACCGTCAGATCGTTCGGAACCGTGCCGCGTACAAAACCGTGACGGCGGAACATGACAGTTTTTTCAAAACGCAGATTAACGCCGCTTTCTACAAAAGTTAATCCCTGCTTTGTATTCCTGAAAGTTCTGTATTTTTCTTTTTCCTTAATTCTGTTATTCTTTATATCCCAACATTCGGCCCACGCGTTTACCATATCATCCCAGCTAAACATTCCGGGAGGGTTGTAAAGCGGGGATAAGTGGTACGAAACAAGCCCTGGCGTTTTGCTTTCGGCGGTCGCCACCCACCTGCCTTTGGGCATGATAACCTCTTTGTCATGGTTATGCATAAGGCCGCCGCAAAATTTACATTTATAGGCAACGGTTGTTTTAATCCCTTTTTCCGGATCGGCGACTATCGGTTTAAAATTTTCGTCATTTTCCCAAACAATGCCGTACATTTCCCCGCTTTCCGTTTTGCCGTGCCATACCAGCGACTGAAATTCCCCGCAATGTTTGCAGGGCACGTTAAAGTAACGCTGATCGCCCGACAAGAATAATTTTTTTATAATTGACGTTTGATCCACCAGCGGCGTGCTTGCCCAATAGATTTTTTTAGTTTTTACATAGGCGTCGGTCCTGTTTCTTATCAGCTCGGTTATATCGCCCTCGTTCTTCAGTTTTTCCGCATAAGCGTCAACTTCGTCCGCTTTTCCCGATTTATACGAATTCTGCCGGAGGCGGTCCGGGTTTTTCGCGTTGTGGAAATGCAAGAATCCGCCAGGGTATTCTTTAGCATCCGCAGTGTCTCCGGTATTCCTGCTTCCTTTCGCTTTTGGAGATTGCGCGAATATTAAATGCCGCGCTCCCGCAAGGTTTATCATTCTTTCGATATGCGTGTTAACGTTCGCCCTGATTAGGCTCGTATCCGCCGTTAAAAAAAACTGCGGTTTTGGATCTACCATAATGTCATATAATAGTATTGTTTCCAAAACCGAAATATTGGAACCTAACTGGTTGCCCTTCATCAGCACGACTTCCCGCACCGAATTTTTGGGGTAAAACTGGTCTACAATTTCCCTGAAATACGGGAAACGGGAAAATCTAAAAGGGCCCGGAAAGGGCGTCAGCTCTTTGGGAAGCCAGCGCACCCGCTCGGCAAAATGGGAAGGGAGCTCGTACTCCAGCGCGACCGGGATTTTTTGGAACTGCTGGATTAGAAAATCTATTTGATCTATAGTCATTTAATCTGCGACCTCCCTAAATAAATAGCCTTGACTGTTTTCTTCCTCTATGCGTTTGCAGGCTAAATCAAATGACTTTTCATTTATCTCTATTCCAATATATTTCCTTCCTAATAATTGACAAGCAACTCCCGCACTACCGCTTCCCATAAAGGGATCAACAACAATGCCATCTGGCGGGCAGCTTGTTTTTATAGCTCTGCAGCATAATAAAATTGGTTTTTGCGCAGGGTGTCCGCAATATTCACTTGAATTATTCATTACGCTAGGGATATTCCATACGTTAGTCATATTTTCATGGGTATTGTCAAAATAGGTTCTGTTTTGTTGCCATTCTAAAATAGCGTTTTCATATTCTTGCCTAAATTCTCCGTATGATTTTTCAAACGCTTTTATTTTGTTAATCTCACAGTATTTTTTTAATATGTTATAATGATGTTCAGATATAAGTCTAAATCCTGCTGTTGCTATCCAATGTGGATATGTATATCTTTTACCAATTAATTCTATAATAGTATTATTGTTAATACCCGCTTTTTCTAATTCATTTCTTTGCAATTGGCTTGCTTTACTAAAAGCAACTGGAAAACTTTTTGTACTGTCCATATATTTTATTGTTCTATTTCCCTTTGTTACAAATAAACAGCTTTCATTACTTCTTGGATAAGACCTGTGCGATTTCGCTTTTAATCCTTGAGCGTTTCCCTTGTCCCATGTAATAAAATTACGATATGTTATTTCCCTATTTATTTTTATTGGTTTAAGTATGTTGCTATAAATGTCCATTAACGGTTCTTCAATACCCCAACAATACCAACTACCGCCGTCTTTTAATACGTCAAAAGAAGGTATTATCCAATTCTTGTTAAACTCTAATAAGTCATCGTAATTAAGATTATCATTCGTAATACCTTGTTTTCTCATTCCGTATGGAGGATCGGCAAATAGCATGTCAGCTTGTATATTTTTAAGTGATAAAAGTATTTCCATACAATCGCCATTATATAATGTACAATTACCTATAGTTTCTTTAAGCATTTCTAACCAATTCCAAACAATCACCTAAAAAAAACTTAGCCATTGCGCGCCTCTTCGATGGCTTCTTTTATTTCTTCTATCTGGTCATGCGACTGAATTTCATTCTGGTATTTGCTTCTAAGGCCGTTTAGCTCGGAAATTATGTTTTCTTTTGACCTGCTGACAATCTGGCTTAATCCGTTTGTTAGCGTTTCTACAATATCGATCCGGGTTGTTTCGCTGTCCGCGTTTGCAAGCGCTATAACACGGTCAACCGCCGATTCCGGATATTCAATAAGCTGCTTTATTACCCCTTCCAAAAAAACAAAGACACGGGAGATAACAAAATCTTTGGGGATTAAAGTCAGGGCGCGTTCCTGCATCCTTTGCTCCCTTTCCGCCGACATGGTTGTGTCTTTGAGTATTTTTGAGTAACGTTCTATTTTTTCGATGCCCGGATATTTTAATACTATTTCACGCAATGTCATGTTTAACAGCTCCCGCGCCGGGACTCCGGCAACTGCCATTAAAGCAAGGTCCTCCGGGCGGGTACCGGTTGATTGCGGACCGCTCCCGGAAAAAGTTTCACCGGTGAAACTTTTTCCGCCGTCTGCCTTTATTTGTTCAGCCGCTGCCGCTTCCCCGCGTTTTTGCTTGTGCATTGACAAATAAGCGGCATTTACCGGGTTATCGGTATCCAACATGCCTGCGGAGTTTACTATCAGGGTTTTTTTCTTTATTTTCCCGCCGACGCTCATGCGAGTCACCCCCGCCATGCGGGCAAATGTGGCCTTTGTAACTTCCATCTTGATGTAAGGGTAAGCGTGTTTTGTATTGCCTGCTATTAACTTTAGTAAATTTCGGTAAAAACATTGTAAGGCTAATTTAAAAACAGGCAGGCAAACGGCTATGCGCAACGCTATCAGTTGATCCCGCGCCCCCGGGGGGGGGCTGACAGTACCTTGTTTCGGGAGTAATGATTTCAGGGTCAAAAAGTAATAGAATTTTGGGGTTTTTGGCAAACCTTTTATATAATAAAAAAGAGCTTGTTTTTTATTTTTCTGTATTACTTTCAGAAAACCCCAAAATATCTTTACTCCCTTACTGAATATTATTACCAGCTAATTCCTTATTACATAAAGAATTAGCTTAAAATTTATATAAAAATTCAATAAGAATTAGGAACGTTTTTAAGAAATGAAAAAGCGATGGGAATTTCACTTAAAAAACGGTATTTTCATTCCTTGAAAACGTTCCCGGCACGGTAAATAAAACGCCGGAAAACAGCGCCGGCGCAGAAGCGGCGCGGGGGTTAGGGCAGGGATAAAGGGGCTTGGGTAAAATCCAGCAGGGTTTCCAGGGCTGTGTCGGCGCGGGGGAGGCTTGCTATTACATCGTCCAGGTTTTGCCGGTTGTAATAATTTACCATCGACTCGGTCGTATGCCCGGTCATCGGCAGCAACTCGGCGGCGGAAAGCTCCCGGCGCATCCGGGAAACGTAGGTATACCGCAGGGAGTGGGGCACCAGTTTCCGACCGTCAGGAACAACAGCGGATTTATTAACAAAATGCCCCTTTTTAATAACCCCGGCAGCTTTAAGTTTAACAGCAGAATGGGCTATACCGGCTCTGATTAACGCACGGGTAAAAACACTTTCGGCAAATTCTTTCCGTATCGGTTTGTTATCACTGGTAAAAATAAAATCATCCGGTCCCAGGGTGATACTGTTAAGGTAATTTGATAATTGATGCAATGTAAAATCGGGAAGCCATACAGCTCTGAATTTGGGATTTTCCGCGCTCCCTTTTTTATTATACATTGTCCTTGTGCCATCTTTTTTACAAAAACCGTCAATAATCAATAGTTTTTTTTCAAAGTTTATTTGTTTATACCTTATGGCCCGGGCTTCCCCCAGCCGGAGGCCGCCGGAAAGAATCAACAGATAAAATAAAAAGAACTGATTATCCGGAAAATTTTCAGGTTTAAAGAGGGCGGCCAGTTCCGCACCGGTAAATACATCCGCTTTTTTGCTATTACGCGCAAAAGTCGGAAACTGCGGGGCTGGGACTTTGCAACCATATCGCGGGGCCTCCGCCAATATCTCTTTTAGGATAGTGATATACCTGTTTTTCCAAGAGCCGGAACGGTTAACAGTAAAGAGGTAATTTACAACTTCGTCTGCTTCGATACTTAGTAAAGCGCGATCCCCCCATTCTGATATAATACGTTCGACATAAGCGCGGGCCTCCACAAGGGTATCTATTTCAACGGACTTTCCCAACTGCCGACGGCGATCAACATGAGGCGAGCCGGGTATGTACATTGTTTTAGCAACATCCTGGAGCAAAAGATCGGGGTTTTGCATACCGGGGACATTGATCGGGGGGAGCGTCCTTATGTAACTTTCCGCATCCGTCCTGTTTTTGCAGCCTGGGCAAGCCTTCTGTATTTTTTTCCCTTCGGCATTTACATAATAATAATACCAGCGATAAAAAGGCTTTCCCTCTCTGGTTTTTTTTGATTTTTTAAAAACGTGGTATGCCAGTTTTACCATTGCAGTTGACCCCTGGTTGACCCCGGCGTGCTGATTAATTACCAACCGCCAAGCCAATGTTTGCTAAGTCTATACGCTACAATGATTTACGTGGTAATTAACATCGGGCAGGCCGGATTTGAACCGGCGACCTCTTGGTCCCGAACCAAGCGCGCTACCAACTGCGCTACTGCCCGGAAACGGCTAACCGTTTAGCCGCTTGCAAAACTCGGTTAGTTTTGCTGCGGCTATGCAGTTTCTCGCCCTACGGGCTGCGAAACATGCATTTTTCAGCGGTTGCTCTTACAAAACTTCGATTTTGCAAAAGCCTCCGTTTACACAGACATTTAAGCACATAAAGGGCCATTGGTTCAAGCCCGCATAAACTCATGTTTTGCCTAAGCAAAACTCCAATGTAACAAGTTTGGTTAAACCAAACTTGTTACGACGGGAGCGACGGGGCTTGAACCCGCGATCTCCGGCTTGACAGGCCAGCGTGATAAACCAGCTTCACTACGCCCCCTTACTCGTACATCAAAGGATGTAATTATAAACTAGCTTTTTTTTCAACTTATGTCAAGGGTAATATGGAGATACATTATGCAACATATGCCGCCAGTTTGACCCTCCGGCTGAGATGCTGCAGGCGCGAGATTGCTTTTTCCTCTATCTGCCGAATCCGTTCCTTGGTAAGGTTGAAGCGTTCGCCGATTTCCTTCAGGGACAGGGGCGGTTGCTGGCCCAGCCCGTAACGCAGCCGGATAATTTCCGCTTCTTTGCCGTCAAGGGTGTTAAGCACATTATCAATGTCTTTCGCAAGGGATTTGTCCATTACCACCTGTTCAGGAGTGTCATAGCGGGTGTCCACTACAATGGTTCCCAATGATAAAGTGCCCGTTTCGGTATTTACCAGTTTCTCAAGTGACACCACTTCCCTGGAAATAGCCAGAATATCCGAAACATAACCTTCTTCAACATCCAGCATTTGGGCAATTTCCTGAATCTGGTTTTCGGTACTGTAATAACCGTCAAGTATTTTTTTCGCCTTTCTGATATTGATAAGGCCGCTTGTCTGGTTAACCGGCAGCCGGATTAACCTGGACGTTTCGTACAGCGCCTTGAGTATTGACTGGCGGATCCACCACACCGCATACGAAATAAAATGATAACCCCTGTCGGCGTCAAACTTTTCGACCGCGCTTATCAATCCAATATTGCCTTCATTGATAAGATCAACCAACGGAATCCCCAATCCCTGGTATTTCTTGGCCACGGTTACCACAAATCGCAGATTGCTGTTTATCAGTTTGTCGCGGGCAGCTATATTGCCCTTCGCAGCGGCTCTGGCGGCTTTATCTTCCTCTTCTCTGGTAAGCAGCGGGATACGGCTGATTTCATTAAAGTACATCGATAAAATGTTCTCATCAGCGTTGCTTTTTTTGGCCTTTACTTTTTTTTCCTTTGTCATGATCTTCCTCCTCATTTCTTACTAACTAAGTAGCAAATACCATGCCAAGTTATGATTTTTCCGAAAATATTTTTTACAAAGGCAAAAAAATAGCTCATTTACAGAGAAATTTGATATTTCTGCGCTTTTCATCAACAGAATAAACCTAAAACGTGTGTTTCAGAGAAAAGGGATGCATCACACATCAGGTATTTCACTGGAAGATTTATATTTTTCAATTAAAAGTGAGTCATTATGACTCACTCAGGCTATAACCACATTAATCTGGATCATTCTGATACAATGATGTCCGCACAGCTCCAGGACGGCTTTCCGCCTTTCCTGCCTTCAAAAATGACATGGCTGGTATAACCTGCGTCGAGCAATGCCCGGCAGGCGGTTTGATAATGGCCGTCAAGGTCATCCGCGTTGTGGGCATCGGCGGTAATCACGACCGGCACGTTGTACTGCCGCAACAGTTGCAAAACCGGCAGCGACGGATACGGCTCGGCAATATAGCCCCGGTTAAGGCCGCCGGTGTTCACTTCAACCACAAAACCGCCCGAAGCAATGGCGCGGGCAGCTTCCTCCGCCCTCTGCATATATTCCGAATCCATACCGAACAAACAGCCTGCGGCATTGTTTTTTTTAACCAGATCCAAATGGCCTACAATATCAAAACCGCCAAGGGCGGCCATCTCCAGAACCGCGTCCCAATAAGCATGCATCATCGCCCTGCCGTCTCCGGCAAAACCTTCCCCGATCCCCTGCGCCAATTCCTCCGCAGGGCCGTCAACGGTAAACGGCGAGCCATAAGGCGGAAGCAGGTAATGCACCGACCCGATGATATAATCCAGATTCAAGCCTGTTATGTCGCTGTCGGGCGCGGAACGGAGCCCTTTGATGTAATCAAGCTCCAGCCCTAAATAGACGGAGAGCTTCCCCTGCCAGCGCAGGCGGGCGGCGCGAACCTCGGTCATATATTCGCCCAGCCGCTGTTCTTTCATATTCCAGCATGATGCAAGGCCGGTTTTTTCAATGGGGCCATGGGAGCTGAACCCGATAGCGGCAAGGCCTTTCGCATGCGCCGCGCGGCACATTGTTTCAATGTCGTCCTTCCCGTCGCAAAACACGGTATGGGTGTGGAGGGATGTAAAATTGTTCAATTGACAACCGGACATTTGGTAACTCCGTAAAATTTAAAGCACAATTTCTTTATCAGGAATCATGAGCAGGTTTTTTGGCGAGTTTTCTTACGGCGCGGAAAATATTTTCGTAGCCTGTACAGCGGCAGAGATGTCCGGAAAGGCGCTGTAACAATTCTTCATCGGTAAATGTTTTTCCCGACCGGATAATTTCAGAAGCGCTCATAAGGAATCCAGGCGTGCAAAAGCCGCACTGCACCGCGCCTTCGTCAATAAAAGCCTGCTGAATTGCGGAAAGCCCGCCGTCAGCGCTTAACAGGCCCTCGGTAGTGGTTATCTCCTTGCCGTCCGCCCAAATTGCCAGATAGATGCAGGAATTAAAACATTCGCCGTTAATTATCACATTGCAGGCCCCGCACTCGCCAACCTCGCATCCTTTTTTGACGCTGGTAAGGCGGTAATCATTGCGCAGCATATCGGTCAGGGAAGCGCGGATATCCACCGCAGTTTCAACCGGCTTGCCGTTAATAACGCACCGCACAAGCTGTTTGGTCATATTATTACCCCCGCATGTTTGAGGGATTCGATGATGGCCCTTTTGGCAAGTTCTTCCGCCAGATGCAGACGGAATTCTTTAACCGCCCGCCAGCTTGTGCGGGGGTTAATGTCCTTCAACGCGGTCTGAGCGGCGGCGGCGGCTGTTTCCGCATTGGCCGGCATTCCCGCCGCTGCCCGCTCCGCGCCGGGAACCCGCAGGGGAACAGGCCCCGCCACGCCATA
>JGI24695J34938_10000997_pt1 | contig 25705 bp, 22 predicted proteins | sample TergutCo191P3_FD_34938 | JGI IMG/M metagenome (IMG submission 34938)
GGCGGACGCTGAGGCGACAAGGATTTACGCTGACTCGTACAACAGGGACGCGAGCACAAGAACCTTCTATGATTACTGGAGAGCGATTGAGTCATATCGTCAGACCATGCCTAAATTTAACAAGACTCTTACTACCGAAATGGAATATTTCCGTTATCTGTATAATCCCAGGCAGTAATTTTATTTCCGGCGGTGCGCTGAGTAAGGATGACGATGCAGTATATCTATATATCTGATGCAGATAACAGTCCGGTTTTGTATTTCAACACCGGGCTGGATCCGCGTTCATTCGCGAGAACCAAAATGTCTCAGAGCCTTACTGAGCCGGGTTATATCGTATACCCTGATGGTTCGCATGATATGTGGAAGCCGACCGGCGTTGATGAAATAAACGGTTACATGCAATTCTGGGGACCCCTGTTCAACGGGGAAAGGCTGGATCACCTTATTAATGATGTTTGTCCAGCCGCGCAGGATGATTCATCCGGGGCATTACAAAAAAGGCAGCGCGCTCTGATTGCGGTTATTCACTGGATAAGAGCAAAAATGCTTCTGGGCGATACGCCTTCTATAAGAAACCCGGGAGCCGCGTTTATTTACAACGAAGGCGCGTCTGATGCGTCCGCGGCGATCTCCTCAAATGTAAACGGCAGGGTTTTCTTTGCTCCTGAGCATATGTCGAACCGCTGTTTGTTACTCGAAAATTCCGATCAGAAACAGGATTCGCCGGATCGTTTTAACAGCCCGGATTTAAAGGACCTTGAAGCCACAGCTTTTTGCGCCGCGGTGATGCTGTACGCGATACTCGCGAAAACCCACCCGTATCCTTCCGCCAATAATTCGCAGGACATGAGGGACGGCTTTTTTTTGCCGGTTTCTCTCGCGGCGCCTGATTTAAACGCGGAGTTAGCCGGTCTTATTCAATCCGCGCTGACGCTGCCTGTTCAGGATAAAAAGGCGAAGATGTCCGCCGCTGATATTCTGACCGGTATCCTTAAAATACTAACGGAAAAGGAAAACCGTATCTGTGATATTTCCTCATTGTTCAATGAGCTGACCGCGGAAAAAATAACGCAGGCGAATATTGAAAGGAAAAATTTTCAATTAAAACAAAGCTCTATTATAAAAACAAAACGTTTCTTATCCCGTAATAAAGCGGTATTAATAGTTTCTTCCGCGTGTTTCCTTTTTGCTTTTTTTATTACGCTCAGCATTATTGACAATTACAGGCGGCGTCCTACAACCGCGGGGATGCATCCTGAAAATGTTATTAATGCCTATTTTGACGCTTTCAGTAATATGGATTTCACATTTATGGAAGCGTGTATACTTGGAGCGGATAAAAACGATATCAATGCCGCGGTCAGTTTAACCGCGGTAACAAAAGCAAGACAGGCTTATGAGTCAGTATCCGCGTATTCGGTTATTCCCGCGTCAGTATGGAAGGAGAACGGCGGAGAGCTTCCGGCGCCCAACGTTTTTGGCGTGACCGATTTGTCGGTTACGCTGAATCACGGAAGTGAAAGCAGCGGTCTGCTCGTTTACCGCGTTGATTACCGGTTATGGAATATTAATGAGGAAACGCCTTATATCCGCCGTGATATGATTACATTACAACCGGATAAAAAAAACAACTGGAGAATTGTTGAAATTGTCAGAACTGAAAGGCAGTAGTTTTAATTTATAGAAATGAGGGATTGTATGGCAAAAATTATTTCTGGTATAGTATTGTTTTTTTTATTTGCCTGCGGTTCAACCGTTTTTTCTCAAAGCATAAATTCCGATAACAATGTTAATGTCTATAAAGGTATTCCGGTAGAAGTCACCGGTATTCCTTACAATTTCGATGATATCCGCGGAAATTTTACTATGGATTACTATATTGAGTACGCGTATAACATGTTTACAACAGGTCAATACTCGGCTTTTGTAAATTTCCGCATTAATAAATTTATATTTAATTTTCAGACAAACGGAAGTTTGACACTTAAAACAATTTATAGTTATGACAGAACTCCGGCGGGCGGAAATTCATTTTATCCCGCCCAGACAAACACCGCTCACGACTGGAGAATACAGCCGCAATACCATCAACATTCAAGGGGTAATTGTTCACTGGACAGATTAGATGATATAGCGGTTTCTCAGGCGAAGTTAAACGAAATGATTCAGGATCCGTCTCTTAAATCGGTCTATGATATACTGCTGTCTGTAGCGCAGGATATGGATTACGATTATACCCGCGTCGGAGTCAGGGCAAGTTTTGTTACGCCAAGACCGCTGACCGGAGTGTGCGATGACTACGCCGATCTTCTGATTTCCAGGCTCCATAATGCAAATATAAACGGAGTAAGCGGCATCACCAAGGTATCCGGTCAGAATCACGCGTGGGTTACGCTTGATTACAATGGCAGGCTTCTTTATCTGGACGCGACATGGTTTGACGGGAACAATATTGATGATAACGGAGTTGTGGTAAATATCCCCGATAAAGATCCGCGCAACATGACGTTTGATAATGTCATTTTCACAAATCACGGAAAACATCACTTGCCGGGAAGATAAAATACCTGTTTTCTCAATATACCGCGTGACTGCCGGACGATACGCGGGAATCATCCGCATGCTGAAATTAAGTTAATCCAAGCCATTCATCAATCATGAATCTTGATAACGATCCTTGCGCCGGAATCTCCGGCATATTGTCTTTTGTAAACCATTTCGCGTCTTCAATTTCCTCTCCGTCAGGGCGGATTGTTCCCGACAAGTAACGGGCTTTGAAACCAATCATCAGCGAATTAGGAAACGGCCACGGCTGCGATTTAACATATTCTATGTTACAAACCCCGATGTTCACTTCCTCGCGGATTTCACGCGCGACAGTATCTTCGAGCGTTTCTCCCGCTTCGTTAAAACCGGAGATGTGACTGTAAACCCCGTTTTTGAACCGTTTGTTATGCGCAAGAAGGATTCTGTTGCCGCTGTCTGTTATTAATGTGATGACCGCGGGGCAAATCCTCGGGAACTCCAGCCGCCCGCAGGAGGGACATGCGCGGTAACCCTCTTTAGAGATTTCGTTGTTTTTCGCGCCGCATGTTCCGCAAAAGCGCGACTCGCTCCTCCATTGTGTGATATGACAGGCGCGGATAATCTTCGCTAGGTTTTTGTTATTATCAATGCCGTATAATGCGATCAACTGACGGATGTTAATGCTTTTCCAGTTAGCGGGCAGCGCTGTTTCCGCGTGAGCAGAAACCACAGTTATCCCGGAGGCTGAAAAATCATCAACCTGGGAAATTTCAAATGTTTCCGCGTTTATAAAATCGTTTATGTTTTCCAGCGGCACTCCCCTTTCTAATTGAGAGTCAGGAAAACCGGCGGGCAATAACAGGTTATCATTATGAAAAAAATACGCGTATTTAACCATAATTAATCCTACTTTTATTTTTCTTGTTAATCAATGTTTTATCATTTATATTATAATTAGGAGTTATATATGATGAATTATCTTGAGATGCTGCCTTTAAGCAGTATAACAAAATATGCTAAGGGACAGCCTAACAACGGGGTTGCTTTTACAGGGTATCCAAGAGTGCATCCATCAGACAAAAGCAAGCTGATCCTTGTAAACGATCCGCTTGGCAATGAGCCTTCCGTTATTGAGTTTAAACTTGACGATATTATATTTGTTGAAGATGTGCCTTCCGCTGTTACAGAAACGGGCGAGGGCGTGCCGCTTGTAAAGCTCTGGATAAAACGCGGGGCAATGGGAGTGATCCTTGAACCCTTTGAGGTAAACGACAAAGCTCAGTTTGCCGGTAAAGTCCGCGCGATAAAAGAACGCGTTCTTCATTGGGCAGAAAAGCAAAAAAAGCCTCAAGCGAATACCTGATAAATGGATCAGCTTTATTCCGCCGCGCCTGCCGGAAGCGATTTCTCCCCTTTTAAGCGCGCTCCCATGTTTATGTCATCCGCCGCGGACGAGGCGCAGAGCGTGAGATGCGATCTCTGCCCTAATTACTGCGTCATCAAAAACGGAGAATTCGGAATGTGCGGAGTCAGAGGCAATAAAAGCGGGATAGGCATAATTCCTTTTTACGGCTTTATTTCTTCGCTTGCCTCCGATCCGATAGAGAAAAAACCGCTCTATCATTTTAAACCGGGCACATCAATACTATCATTAGGTTTCGCGGGCTGTAATCTCCGCTGCCCTTTCTGCCAGAACTGGCAAATCTCGCAGCTAAAGCGGCGTTCCGAAAACAACGGTATTCCCGGCAGATGGATGCAGCCAGATGAAGTTGTCTCCGCCGCGTTAAAATGCAATTCGCCGTCAATTGCTTACACCTACTCGGAACCGTTAGTTCACATAGAGTATGTATTGGACTGTATGGCGCTCGCCCGCAGGCATGGTATCGCCAATGTCCTTGTGACTAACGGCTGCGTCAATACGAAAGCCGCTGGAGAGATTTTAAAACTTACTGACGCCGTCAATGCCGATTTAAAATGTTTTTCCGCGGAAGTTTATCAAAAAACACTTGGCGGCACTTCAACGGGGAACTTGTTTCAGGCTGTCCTCGATTTTATCAGGCTTTGCTCAAACATGGGTGTTCATTTGGAAGTGACAACTCTTGTTGTGCCTGACTTAAATGACAGCAAGGAAGAATTAGACGCGGTTACAGATTTTATCGCTTCTGTAAATAAGGACATACCATTTCATTTAACAGCTTACCACCCCGATTACCGCTGGAACGCGCCGCCGACAAATCCCGCGTTTTTAAGGAATGCCGCCAAAGAAGCTGAAAAAAAATTAACGCATGTACATACAGGGAATATCAGAATTTAAAAAAAGTTGCGTTTTTGATACTTGACAATCTGACATTTCTCATTTAAAACGTTTTAAATGAACAAAATCCATAAATTTGTACAGTTTTATGACAGGTATGGACCGTACGCTCTTGTCGCCGGAGGCTCCAACGGATTAGGCGCCGCTTACGCGGAGTCACTTGCCCGCCGGGGTATGAACCTGATTCTGATGGCGCGCGAAAAAGAACGGCTGGAAGCCGCCGCGGCCATGCTCAGAGAAAAATACAATGTCGATGTTATCGCCATCGCGGTTGATCTTGCTGACTTTGAGAAAGTCAAAAGCATTATCAACGGCCTGGATACTAATATTTCTATTGGCCTTTTGGTTTATAACGCCGCCTTCGCTCCTATCGGTTTATTCGAAAATACCAGCGAAGAGCATTTGGCGCTGGCGGCCGCTGTAAATGTCAGAACGCCGCTTCTGCTAGTTAAATTACTCTCCGCGCGAATGATTAAAAATAAACGCGGAGGCATTGTGCTGATGTCGTCTCTCGCTGGCGGTCAGGGCAGCCCAAAACTTGCTTCTTACGCGGCTACAAAGGCATTTAACGCTATCCTGGCGGAAGGTCTCTGGAAGGAGTTCAAGCAGAACGGAGTCGATGTAATCGGCTGCTGCGCGGGCGCGATACTTACACCGGGCTATCAGCAGGCGGAGAAAACAAAACCAGCGCCGGGAACCATGTCAGCAAGTGGTGTCGCCGAGCAGACATTAAAATCGCTTGGGAAGGCGCCTGTTATTATTCCGGGCGCTGTAAATAAAATAGGCCGCTTTGTTCTGGCAAGGCTTTTACCCAGAAAGCAGGCAATTGAGTTAATGTCAAAAAACACCGGAGGCTTATCATAATTTATGGTCTTGAATTTGTGCATTTGATTATCCGGCAAATTTATATATCGAAAAAAATTAAAGGGGGTTTGCTATGAACATTGATTTATTAATTTGGGGGTTTATAACTACTATCATCGCTTACGCTGGCATCACATTACTGCATATTATTCTGCCTGTGAAAAAAATTAAAGGTTATGTGAAACATGTTAAAACCGGCGAGACGCTGAAGTACCGCGTTAACGGCATTATGGTTCTTCCCGTGAGCGTTCTTATTTGGTTAGGTCTGGGATATTTTGATATTGTTCCCTATACATGGCTTTATCAGGTAAGATGGCCGGGGCTTATTTGCGCTGTTGTTGTCGGGCTTATTTTTTCATTTATTCTTGTTTTAAAAGTTCCCTCGACAGGGAAACCATTTTTTGCGGATTTCTGGCTTGGGCGGATCTGGAATCCTCAGGTTGGAGACGGCTTTATCGACGCGAAAATGTGGCTCTATTTAATCGGAGCTGTAATGCTTCAGCTTAACACTCTTTCTTTTACCGCGCACCATGTTCTTACTCATGAAGTTATTAATCCCGGTTTTATTCTTGGAGCGGTAATGACATCTTGGTTTTGCTGGGATTATTTGATTTTTGAGAAAGTTCACTTATACACATATGATCTTTTCGCTGAAAAAGTAGGGTTTAAACTTGGGTTTGGCTGCCTTACATTTTACCCGTATTTTTACGCTATCCCGCTCTGGTGTACAGTTAATCTGCCGAACCCAGGGCATCCGCTCTGGCTTACGATATTGTTCGCTGCTCTGTTCTTGTTTGGCTGGGTATTCACGCGGGGAGCGAACCTGCAAAAATATGTTTTTAAAACCGCGCCGGATAAAAATTTCCTTTGGATGAAACCAGAAGCTCTAACCGACGGGAGCCGCAGTCTGCTTGTCAGCGGTTACTGGGGAGCAAGCCGTCATATCAATTATATGGGCGAGATAATACAGGCAATCGCAATCGCTCTCGCCGCGGGATACCCGGGTGTCTGGCAGGTGTGGCTGTACCCAATCTATTATGTCGGGCTCCTTTTCTCGCGCCAGGCGGATGACGACAAAATCTGTATGACTAAATACGGAAAACTTTGGGATGAATATAAAAAGAAAGTGAAGTACAGGATTATACCGTTTATTTATTAAAGGTATTGGAAAACACTTATGAAAAAGTTTTTTGTTCTTCAGTTTCTGAATAACCTTATATAAAGAATTTATATTATTTTGTGCCTTTTGGTTTTCCGTCTTTGCCGCAGTCTGTTTTCGATCTGTCCTTGTAGTGATAATCCTGACAGGCCTCGCAGTTTCCGTGACGATTGCAGGAATAAGGGCATTTACATTCACTGTTTTGATTCGGCATAAAATCTCCTTGCGGCATTATATCAAATGTATGTTTTCTTGACAATACTACTTAATTACAGTATAGTATTCTTGTGAAACATCGTTTCTAATTTTTAATGGTGTAACTGTTTTTTATCAGGTAAATTTATGCGTCAATTTGAAGTCGTATCTCCATTCAAACCCGCGGGTGATCAAGGCGAGGCAATCGCCGCGCTCGCCGAAGGTATCAAGGCTGGTGACAAGTACCAGACATTACAGGGCGTTACAGGTTCCGGTAAAACATTTACAATGGCCAAGATCATCGAAGCTGCGCAGATGCCGACACTTGTTGTCAGCCATAATAAAACTCTCGCGGCGCAGCTTTACAGGGAGTTTAAAGGTTTTTTTCCTGACAACGCGGTTGAGTATTTTGTTTCTTATTATGATTATTATCAGCCGGAAGCGTATGTCGCTAGCCGCGATTTATACATCGAAAAAGACTCTTCCATAAACGCCGAGATTGAACGAATGCGGCTATCCGCCGCGAGAAGCATGATGGAGCGCGAGGATGTTATCATCGTGGCGACTGTGTCCTGTATTTACGGAATGGTAACGCCGGAAGTATATAGAAAAATGAACGCTACTGTCGGGAAAGGCGAAACTGTTGATGTCGAATCGCTGATGCGCCGCTTTATCGAATTGCAATATGAACGCAATGACGCTGTTTTAGAACGCGGCCGTTTCCGGCGGCGCGGCGAAACGCTTGAAATTTATCCCGCTTATATGGAAGAAGCGTACCGTATTGATTTCGACTGGGACTGCGTTGAGCGCATCCGGCACTTTAATCCGGTTTCCGGCGAAATGCTGGAAGATATCGATCGCGCGCTTATCTACCCGGCAAAACAGTTTGTTATGCCCGCAGAGATGATCACCAATTCGTTAGGCGCAATCAGGCAGGAACTGAAAGAACGCCTGGAATATTTTAAGAACAACGGGAAAATTATGGAAGCCGAACGCCTTAAAACCCGCGTTGAATACGATCTTGAAATGTTATCTGAAATGGGTTATTGCCCCGGTATTGAGAACTATTCCGCTGTTCTCGCGGGCCGTAAATCCGGCGAGTCTCCCGATACTCTGGTTGATTATCTTCCTAAAAAGCATCTGACATTTATTGACGAAAGCCATGTCACTCTTCCTCAGTTAGGCGCCATGTACTCAGGCGATCGCAGCCGCAAGCAGAGCCTTGTTGATTACGGTTTCCGCCTGCCATGCGCATTGGATAACCGCCCTCTCCGTTATGACGAATTTGCCGCGCGTCTTGATAAAACTGTTTTTGTTTCCGCGACTCCGGGCAAGACCGAAATTGAGCAATCGGCGCGTGTTGTGCAGCAGTTAATCCGCCCGACAGGTTTATTGGATCCCGAAATTGAAGTGCGTCCAAGCGAAGGCCAGATGGAAGACATTTACGGCGAAGTTATTAAACGCATCAAGGCAGGAGAGCGTTCTCTCATACTTACCCTTACAAAGAAAATGGCGGAGGATTTAACCGATTACCTTTCCGGACTTGGTTTGAAAGTCCGTTACATTCACAGCGAGGTGGAAACAATCGAACGAGTGGAAATCCTTACTCAGCTAAGGCAGGGCGGGTTTGACATTCTTGTCGGAATCAACCTGTTACGCGAAGGAATCGATCTGCCGGAAGTTTCGTTTATCGCGATTCTTGACGCGGACAAGATCGGGTTTCTGCGCTCCCTTACAAGTTTGGTGCAGATAATCGGACGCGCCGCGCGTAACGCCGCCGGCAAGGTAATCATGTACGCGGACAGGATGAGCGAGGCGATGGAAAAAGCAATCGCGGAAACCAACCGCCGCCGCGAGATTCAGCTTGCGTATAACAAAAAACACGGGATAACGCCCGAGACTGTCAAAAAGGCAATCGCGGAAATTCTTACCCGCCATATTGAAGAAGCGGACAACGCGGCCGGAAATACAATCGAAGTCCTAAAAAAATCTTACAATATTTTAATTCCCGCGCAGCGCAAACAGCTCATTAAAGCGCTGGAAAACGAAATGCTGGAACACGCGAAAAACCTTGAGTTTGAGCAGGCGGCTTCAATCAGGGATGAAATCGAGCGGATAAAAAACAAAGAAGATTTTTAATTAGTGTCTGTCCATAATGTGGACACATTATGGGCAGACTACCTTAAAAAAGGTATTTTCGTAGCCTTTAGGCGAGAAAATGCATCGGACTAAAGTCCGCGGTCTGTCCGCAAAGTAACCGACTTTGTGGACAGACACTAATTACGAAAGTATTTTATGCAGCTTTTCACCTAACGCGATTGCTTCTTCCTGTTCCGCCGCCTGCTTCTCAGGAACGGAAGTTTGAATCATAATGTTTTTACGTCCGAAAAAATCAATCAGTTTTTTTGTGTAGTCCGCTAAATCAACTGTTTTACCGTCATGAGCTTCCGCGTTCAGGTGATCCCAGTAAAAATGGCGCAGGCATAAAACTGTTTTTCCCGCGGCGGCGTCACGTACTTTTTCCCAGTTCTGAACCTGCGGAATCGTAAAATCAAGGCCGCGCAAATCCGGTATTTCCATCATTGTCTGCGCTACATTTGAAACATCGCCGCATGAGTGTACAACAATGCCTCCGAACTCCCTTGAGATCATCGAGTTATATTTTACGCCAAACTCTTTGTAAAGTTTTGGAGAGAGCAGCGCCGCTGTGTCATCGCTGATACGGATACCGGCTTCTTTAGGCACATACCAGAACTCATGGCTTACTCCGTAAAGATTTTTTATCCGTTTAAAAACCTCTTTAATATAGCCGATGGTCGCTTCAGTTATCTTTTCCATCAGCGCGTGTACTTCGTCAGGAAAAATAAGCAGAGCCTCTATAAATGAAGTATATTCCCAGATTAATGACGCTGTAACAAGCGGAGAAGGTATGTTGACAACTCGCAGCGGAATGTGGGACTTCGCCTGAAGGTCTTCCACATGTTTCCATGCTCTTTCAAAGTAAGGATTATTAACAGGGTCAGGAATTTTTAATTTGTAAATGTCTTCTGCGTTCTCCTCATGTATAAGGCAGTTTACCCAGGGATCGGCTTCGTTATTTGGTTTACACTCGCAGCCAAACGCGCCGGCAATTATATTGATACCCTGATTCGGCTTGATATTAGGAAAGCCGTAGTCATATACGCCTTTTCTTTTTTTCGCGTGATCTTCAGCCCACTCAATTTCCGCGTCAGGATTGTTATAGAATTTCTGTGTCGCCATGTGCATCGGTCCCACTTCGATAACAAAAGGCACCTCGTTTACCTGTTCCATGCGCCACGCGGCTTCGATCAAATTTTTCTTTGTTTCGATGCTTAATATCTCTGCCATTTTATTTCCTCATTAAAAATGTATCATGTAATATTACAGTTGTCATCTTTTTGTCTGTCTCCCATTTTCGCGGCTTTTACTATAATATTTTTCAGGTACTTTCCCTCGCGGCTGGACAGGCCGGCGCGTGCGATAATATCCTGAAGGAAACGCTCCTGTTCATCTCTGCCCGGGTATTTGTAAAAACCAAAACACTTTAACGTGTCTGTTATCGAACTGACAAGCGCGGAGGTTTCACTCCGGTTCATCGCTGCCCACTCTCCTTTTACCGGATTCTGCCGCTTCATCGCTAAAAATAGTTCATAAGCGTAAATCTGCACCGCGTGAGATAAATTTAGCGATGGATGCGCCTCGGAAACCGGAATATGAGAGGCTATATTACACATATTTAACTCCGTATCTTCAAGCCCTGTTCTCTCGTTCCCAAAAACAATCGCCGCCGTTCCCGGCTGTTCAGCAAGCCATGCCGCGAGCGCGCGGGGAGTCATTGAAACGCTTTTCCGTTTCTGCCCGCGTCTTCGCGTTGTTCCGGCTACAATGGAGCAGTCCGAAATTGATGATGCTAAATTGTCATATATACGGGCGTTCTCCCAGATATCTCCCGCGTTTACCGCCCGTGTTAATATTTGCTCATGAATTAACGGCATTGGAGCGGCTAGCCTGAGTTCTGAAAGCCCCATGTTTTTCATAACCCTGCAAACTGCTCCGGTGTTACCGGATTCTGTGACTCGGCATAAAATGATTTTTATGTCGTTTAAACGCATGATGTATTATATTATAATAAAGATACTGTATTAAGTTGACAAAAATTCTTAAGATTTGTATCATTAATACGAATATTGTCTTTACAGACGGTAAATATAATTATTTTTACTATTTTGATGCAATATGACAAGGAAGCGGCATGGCGAATAATGATATCGTTCCCGGTTTTGATAATGAAAAAGATGATAGCCTCAAAGTTACGCTGGAAAAAGTTGAAGAAGCGCCTGACTGCCTTATGTTGACTCTGTCTGGATACATTGATACATACAACTCCGGTTTATTTTTAAAGCGCATCCAGAAAGTTATAGAAGGAGGCTTTTTCAAGTTGATCTTTAATTGCGGCAGTTTGAACTATGTTTCATCTACCGGAATTGGCTCATTTACCGCGTTTTTAAAGGCTGTTAAACCGTACGGCGGAAATCTTGTTTTATTTGGTATTCAGCCAAAAGTTTTCGAGGTTTTTCAGCTTCTTGGGTTTTCTCAATTTTTTAACATTAAAGAAAATCTTGATGATTCAGTAACTTTCTTTAACGCGGATCAGGCAGGTTAAATTATTTAAGGATAGGTAGGTATATGGCAGACAGTAAAATCGAACAATATTTAATTGATCTTATGATATCGTATCAGCAGGTTGATTCAAATTTATGGTTGCTGGAAGACGCGGAACACACCCTTCAGGGCGTAGTAATTATGCAGGCTGAGCCAATGGTTATTATCAGGGCGGAAATAATGGATGCCCCCAAAAACAATACACTGGAATTATTTACAAAACTTCTGGAACTTAACGCTTCTGATGTGGTCCACGGCGCGTACGCGCTGGAGGGTGAAAAAATTGTTTTAATTGACACTCTTCATTACGGTACTATGGACTATGAAGACTTTAGGGCTGTTTTAGACTCATTTAGTCTTTTATTGGCAGAGCACTATCCAATTCTTTCCAAATACAGAGAAAAACCGGATTCTTCACCGGATAAAGCAACGAATGTTGCTATGGGAGCGTAAAATGGGTATCTTTTCAAGGCTTAAAACACTTATATCTTCAAATGTTAACGCGGCGATCAGTAAAGCGGAAAAACCTGAAAAAATGTTGAACCAGCTTATTATCGAAATGAACGAACAGTTAATCGAATCCAAAAAAGCGGTTGCGATGGCAATAGCGGACGAGAAGAAACTTGAACGTGAAAAAGACAATCAGTTTGCCCAGTCTAAAGAATGGGAGCGCAAGGCAATGCTCGCGGTCACAAGCGGCAAGGACGATCTCGCTAAAGAAGCCCTTCTGCGCAAACAGGAGTACGATCACGCCGCTGCGGAGTATCAGAAACAATGGGAGTCCCAGAAAAAATCCGTAGACAGCCTTAAAGAGAGTTTGCGCGAGCTGCAAAATAAAATTGAAGAAGCTCAGCGCAAGAAAAACCTTCTTATCGCCAGAGCGAAACGCGCCGAAGCGCAGCAGAAGATACAGGACACTATTTCCACAGTATCCGGCAACCGCAGCGCATTTGAGGCTTTTGACCGTATGGCAACCAAAGTTGACGAAATGGAAGCGATGGCTGACGCCGCGAAGGAACTGCAGGATCTCAGCAACGATTCCAATCTGGAAAGGAAGTTCAAAGAACTTGAAAGATCCGACACCAGCGCGGACATGATGCTCCTTGAGCTGAAAGAAAAGATGAAAGCGCTGCCTGAGAAATAAGTTTTTCGTTTTCTGATAAATTTTTTATGAATTTTCTACATAAAAACTTTTTCATTTTTTGCCTTCCTATCTGAGGGTCTACCCCTGTCAGGCGGAAATTAATATCCACAATTTAAGGAGTTCTATTAAAATGAGTGTTGACATCAGCAGAATGCGTAATATCGGCATTAGCGCGCATATCGATTCGGGAAAAACCACCTTATCTGAGCGTATTCTGTTTTATAGTAATAAAATTCACGCGATTCACGAAGTCCGGGGCAAAGACGGAGTTGGCGCAACTATGGATCATATGGAGCTTGAGCGCGAGCGCGGCATCACGATACAATCCGCCGCGACGCAGGTGACATGGAAAAACCACGTTATTAACGTTATTGATACGCCGGGACATGTCGATTTCACTATCGAGGTTGAGCGTTCCCTGCGCGTTCTGGACGGAGCGATTCTTGTTCTTTGCGCGGTCGGAGGGGTGCAGTCGCAGTCTATCACGGTAGATCGTCAGTTAAAACGTTATAACGTTCCCCGTATCGCGTTTGTAAACAAGTGCGATCGCACAGGAGCGAACCCGTTTAAAGTGCGGCTTCAACTGCGCGAGAAACTTGGTTTAAACGCGGTGTTAATTCAAATCCCCATCGGGCTTGAAGATAAACTGGAAGGCGTTGTTGACCTTATCGGGATGAAAGCGCTCTACTTTGACGGGCAGCATGGGGAGACGCTTCGCGCCGCGGAAATCCCTTCTCATCTGAAAGCCGACGCGGAGAAATACCGCGAGGAGATGCTGGACGCGATCTCAATGTTCAGCGATGAACTAGCGGAAAAATTTCTCGCCGGCGGCGAGATTCCGCATGAGATGATTCACGCCGCGATCCGTAAAGGCACTCTCGCGGAGCAGTTTGTGCCTGTCATGCTCGGTTCCGCTTATAAATTTAAAGGCATCCAGCCGCTGCTTGACGGAGTGACGAATTATCTTCCTAATCCGGCGGAAGTGAAAAATTTCGCTCTTGATCTTGATAAGAACGAAGAAAAAACAGAGCTAACCGCTGCTGATAACCGTCCGACTGTCGCTCTTGGTTTTAAACTGGAAGACGGCCAGTACGGTCAGCTTACCTATGTGCGAATTTATCAGGGGACTCTTAAAAAAGGCGATGAACTTGTTAATACGCGCGCCCGCAAAAAATTTAAAATCGGGCGGCTTGTGCGGATGCACGCGGACAGCATGGAAGATATCAACGAAGGCTCTCCCGGCGATATTGTCGCTCTTTTCGGGATTGAGTGCGCGAGCGGCGATACTTTCTGCGGCGGCAGTCTCAATTACGCGATGACTTCTATGTTTGTTCCGGCTCCTGTCATTTCTCTCGCTGTCGCGCCTAAAGATAAAAAAAGCGCGGATCAAATGGCAAAAGCGCTGAACCGCTTTACAAAGGAAGACCCCACTTTCCAGACTTTTGTTGATCCTGAATCAAACCAGACCATCATCAGGGGAATGGGTGAACTTCATCTTGAGGTTTATATCGAAAGAATGCGCCGCGAGTACCGCTGCGAAGTTGACACAGGCATGCCGCAGGTCGCTTACCGGGAGACAATCTCGCAAAAAGCTGAGTTCAATTACACTCACAGAAAGCAGACAGGCGGCGCGGGCCAATTCGGGCGCGTAGCGGGTTATATGGAACCGTTCGCTGACGGCGCTTATGAATTTTCCAACATGATAAAGGGTGGCGCGATTCCCGGCGAGTATGTCCCAAGCTGCGATAAGGGATTTAAAGAGGCAGTTAAAAAAGGGAGCTTGATAGGCTTTCCTGTTGTAAACATCCGCTGTGTGATAAATGACGGGCAGAGCCATCCCGTCGATTCATCCGATATCGCTTTTCAGTCAGCGGCTATCGGCGCTTTCCGTGAAGCGTATGTCAAGGCGAAGCCGTGCATCCTTGAACCGGTTATGAAGGTGACAGTAGAAGGCCCGGCGGAGTTTCAGGGAAATATTTTCGGCTCAATTAATCAAAGGCGCGGTATAATTTTATCATCAGTCGAAGACGGGCAATTTTCCTGTGTGGAAGCCGAAGTTCCGTTAAGTGAAATGTTTGGCTATTCCACTGTATTGCGTTCGCTCACGCAGGGCAAGGCGGAGTTCACGATGGAGTTTGAGAAATACAGCAAAGTTCCGCAGAGCGTTTCTGAATCTCTTATCAGCGAAGCTGAGAAAAAACGCCGCGATCAAAAATAAGGAGTTAATCCATGTTGTTAAATGAGCTTATACAAAGAAGCCCGATAAGGATATTCGAGCAGTCAATACAGGGCGGATTAAAAAACGGGGAGATTGGCGTTATTGCTTCACCTAACGGAGTCGGTAAAACATCCGTCCTTGTACAGCTTGCGATGGATAAACTTCTTCAGGGGAAGAAAGTTATTCATGTTTCTTTTACCCATGCCGCGCTGGCTTCGCAGTATAAACAGTATGTGCCTCTTTGGTATGAGGATATTTTTTCCGAGTTTACCAGCAGAAAAAATCTTGAAAACGCCGCGGAGGTGAAAAATGATCTTGTTAAAAACCGCGTGCTGATGACTTTTAATCAGGACGGAGTAACAAGGGAGCAGGTCTTAAAGAGCCTGAGAGCGATGATAATAGACGGCGGTTTTCCGGCTGATTCCATTATTATAGACGGCCTTGATTTTTCCCGTTTAAGCAAAGAAGGCGTTACCGTTGTAAAATCTTTCGCCGCGGAGCTTGGGCTTAGCGTCTGGTATAGCTGCACCGTAAAAGACAATGATCCTAAGTTCAATAATAGCAGTATTCCGGCAATACTTGATGAAATCGCGGATAGTATTGATATTATTATCACTCTCCAGCCAAAACCTGATTATGTTGAGTTATCAATTTTAAAAGACAGGAAATCTGTTCTACCTAAAGGCGGTTCCGCTGACCAGTTAACAGCGATGAGACTTGATCCAAAAACACTGTTGATACTGGAAGCTTAATAAGGTTTTGTTATTAATATTGACGAAGTAAAAAAAATAAGATAATTTCTAATTGGAGAAAGGAGATGGTAAGTTTGGCAAGTTTCGCGATATTTATTCCGTTTGTCGCTTTATCTATACCGATTATCGCTATTATTCTTAGCTTTAGAAAAAGCGGTCAGAAAAATAAAATCAGGGAACTTGAACTGCAAAAAGAAATATTACAGCTTGAAATTACCAAACAGGACAGCACGATTAAACTGCTGGAAGAGGAAAATAAGAAATACGACAGAATTATAAAAGAGGATGTCAAATAACTTCCCGCGCTAATTGTCAGCGCTTTTTATATAGAGTGCTTCCTGCCAAGCATTTTTTCCGCAAGCTCAATGTCATTGTTTTTAATCGCGGCGCGGATGCGGCTTGAGCTGACAGGAAGCAGGCCTTCCATGACTTCGTCCGCGATTTCCGCCGGAATATCCCGCGAAGCAAAAAATTTTTTTATTTCTTCCGCGCTGGTATCAAGACCGCAGCCGCAGCGGAAATTACCGCCAATCGCGAAGTAGCCAATATTGCCTTTACTATAAATGATTTCCAGAAACTCTTGCCCCGGCATTTTCCTGAAGTTGTCTGTAAAATTTATTACAACTGTTATCTGTATTCCCAGATTTTCAAACATTTGCAGTCTTTGCGGAAAATCCTGAATGTCTTTTTGGGCTTTGTATTCTAACTTATGATTTTCACGGAACGTTATAATTACAGGCGTATAATCCGCGTTATGCGAAACGATTTTCTTTATTAATGCCTGATGCCCAAGATGCACGCCGTCAAAAATCCCGACAGTCATGGAGACTGGTTTTTCATGATTTAATCCGGCGCTGTTAAAACCGTCTAATATAAATTTTTCCCATTTAATTACTTGCATATAAAATTTTTTATTATATTATACATATCTTTTAGCTTTAATTAAAATCTGTCCGCAAAGTAACCGGCATTGCGGACAGACACTAATTAGAATCTGTCTGTTTTTTTGTTTTCGCGCGGCCTTTTTTTGTTTCGCCGGATTTGTCCTTTCCTTTAATTTCCGCGAGTTTGGCGCGGAATAGTTCGTAGTCAGGCGCCAGTTTAACGGCTTTCTCGATCATTGTAACCGCGTTTTTTTTGCTCCCCTTAAAATGATACGTTAACCCCCATAAATAATAAAGCGCGGGATCAGGCTTGGGCTGTTTTTTCTGCGCCAGCCTGATTTTTTCTGATGTTTCAAATTCACCCGCGCATTTTTTGTAGTCTTCAATGCTAAAAGCCCACTTCCCGATCAGCGCGCGCGCTTCCCAGTCGTTTGCGCCTAACGAAGCTAGTTTAGGCATAAGAGCCGCGAGTTCCGGGATGTTATCCTGATTTAAAAATATTTTTCCCGCGGCGAGATAAAGCGAAAGCGCTTTCTTTTTTCTTTTCGCGTTCTCATTCGCGTTCGCGGCGTTTACCGCGTATACGCCGTTTGCCGCGCTTTGTTCTGGCTCTGAACTTTGCTGAACAGTTTTTGAGCATGTCATTTTATAGGCTTTCTCCCACGCGTCCGCGGAATTTTTGTAATCTTTCAGTTCCCATAAGCTGCGGGCAAGAAGCGCGAAATAATCCGCGTCATTGTCTATTTGCGGTGAATGTTTTATCGCGAAATCTTTCAGCTCCTTGAACTTGTTCAGTTCTGTTAATAATCTCATTTTCTCGGTGTATGCAAGCTTTGCTTCCGCGGAATCCGGCCATTGATCAATAATCATATTTATGTATTCTTCCGCCTCTTTATACTGTTCAAGCCGCGATGACATTCGCGCCGCCAGAAGAAGCTCCCTGCGTGTTCTGACTTTTGAGTAACCTGCTGTGACATCGCGGATTGTGTCATCTCTGCGTTTCCACGCCTTTTCAATTTGCTCCAAAGACTTTGAGTATTCATTCATTGCCGCGAAGGTCTCCGCTAGCCGGAGCCTGTATTCCGCGTTGATGTTTGAGTCGTCATTCCACTTCCTGAAACTATCTTCTATTGATCTGAGCCGGGTATCAATTGATATATACTCAAGATAGGCTTTGCACACATATTCGCCGTGTTCCGGCTTCTCTCTGTTTGCGGCGGGTAAAGGCTTTTTATGTTCCATGTTCTGATCATCTTGTTCGCCGCTGATTGTTTTCTGCTCTGCGCTCTCCTCGTACGAAGCCAGAGCGAAACCAATCCTGCCGCTTGTAATCGAGTCATCGCTGGTTTTTCCAACCCATTTATTGTTAACCAGAAATATCAAATAAGTGCCATAAGTTATAATGCTCATGTTGAAACTGACGCCTTCCGCGGGTTCCCTTTTTTTTGTTAACGCTGTATCTGACGCGCTGTTAAAATCGGATATTTCTGTCCAGCCGATAAGTGTTTTCGGCGAGTTGTTCTTTATTAAATCCAGCCGGAAGTAGCCTTTGCTTGATACCAGAGCGAGATAGTATGATTCATCATGCATCATACGAAATATTATTCCGGCCGCCGCGTAACCGCCCAGACCGTCAAGCCTGAACCTGGCTTCAATTACATGATCCTGATGTTCCAGTTCGGGGATATCAGTCCATGCGATGCAATTTGGTTTTTTCAGCCCCAGAACAAGTGACTTATCAGACAGATAGGAATTATATGATGTTTCTGATTTAATATCAAAGAGAGCTTGTTTTCCGGATCTGAAGCCGAAGATTTTTGGCGCTGATCTCGCGAAATTTATTATGAGTTTTCCTTCCGAAGAATTCCTGATTTTATTGGAGTGTGGGAATATGGGTTTTCCTGAAAAAGGTGACATTATTAAGATTTACCTTAAAAAGCTAAAAATGTCGATACTTGCTCTGAACAGGTTAGATATTTTCCTTCTAATAGCGGTTTTTATTTTAATCGCTATTCCGGTTATTTTCAGCATTTCCGCTAATGCCGGTAAAAACAATAAAACCAGTGAGGAACCCCCGGTACAGGTAAATCTTTTTATTTCACCGTATTATGAGATAATTTTCGGAAAGGAGATGACCGGCAATTTGCTGCTTGAATTCGGAAGTCAATACCCTGAAATACTGATAAGGACAGCCGACGATACTCAAGAGCCGGATATTCTGGTTTTTGATGAAGGCAGCTTCAACGCCTTTGCCGACTGGGATATGCTCGCGGATTTGAACACATTTGCAAGTCATGAGTACATAGAGGAGTTTTCTTCCGGCGAATTTCCGGCTTCTTCGGCAAAGGGTATCGCCGGACACGGAACGGACGCGGGTTCGCGCCGGCTCGCGGTTCCTCTTGTTTCATTTATGGATTTACTTTTTTACAATATCGATATTCTTACAGCTGCGGGTTTCGATTCGCCGCCTAAAACGAGGGAGGAATTTACCGCGTATTCCAGAATTGTCGCGGGATCAAATTTCGGCGTTAGCGCCTCTGCGATCAGCCTTAGCCGAAACGATCGAAACGCGCTCGCGAGAGATATTTTTTCCTGGATTTGGGCTGGCGGCAGTAATTTCTGGATCAATGGTGAAAAACCTTCTTTAAACACCAGAACAATTGTTAATGACTTCAATTTTTTCGGCGTTCTCAACCGGGAAGGTATGCTCGCGCCCGGCGTTTTTGAGACTACGGGGCAAAAACGGCTGGAAGACTTCGCGGCGGGAAAGATAGCGATGATGGCTGCTCCGGCGCAGGTAATTCCGTTTTTAAGAGAGCGGATGAATGAAGGCTCCTTCGGCATTACCTCGATCCCTGACGCTAATACGGGCGGAAGGTACAGCACCGGCATTTCCTCGATTTACGCGGCGATTTCCGCTAATTGTGAATATACTGACGAAGCGTGGAGTTTTCTTGTATACCTGACAGAAAAAAGCCCGCTCTTATGTGAGGCTCTGAAAGCTGTTCCAGGTAAAGTATCCAATTTGATTCCCGGTGATTATGTTAGAGACGATCCTTATTATTCTAAAGCGTGGGAAATATTTGAATTTGCTCAAATAGCGGAAGGGTTCTCCGGGAAACCTTACGCTGAAGAATATGAGAGCGTTTTTCTGGAAGAGCTTCAGACCTTTTTCGAAAGCAGCCGTACTGCGCAGCAGACAGTTAACGCGATTCAAAGACGCTGGGATGAGATTTCCGGTAATTTCTAAGTCCTGTCTTGCTTTTGTATAATTTTAAGATTCCCTAAACGTAAAATTGTCTCATAAAAAATGATCAAAAATGTTCATTTTTCTTGACAGCTTGATTTTATGCCTCTATTATAAGGCTATCGGTTTGTTGTTGGGCTTTGTTGTTTGTTAAGAAATGAACATGAGGAACAAGGACTTATAATGAATAAAGCTTCATTAAGAGCAAAAATCATCCTTTTTGTTGTTATTGCTGGCATTATAGCGCTTATATTAATTGTTGTTTCATGGAAAGAAGAGGATTTCTCCGTAAAATACGCCGGTTTCAGCTTAAGCGGCGCGAGTACCGGCAGATCAAACATTTATTCACGTTATATTGAGCGATACTCAGATGTTCCCGCAGGGCAGAGAGATATACCTGTTGATATTTTCTCCTGGTCTTCCGCGGAAGGGGTTTCTGTCCTTGAAAATTTCGAGAATACTCCGCGCGTATTGAGAACCGAAGAAGCCAGCTTTGTTGAATATACTGTCAATGTAGATCGGGGCGGTCTTTACTATATTCATATTGAGTATTTCCCTGTTCCCGCGCGCGGAATACCGATAGAGCGCTCTCTTTACATAAACGGCGAGGTTCCTTTCCTTGGAGCCGACAGGCTGGTTTTCCATCGCGTGTGGGGAGACTCAGGCGCCAGCAGGTATGATAATCAGGGTAATGAGATCCGTCCTTCTCAGGTTGAGAAACCGCGCTGGGAATCCGACTGGTTTAAAGACGCGCAGGGTTATTTTATCGATCCGTACGCGTTTTATCTGCGTGAAGGCGAGAATACCATACAGCTTACCGGAATAAACGAGCCTTTAGTAATCCGCTCTCTCACTCTTGCGGCTCCGTTTACCGCAAAAAGTTACCGTGAGTATCTTGCCTCGGCTGACAACAAAGGGTCCGGCAATAATAAAGGCTTCTCCTTAAAAATTCAGGGCGAAAGAGCTGTGCGCCGCTCCGATTCATCCTTATACGCGGTTTATGACCGTTCTTCGGGAGCGACAGAGCCCGCGAGTGTCGCGGAGATACGCCTTAATATGATTGGCGGCGAGGCATGGCGTCTCGCGGGGCAATGGATAGAATGGGATTTTGATGTTCCCGATAACGGAATGTATCGCATAACATTCAAGGGACGGCAAAATTATAACCGCGGCTTTGTTTCCAACCGCACTGTTATGGTAAACGGCAGGATACCGTTCCGTGAACTCGCGGTGGTTCCATTTTCCTACAGCAACAGATGGAATAACACCACGTTAGCTGACGATAACGGCGATATTCTGGTTCCTCTGGAGAGGGGTACGAATACGCTGCGGCTTCAGGTGACGCTCGGCGAGATGGGCGGAATGTTAAACACAATGGAAGAGAGCGTATTTCGCCTGAACTCGATTTATCGGCAGATACTTGTTCTTACAGGCCCTGAACCGGATTTATACCGCGATTACCGCATTGACGCCGTTTACCCCGGTATAATCGAGTCAATGTTTCTGGAAAGCAGAATACTTTATAAGCTGGTTGATGATCTGACCCGGTACTCCGGGGATCGCAGCGCTGAAGCCGCGGTCGCTCTTACACTCGCGCGCCAGATGGAGCTTTTCGCGAACCGGCCTGACAAAATCCCGAGAGCTCTTATCAATTTTAAAATTAACATCAGTGCTCTCGGCGACAGTCTTCTGGAACTTTCGCAGTCTCAGCTTGATATTGATTACATCCTTATCACCGGCGAGGACGCTCCCGTCGCGCCAATCCGGGAAAATTTCTTTGTCGCCGCGCTGCACGAGATTCGATCTTTTATCGCCTCTTTCTTTGTCGATTACAATAACATCGGCGATGTTCACAGCGGCAATGACGCTATCGAAGTATGGATACTCTCCGGGCGCGATCAAAGCACAATCTTAAAATCAATGATTGACGATACGTTCACACCTTTATCAGGGGTTAGGGTCAATCTAAAACTTGTCGCGGCGGACGCAGTTATGCCGGCGGTTGTTGCGGGTACCGGGCCTGATTTAGTTCTTACCGTACAGCAGGGCGATGTTGTAAATTACGCGATCCGCGGCGCGGTGATTGATATTTCCAGACTGCCGGGTTATCGGGATGTAATAAAAGAACTGGACTACAGCGTAATTGTTCCGTTTGAATTTCTCGGCGGAGTATACGGCCTTCCCGAGACACAGTACTTTCATGTTATGTATTACCGTAAGGATTTAATGGCTGATCTTCAGCTTGAGCTTCCCGATACATGGGAAGATCTAATCAACATCCTTCCGATTATCCAGAAAAATAACATGAACGTTGGAGTCCCTTCAGTCGCGACGAGCGAGCGCGAGAATATAGATTTTTCCAATTTTCTCGCGCAATTATTCCAGCGCGGCGGCAGGCTTTTTAACGATGACGGCTCACGCACTCTTCTTGATACTGAGACCGCGATTGAAGCCTTTGATGTATACACGAAGTTTTTTACCCATTATAAAACCCCGGTCATTTACAATTTTGTTAACCGTTTCCGCACAGGCGAAATGCCGCTGGCTTTTGCCGATTACTCATGGTTCAACACTCTTGAAATTTTCGCGCCGGAGATTCGCGGATTGTGGGGTTTCGCAAGAATGCCGGGCTTAAAAAGAGAAGACGGCGTTATAGACCGCTCGGTTTCTACCGGTACTCTAGCGTCGATGATATTTTCCAACTCGGATAAACAGGAGCAGTCCTGGGAATTCTTAAAATGGTGGGTCAGCGCGAATACACAGTTAAGGTTCGGACGCGAGCTGGAAAGCCTTATGGGATCCGCGGCGCGTTACCCGACCGCCAATTATGAGGCTTTTAAGCAGCTTCCTTGGGGCGCGGAGCAGATGGCTGTACTTGACGAACAGCGCTCATGGGCTGTAGGCGTTCCAGAAGTTCCCGGCGGTTATTTTGTCAGCAGGCATCTAATAAACGCCGCGCGGCGCATCATTAATAAAAAAACCGGCACAGACTTCGTAGGCGATGTAAGGGAAACGCTGCTGGATTACTCCATCACTATCAATGATGAGCTAATTAAAAAACGGAAAGAATTCGGCCTTGAGTAGGGGGATGAATGAGTCTTGCAGGATATGTCAGCAAAATAAATTCTAAGAATAAAACAATCGCAAGAGATATTTATAAACATCGTATCTGTTATCTTTTTCTCGCTCCATACGCGCTGGTTTTTATTCTTTTCTTTGTCGCTCCGCTTGTAATATCAATTTTTTACAGTTTTACTTATTTTAATATTCTTGAGCCGCCGACATTTATCGGACTGCGCAACTATATCAATCTGCTGTTAGCTGACGATGTATTCCTTATCGCGGTTCAGAATACGTTTTTAATGGCGGCTATAACCGGACCTATCGGCTATATAATGGCGTTTCTTTTCGCGTGGTTTATCAATGAACTACCCCGCTATGTCCGCGCTGTTGTTACTCTGATTTTTTACGCGCCTTCAATTTCCGGCGGCGCGTTCATGATTTGGGCGCTCATTTTCTCCGGCGACGCTTATGGTTATATAAACGGTTTTTTAATGAGCATCGGAATACTTGATAAGCCCGAGTTTTGGCTGACAGACCCTAAATTCATGATGCCTGTTATGCTGATCGTTATTTTATGGATGAGTTTAGGCGCGGGCTTTCTCGCTTTTATCGCGGGACTTTCCACAATTGATCCGACTCTATATGAGGCCGGGCTTGTTGACGGCATTTCCAACCGCTGGCAGGAGCTGTGGTATATCACGCTTCCCAACATGAAAGGAATGTTGATGTTCGGGGCAGTAATGGCGATAACTCAGTCTTTTGGGGTGGCTGATGTCACGATTGTTCTCGCGGGGTTTCCAAGCACGGATTACGCCGTGCATACGGTTGTTAACCACCTTATAGATTACGGATCAATACGTTTTGAAATGGGGTACGCGTCCGCGATAGCGACTATATTGTTTTTTACCATGATTATCTGCAATTTTATCGTTCAGAAAATGCTTAAACGGGTGGGGTCTTAAGAGGTATTTATGAAAAGAGCCAGAAAATTAATCGGCGGCAGAAGGCTTAACCGCTCTTTCGGCGGCGATGTTTTTATTTTTACATTGCTGGCTGTTTTTGGAGTGTTTTTCGCGTTCCCGCTTGTGTTTAACATAAATCACGCGTTTAAACCGTTAAATGAAATTTTCCTTTTCCCTCCGAATATTTTTGTCCGCCGTCCTACAATGAATAATTTTCAGGATCTCTTTATCATCATGAGTAAATCCTGGGTTACATTCTCGCGGTATATTTTTAACACATTGTTTATTACTGTCGCGGGGACAGCGGGGCTTATCATCTTCGCGGCGATGGGAGCGTTTGTTGTAAGCAAGTATAAGTTCCCCGGAGCGAAGATTTTTTTCTCCGGGGTTATTATCACTCTTATGTTCTCCGGTTATGTAACCGCGATTCCCAACTACCTTGTTATGGCCCGCCTCGGATGGGTAGATACATATCTTTCGGTCATTGTTCCAGCGTTCGCGATGCCGATGGGTTTCTTTTTGTTAAAGCAATTTATTGATACAATTCCCGAAACTCTTCTTGAAGCGGCGAAAGTGGACGGCGCGAAAGAAGCCGGAATTTTTATGTGGGTTGTTATGCCGATGATAAAACCGGCTTGGCTTACCGTAATGATTTTTTCCGTGCAGGCTTTGTGGAACGCGAGGGCGTCTAACTTTATTTACTCGGAAGAGTTAAAAACGCTGCCCTATGCCTTATCTCAGATTATTACTACCGGCGTCGCCCGCGCCGGCGTAGGAGCGGCGGTTGGGCTCTTTGTAATGATTGTTCCGCTTTTGTGTTTTATCTTCGCGCAGAGCAATGTTCTGCAGACAATGGCAAGTTCGGGGATAAAAGAATGAAAATAAAACTTTTTTGTCTGTTTTTTTTACCGGCCCTTTGTGTTATTAATTCTCTTTACGCCGAGCCTACAAATTACACTTACAGCTACGATTACTGGTATGAATATGTATCATCTCCTGACGCGTACCGTGTCAGCGCTTACATACTGGGAACCGCGCTTGGTATCGGGCATTTCAAGGAGCCGCAGGGGCTCTTTATCAGGGATAACAGAATTTATGTGTGCGATTCCGGCAATAACAGAATAGTAGTGATAGAAGCGCTGGATAACGGAGAGTATATTCCTGTCAGAATAGTTAATTCTGTTTTAATTGACGGCGTTGAATCAAACCTGAATTATCCTATGGATATTTTTGAATGTAAAAACGGTTATATCTATATCGCTGATACTAATAATCTGCGAATCCTTAAACTTGACTCAGAATGGAATCATATTTTTACGATAACAAGGCCTGATGATGACAGCATTGATGATTTTGTTGAATTTCATCCAACGAAACTGGTTGTAGATTTCGCTAACCGCATTTTCACGCAGGTCAGAAATGTCAATAAAGGATTTATGGAATTTGACGGGCGCGGCGGTTTTTCCGGTTATATGGGGGCGAATGAGGTAGTATTTAATATTTTTGATTATGTCTGGAGAATTTTCTCAACGCGGGAGCAGCGGGCGCGGCAGGGGCTTTTTGTTCCGACCGAGTATAATAACATCGCGATTGATAATGACGGCTTTATTTACGCGACCAGTTTTATGGCAGCTAACATGTCCGGCAACCTGAAAGCTGTTAAACGCCTTAACGCTATGGGGCAGGATATC
>JGI24695J34938_10000998_pt1 | contig 25695 bp, 24 predicted proteins | sample TergutCo191P3_FD_34938 | JGI IMG/M metagenome (IMG submission 34938)
CAGAAAACATTGACGGGCGACTCTGTCACTGTCGATGTCGACGCGGTTTGTTTCTGGCTTGTGTGGGATCCTCAGAAGGCGGTTCTGGAAGTTGAAAAATATGTTGACGCTGTTTTGCTTTCTTCAAAGACTGCGCTTCGCAATTCAATCTCCAGCCACGATCTTTCAACCTTCCTTGAACGCAGTGATATTATCGAAAAGCAGATACAGGAAGAAGTTGATAAAAAAACAACGGAGTGGGGAATAACTGTTCTGCATATAGAGATTACCGATATTCAGATACCGGAAGCTCTGCAGGATTCGCTCTCACGCGTCGCTCAGGCTGAACGCGAGAAGAAGGGGCGCATTCTGTTAGCTGAAGCTGAAATTGAAATCGCGCGCAAACTTGAAGAAGCGTCGCAAGTGTATCTGCGCAACGAACCTGCGATGAAGCTTAAAATTCTTTCAATATTGAACGAAGGATTAAAAGCCGGCAACTCAATGATGCTTGTTCCTAATACGATTACTGAGGAATTAAAGACAACCGATATTTTCGGCTTACAGGCGTTAAACGAAATTAAGAGAGGTGAATAAGGAAACAGCGTTTCCTTTTCGATTTAGCTGCGCGGTTATTAAACCGCGTTATTATGGAGGTTAAAATGACAGTAGTAAAAGCTGAGAATGTAACTAAAGATTACGGTCTAAATGGACAGACGGTACATGCCCTTCGCGGCGTGAACCTCGAATTTCAGGGCGGGGAATTTGCCGCCATCGCAGGTCCTTCGGGGAGCGGCAAATCGACGTTCCTTCATCTTGTCGGCTGTCTTGATACTTTGACTGGCGGAAACATTATTGTAGGCGGTTCCAACATGGCAAACATGTCACGTAACCAGCTGGCGCTTCTTCGCCGTCACAGCATTGGATTTATTTTTCAGGCTTACAATTTAATACCTGTGCTTTCTGTCGAAGAAAATATTTCCTTTCCTCTGACTCTCATGGGTGTCAGCAAAAAGGAAATAAAAGAGCGCACCGCCAAAGTTTTAAAAGACGTCGGTCTTGAGGGAATGGCAAAGCGCCGTCCCAAGGAAATGTCAGGCGGACAGCAGCAGCGTGTCGCCATCGCGCGCGCGCTTGTAAAAAAACCCGCTCTCATTTTGGCGGATGAACCGACCGCGAACCTTGACTCTACAATCGGTAAAGAAATCCTTGAGCTGATGCTGGAACTGAATCAGTCGGAAAAGACGACGTTTATTTTTTCAACTCACGATCAAATGGTAATGGATTTCGCGCGCAGGCTTATCAATATTCGCGACGGGCAGATCGTTTCTGATCTTGTAAAAGAACAGGGGGCGGTATGAAACTACGTTTCATTTTTGATTTTAATGCGCAGCCATTCGGCCGCGCTAGAAGGAGGTTATCATGACACTATCCGGCATTTGGGAATTAAAGAAGATGGCATTGCGAAATCTTGCACGTCACAAGGTAAAGACTGTGCTAACCTCGCTTGCAATCATGGTAAGCGTCGCGGTTTATATCTTCCTTAACAGCTGGCTGGGTGGCATGGCAATTGAGTCACGCAGAAATATCGTCAACTTTGAAATCGGCGCCGCGAAACTACAAACTAAACTTTACTTTGAAAAGAAAGACGAGATGCCCAGTTATGAAAATTTTAAAGATTGGGAAGTATATAAAAAAGCTTTAGAAAACGAAGGCTATGTAAGCGCTCCGCGTTATACGTTTTCCGGCACTTTGTTTTCTGTTTCTGGTTCCGCTCCGGTTTTATTTTTCGGAATTAATCCGGCCGCAGAGAAGGAAGTCCTGCGTTATCCCAATTATGTTGATTTCGGACGTTTTATTGAAAGCGGTAATTTTGAAATTGTGTTAGGCACAATAGCGGCTGAAAAATTGGAAGTCGGCATTCCCACTCGTCCTCTGCGAAATGATCTGGAAGACTTGATAAAATTGACCGCGCAAAATGGGAGTGACGCTGATTTTATCCGCTCGCTTTATGACATGAGTCTTGAAACAAAGGATCCGTTCGGAATAAATGTCGATACAAAATCCGAAAAAGGCAATGAAAGAATGATTCTTAAAAGAGACGCGTCAAAAAATGATCTTGCTCGCTACTGGGATTTGCTCGATGCTTCGGGCAGAAACAATGTACGCATAAGTACTGTGATCGATATTAAAGCGGCTCCTGAAAGAATAAGGCGCGACAAGTGGGAAGGCGAGCTGATGCTTGAACTAAGAAGCGAAGATCGGCTCATCGTAGAATCAGCTTATGATTATTTTGAACTGATGAATGAATATCTTTTAATTGAACAGGATGAAGATCAACTTGCGAAAATTTTGGATGCGATGATACGCGCAAGTTTTTCAGGAGCTGTGAATCATATTAACCAGGCGTTTGATGTAAAGGTAGCGGGCGTCATTAACTCGCCGGCTCCGCTTCCGAACGGAAACACAGCTTTCATTCCGCTTGATGTTTTGCAGGACGACACCGGCATGATGCTCGACGGCGCTGTAACAGAATTAGTTATAAGAGAGAAGGGCGTAAGCGATGATCGTCTTCCCGGTAAAAGTGAAAGCGGTCTTGTTATAACAGATGCGCTTCAGCGCGGACTTGCGGGAATGGGTTTATCTATGCCTGATGATCTTGCGGTGCGCACATGGCAGGAATATATGGAAGATTATTTAAGTTACGAAGCGATTCAAACCGGAATGCCGCAGGTTCTTGCGTTTCTCTTGCTCTTGCTTTCGTTTCTTGGAATCTCAAACACAATACTTTTAGCGATACTCGAGCGCACAAAAGAAATCGGCATGATGAGAGCGATGGGAATGACAGACAGACAAATGATTGTAACATATATGCTTGAAGCGGGTTTTCTTGGATTGATAGGTTCGATCATGGGAATAATTCTGGGCTGTATTGTTAATTACCCTGTTGTGAAGTACGGTATAGATTTTTCAGCGATGGGCAATTTAATGCCTGACGGAATCGGCTTTCGTACAACAGCGATCTTCCGCAGTTCGTGGAATATTCCTGTGATTTTCTTTTCAGGTATTGTTGCGACATTGCTCGCGTCTTTTATGGCATATTTCCCGACACGCAGAGCGGTGAAAAAACCAATAACCGAAAGTCTGCGGTTTGAATAAGGAGATTATATGGAAAATAATTATAGAAAAGGCGGCACTGGCGCTCTCATAAAGATCGCTTACCGCAATATTTGGCGTAACATGAGACGCACTCTCTTTTGTTTTGCTGCGGTGGGAATAGCCGTGTTTTTTATCGTCGTTTATTCTTCGATGATAGAAGGAATGATCAAATGCATTTATGACACAGTGCAGGTGTATGAGCTTGGGCATGTGAAAGTTGTTTCAAAACAATATGAAAGGGAAAGCGAATATTTGCCTGTGCAATATCCTGTCGCGGACGGAAGAAGATGGAAGGAACTCGCCGGTGAAATATTTGAAATCCCCGGAGTTCGCGCCGTTCTTCCGCGCATCACAACGATGGCGACATTGCAGGAAAGCACCGTTAAACACGCTGTGCTGTGGGGGCTTGATATTCAAAAAGAAATTGAGACGCACTTTTTAAATCTGACAGATCGCAATGACGGCTTGATTGAAGGCAGGTGGCCTTCTCCCGGCACAAATGAAATCGCGGTTGGACGGGCGTTTTCGCAAAAGTCAGGATTCAAAATCGGCGACGAATTATTATTTAAAACAATATCAGCTCAGTATTCCGAAAAATTCTTGCGCCCCAAAGTTGTCGGCATTTTCAACTTCGATTACATCAAGATTGATGAACAATATCTTGTGATGGATATTGAACGGCTTCAAAGTTTGCTTGTGCTTGATGAAGGAACGCAGTCGCTCGTTATTTACGCTGACGATGATAAGATGAGCGGCGCCATCACAGCGCGTGTTCAAAATCTGTTAGGAGACGATACCTATGTGTCCGAATGGAGAGACAACTACTGGGTCGCCGTTATGAAAATGGTAACTCCCATTTATACGGTCGTGTTTCTTGTGTTCCTGATTGTCGCAAGTTTTTTAATCATCAACACTGTTGTAATGATCATTCACGAACGCATAAAAGAAATCGGCATGATGGGCTGTCTCGGAATGACCCGCGGAGAAATTGTCAAAGTGTTTTTCTTTGAATCAATTTTTATGGCGGCGTTCGGCGCGCTCGCAGGCGTTGTTCTCGGCGGCGGGATCATCGCCGCGTTAAACGGTCATCCAATTCGCATGATGGAACAATTCGGCAATACATTCAGCGACATGCCGATGACCAACGCGCTCTTTTTTGAGTTTAATCCGCTGCTTCTTCTTCGCGCATGGCTAATGGGAGTGGTCATCGCGTCACTTTTCACTTTGATCCCGTCGTTGAAAAGCGCGTTTGTGGAACCGGTTGAAGCGTTGAGGAGATGAGAAGAGAGTGAGGAGTGTGGAGTTAGGAGTTAGGAGTGAGGAGTTAGGAATGAGGAATGAAGATGAGGAAATCTTCTATAAAATACACTGGAGGTTTGTTATGGATAGGATAGTTTTTTTTATTTTTATTATTTTGGCTGTGGTTGTTTTTCCGTTAGGGGTTTTTGCTCAGACGCCTGGCGCGGCGGAATTGCTTCGGCGGGTTGATAACAATGAGATTTATACTACCATCGAATATGAAGGTGAAATTGTTATTGAGAACGGAGGGCGGCGTTTTGTAAAAACTATGAAGGCGTGGGCAAGGGGTAATACTCACAGTTTTATTGAGTTTACGAATACAGAGGACAGGGGCACGAAGTATTTAAAGAGGGATGGAAGGCTCTTTGTTTATTCACCTGATACTGAAGAAGTAATATTGATCTCCGGGCACATGCTCAAGGAATCCATGATGGGTTCTGACATGTCTTACGAAGACACTCTTAACAATGAGACACTAGCGAGCCGTTACGATCCTGTTATCGAAGGATCGGAAGTTATTTCCGGACGCGACGCATGGGTTCTTAAGTTGACTGCGAAAAGGAGAACAGAAAGCTATCCTTCACGCAAATTATGGATTGATAAAGAAAACGGCGATCTTCTGCGCTATGAACTTTTCGCGCTCTCGGGCGTTAAACTGAAAGAGTACAACCTGCGCCGTGTCGAAGTAATCGGCGGCAGGCGTTTCCCTGTCGAAGGAGAAATGCGCGATCTAATGAGAAGGGATTCAAGAACCGTTTTCATTATGCGCAACGTAGTGCTGGATAGACCAATCGCTGACTCTGTATTCAGCCAGCGCAACCTGGAAAGATGATTTTATGAAGATTATTAACCACGAACTATGCGAACATAACGAATGTTTACAGAGATATCGAATTGAAAGTTCGCGCTGGTTTGTGTTGGTTCGCGGTAAAAATCTTCTTGTTTTATTTTTTGGAGTATTATTTATATGAGAAATAAAATTATTTTTTGTTTCATCCTTTTACTCATATCTAATTATTTGTATGCGCAGTTGACTGTCTCCGGCGTGTTGGATTCTACTGTTTCTTTGAATGCCGGAGCGGGAGACGCACCCGCGTTTTCTTACGGTATAGAAGAATTCGCTAATATACGTTTTCAATCGAAGCTTAGAGATTATGGAGCGGTTTACGGCGCGGTAAATTTAATCGCGGCTTCGGGAGATTATGCAAAAAATTTAGCAAGCACAGGCGTCAGTACAGGCGGTGAAAATTTTGCCGCAGCCATCGAACTTGAACGTTTGTACTTTCGTCTGAGCGGCGAGTATACAAATTTTGACTTCGGGCTTATGCGTATTCCTTTCGGTTTTGGTCAAGTGTGGGGATCTTCGGATTTTTTAAATCCAAGAAATCCGTTAAAGCCCGATGCGCGTCCCCGCGCTGTATTGGGAACTGTTTTTTCATGGTTTCCGGTTGACGAAATAAAACTGCTTTTATTTTTTGCCTCAGCGCGCGAAGCGTTCGCGAATGAAGGCGAAGGTTCTCTCGCCGGTATCTCCTTTGACAAACATTGGGATAAAGCAAGCGTTCAAGTCTTGTACTCTTTCGAAGCGCCGAAGACTGGTTCTGATTTGGGTATACACCGCGCCGGTCTTTCCGCAAAAGCCGATATCGAAGTTGGTCTTTTCATTGACGCGCTCTATACTTATAACCATCAAGCTGAAACAAGACTCGACGGACTTTCTTTCAGCGCAGGCGCAGACTATTCATTTTTCGACGGCAGCTTGATAATCCTCGCTGAATATTTATACAACGGCGAAAGTTCATCAACTTCCATTAATGACGGCGGCAGTTTTTTTAACAATCACTATTTGTATACGGGGTTCACTTATCGTTTTAATGATTTTACAAACATGAGCCTAGCTGTCATTTCCGGTTTGGATGATGTTTCTTTTACGCCGGTAATCAGTATTAATCACGATCTGTTTCAGGGAGCTGTTCTTACAATCACCGCGCAGGTTCCGCTCGATCGCGATCTGTTTTTAAATGATGGCAACCGCGGCGAACTTGGTCCTATACGGCCTGATAAATATCAGCCTCATACGCAAGAAGGAATTTTAATTGGACGTTACGGCAGTTACTTTAACTGTACGGCAAGAATCAGATTAAGATTTTAATTCGGCCATAAATTTCTTGCGGTCGCTTCGTCGGTTTTTCGCCAGTATTGGCTGCGGCCGAGTCCGAATCCGATTTCGCCGCGCACCTCGAGAGTGTCAGTCTGATACCTTCGTCCGTCAGATTTACGAAAAATGATCTTGCAGTTGTATATACCGCCGTCTTCGGGGTTAATAATTTTACCGCCGCTCCATTCGCCGTTTCTTTGTTTAGACAATCCGAAAATCCAGGGAGGACCTGCAACCTGCATAGTGTTTACCCTTCCCGAAAGAGGAAAGCCGTCATATCGTTCTCTGCACGGCGTCGCGATCGTTCCTATCGGCTGATTTGCCAATGATAATATTTTTCCGTATAATTTGCCGTTTTGAATGTAAACTTGCCATCCCGCTGTGACTTGATTTGTGCTGTCATCAACACTGAGCCAGAATCCAACAACAGGTTCATTTTGAGCGAAGCAAACCGCGGCGGCTGTTAAAATGATAATTAATAATAAAATCCTTTTCATTCTTTTTTCTCCGTTTTATGGTTATTGTACCTTGTATGGATAGGGTTGACAAGGATATAATTACAATTATGAAAATTAAAAAGCAAGCCTTTGGCGTTTTGTCCAACGGCAGGAAAGTAAAGTTGTGGACGCTCAGCGCCGGGGATTTAAAATTTTCGCTTACCAATTTCGGCGCGGCGTGGACAAGCCTTATTGTTCCTTCACATAACGGCGGCAAAAACGATGTGCTGCTTGGTTATTCAGGTCTTGACGGCTATTTAAACAACGAACCTTATATTGGCGTAACAGTCGGGCGTTTCGCAAACCGTATTAAAGACGCTTCCTTTGAACTTTTTGGAAGCAAATATTATCTAAAGAAAAATGACGGTAACAATTCGCTTCATTCAGGACCGCGCGGTTTTGACAAGCTGCTTTGGAAATCCGAAGCTTATGAAGAAAACTCAGGCGTTTATGTCAGATTCGAACTTGAAAGCCCCGACGGAGACTGCGGATTTCCCGGCAACTTGAAAGCCGTTATCAGCTACGGACTTACAAAATCAAACGAGATAATTTGCGATTATCAAGCTGCTGTTGATAAATGCTGCCCTGTCAATTTAACGAACCACGCGTATTTTAATTTAGCAGGAGAAGGGAAGGGTGATATACTTTCTCACGAAGCGCTGTTAAACTCTTCTTCCTATGTGCAGGTTGACAATCATGCGATACCAACGGGCAAATTGATTCCTGTCGCCGGCACGGAATTTGATTTTAAAACCCGCAGAAAAATAAAAAAAGAAGACTCCTTTTTAAAACCGTTTAAAGGCTTCGATCACTGTTTTACAGTAGACGGTGAAAACGGAAAACTTCGTCCATGCGCGGAAATTTTTGAGCGCGACAGCGGCCGCTGCATGAAAGTTTACACAACGCAGCCCGGCGTCCAGTTTTATACAGGAAACCATCTTATAAATGTTAACGGCAAGCAAGGTTCTGTTTATAGAAAACATTCAGGTTTCTGCCTTGAAACCCAGCATTTCCCGGACACACCTAACAGGCAAGGTTTCCCTTCCTGCTTGGTTTCTCCGGGGAAGGATTATCACGAAAAAGCGGTGTTTGCGTTTAGCTGGTGATGGCGGAGGTTCTTGCTTTCCAAAAATATGCAAATTTCCTAAAATTTATGGTCTAAAAATATGCATTTTTTACCTTTTATAGGGTCCAAAAATATGCATTTTTACCAGTTTTTATGGTCTAAAAATATGCAAATTTCCTTGAATTTAGGGTCTAAAAAGCTGTATAATTTTAATTAATGTTGGAAAGGAAGTTTTTTAAGACCCTTATCGAATGGAAAAAGACTAAGAATAACGAATGTTTGCTTGTTAAAGGGGCAAGGCAAATCGGAAAGACTTTTATTATCGATAAGTTTGGCAGGGAGTATTATAAGCAATACCTGTATATCAATTTTATCGAGAATCCTGAGCAAAAGGCAATTTTTGAAGGTAGTCTTGAGGCCGGCGAAATATATAAAAAAATATCGCTTAGTTTTGTAAATGTTAAATTAATTCCCGGCGATACTTTAATTTTTCTGGATGAAATACAGGAGTGTTCTGCCGCTCGTACTGCGCTAAAATTTCTCGCATTGGATAATAAGTATGATATTATCGCCTCTGGCTCTCTTCTTGGAATTAATTATAAAGAAGTAATATCAATTCCTGTTGGATACGAAACTCAAATTGAAATGCATTCACTCGATTTTGAAGAATTTTTATGGGCAGTCGGATTTAATGAACAGTCAATTGGTTATGTAAAAGAATATTTTACTCGTTTGGAAAAAATCCCCGATTCCATGAATACGCAGATGATGAAATACTTGCGCGAATATATTGTCATTGGCGGTATGCCCGCCGTTATTAACCGGTATATTGAGACCGCGAATTTTTATGAAGTTCAAAAAGAACAGGATAAAATTATTAATAGTTTTTTGGATGACATTTCTCAATATGCGTCTATGACAGAAAAACCCAAGGCGAAAAATTGTTTTCTTTCTGTACCAAAACAGCTTGCGAAGGAAAATAAAAAATTTCAATTTGCTGTTGTAGAAAAAAAAGCAACGGCAAGAAAATATGCCAACAGTCTTGAATGGCTGCGGGACGCCAATTTAATACGTTTCTGTCATAATGTATCTGCGCCTTTGTTTCCTCTTGCCGCCTGCGAGCGTGATGACCAGTATAAAATTTACTTAAATGACATAGGCTTACTTACAGCGATGTACGGTTTTGAGATTAAAAAAGAAATTGTTAATAATACGCTTAAAGGAAATGTAAAAGGCGGAATTTACGAAAACCTTATCGCGGATATATTTATAAAGAAAAATATCCGTTTAAATTATTATAAATCCGGTGATAACTCGCTGGAAATGGAATTTTTGTTAAACGCCGAAGGTTCTGTCATTCCAGTTGAGGTAAAAGCCGGAAAAGGCTCCACGCCTTCTCTGAACAGTCTGCTTCAAAACCCGGATGTTAAAAAAGGATATAAATTGATTTCCGGCAATGTTGGACAGGATGATAAAAAGATCACGCTGCCATTATATATGGCTATGTTTTTTTGAGGGAAGAGATCCACTCTTAAGAATTGAACCCAAGTAACACAGAACCTCAATCGAGCTTGCCGCAGGCAGGCGAAGGTTCCCCTCTTGATTAGCGCGGATTAAGATTTTTTAAATTAATAATCCGTGAAAATCCGTTTAATTCGCATCTCATGGTTGTTGTTATCACTTTTTCTGTGAGCTCCAAAGGTTCGGAGGAATTTCACACGGAGGCACAAAGGAATATTTTCCAATCTCTTGTGTCTTTTATATCACTGTAAATTTTTCACGATGTATACACCGCATCTACATCCATTGATTCTATAATTATCATATGATACAATGGAAAAATGGGTAATAAAACAATTTATTTAGATAACTGTAGTTTTAATAGACCATTCGATGATCAAAGAAAACTTCGAATATCTTTGGAAACACAGGCAAAATTATATATTCAACTTTTGATAAAGAACAATGAATTGGATTTAATTTTTTCATATGTATGTTTTTATGAAAACTATATAAACCCCTTTGAAAATAAAAAACTGTCAATTTCAGAATTTTCACAGAATGCAAAGCATTGTGTGATTGAAAACCATGAAATTTTACTAAAAGCAAATAAAATTATTAAAAAAGGAATTAATCCATTAGATGCATTACATTTATCATGTGCGATTAATGCAAATGTGGATTATTTTATTACTGTAGATGATGATATATTAAGGTATAGTACCGATGAAATCAAAATATTTGATCCAATAACTTTTTTAAAATATTGGGAAAACCAAGGAGGTAAGGATGACTGAGACTGTTCTAATGAGGACTGGAATGAAAGTATTAATTGAGCATCTTGGAAATATTGACGCAGAACGATTTGTTTCCGTGATGTTGCGCGAGCCTTTTGATTATACAAAATGGAGAAAAAATAATCTTTGCGCGGAAATGACAGTAGAGGATATAAGTAAAGAAGCTATGAGTATATATAAAAAGGAAAGTATTTGACCGCAATCACTGCATCGTGAAAAGATCTCCACTCTTAAGAATTGAACACAAGTAACATGGAGCCTCAACCGAGCTTGCCGCAGGCAGGCGAAGGTTCCCCTCTTGATTAGCGCGGATTAAGATTTTTAAAATTAATAATCCGTGATAATCCGTTTAATTCGCGGAAATCCGTGTTTCATGGTTGCTAATATCACTTTTTCTGCGAGATCCAAAGGTACGGAGGATTTTAATTCCAATCATGGACTTCGGTGTGAGAAATTATTTAGTGAATCAGCTCACTGCTTCACCCACATTGCATCTTCTCCGGGATTTGTTGTGATATAAGTCCCTGCGCCGCCACCTGCAGCAAAATATACATCGCGTAAATTTCCAGGGAAAGACCAATTATAGAAATTCCATTCTGTAATTGTACCAATAGTAACTTTCGTCAATCCTGTGCAACCAGAGAACGCATAACTGCCGATACTCGTCACGCTATTGGGTATTGTTATGCTAGTGAGACCAGTACAACCAGCGAATACTCCACTGTAAATTTCTGTCATGCTACTTGGTATCGTGATACTCCCACTAATTGCTAGAGGAACAAAAAGTATTTCAGTTTTATTTTTATCGTATAAAATACCATTTTGACTTGAATAATATTGATTACTTGTGTTTACGTTTATATTGGTTAAACTTGTACATCCTTCGAGATAAATATATGTTATACTGCTAGGTATCGTAATGCTCGTTAGATTCGTGCAATTTATGAACCAAAATTCCGTTAAACCATTAGGTATTGTGAAACTTCCGCTAATTGCTTGAGGAACAAAAATTAATTGAGTTCTATTTCTGTCGTATAAAACACCACCTATACTAGAATAATATCGATTACTAAAATTTACACTAATATTCTTTAAACTTGTACAACCTTCAAACGTAGAATAACCAATATATTCTACGCTGTCAGGTATTGTAATACTCATTAAACCTGTACAACCATAGAATGCAGAATCTCCAATGTACCGCACGCTATTGGGTATCGTAATACTTGTTAGGCTTGGTAAATAACCAAATGCATATCCGCTGATTCCAACAGTACCTGTATTTATAATTATATCGCCATTAATTGTACCTTTATATCCGATTAACCAGTTGTCAATATATACCGCACTGTTATTTATCGCATTAGACCATAATCTAGTATAGTAAAATGCATTTCCACCAATACTCGTCACGCTGTTTGGTATCGTGATACTCGTTAAGCTTGTACAATAATAAAACGCATATCTACCGATACTCGTAACGCTGTTAGGTATCGTGATACTCGTTAAACTTGTACAATAATAAAACGCATATCTATCGATACTCGTCACGCTATTGGGTATTGTAATACTTGTTAAACCTCTGCATTCAGAGAACACCCCTTCACCGATACTCGTCACGCTATTGGGTATTGTAATACTCGTTAGACCTGTGCAACCAGAGAACGCCCATTCACCGATACTCGTCACACTATTGGGTATCGTAATACTCGTTAGACCTGTGCATTCAGAGAACGCAGAACTACCGATACTCCTCACGCTATCAGGTATTGTAATTTTTTTTAGGTTTTCATATTCTTCAAATCCGTTATCTGCTATTCTGGTTACAGGTAATCCTTCATACATAGCAGGTATTATTATTTCATCCGCTATTGCTGTACCTTTAGATACTTTATATCCTGAATACCCTGAAGTATCTATAGTAAAAATGAGCCCTGGTGTTGGCCAATTTACTGGAAGGCTTCCCTCAAATCTCCAGTATGTGTTTTCTGTACCACTGGGGTAATTTTCAGAAAAGAAATAAAGTATTGCTTCTAACAAAGGTGAATTACTGGAACCGACTGTTACAGCTGTCCAATATGAACCAGACTCTCCGCCATAAAAAATTGTAGATAGAACTGTGCAATCATGGAATGCGAAGTTACCAATACTTGTAACTCCTGCAGGTATTAAAACGCTGTTTAAATTACTACAATTAAAAAAAGCGTAATTTCCAATTCTTGTTACGCCGCTAGGAATGATTATACCTTTCATATTGGAATAGGAAGAAAATCCTGAATCAGCAATCTCTACTACAGGAAGATCGTTGTGAACAGCAGGTATCCTTATAAATGATGCTGTTGCCGTACCTTTAGATACAGAATACGCAGTATTATTATTTATTATCGTAAAAAGCAACCCGGCGGTATAATTTATAACAACACTTGTAGGAGAACTTGTTACTTCACGGTATCTGTACCCCTGACTCACGGTTATAGTAATAGTTGAGCCAACATCGGATTCTTGAATTATATAAGAACTGCTGTTCCCAATTGTAGTAGTTCCGCTGCGTTTCCACTCATAATTAACTGCCTGAGAATAACTATAATTACCCAAATCTGCCGTCAGTTTTTCCCCCACCTGAGCGATTCCAATAATACGCACTGTTCCATAATCTGGTCCAGAATACCCTTTTGGTTCTTCACAGCCCCATAAAACAAGTCCGATTACAATTAAAACTGCGATAATTCCTGCAAATTTAATAAAATTTTTCATAAAACACTCCCTTTTACTCATTTCTCCTTGTATTTATAAGGAGATTTATTTAATTCTAGTTTTTTCGTGTTATATTTTGTATTTCACGAGTATATTCATGTTAACTATATTTGTAATCTAAAATATTGGGAATGTCAATAACCAGGGTACTAATTTTATCGTACTTTAAATACATGGGTTTTCGAGAAAATTTAAAGTCTCAATTGGAATATTCAGGAATGCTAATAAAAGAACTAGCTGCTAGTTCTGGTATAAAAGCAAAAACAATTGACAGTTATTTAGGGAACAGAGGTCACTCCCCCTCAGTCGAGGCTGCCGTCAGTATTGCGAATGCTTTGGGGGTGTCTGTTGAATACCTCGTTACCGGTAAAGAGCCGGCAAAGAACACGCCTCTTTCTTCACTGCCAAAAGATGTTCAGGATATTGTGCTTGAATCCAAACAATTAAATATGAAAGACCGTTATGTGATTTTAAATCTAGCCCGCCTGTTAAATAATAGATAAAAATGTGATGGCAGCCGCTATTTTTCATTACTTCCTCCGCGCCTCAGTGTGAACCTCTTTTGGATTATCCCCAATTGTCAACGATTCAGTTCAAGTTCGCTTTTTTTGCCATTTCTTTCCATTTGGCTTTCAGTCTGGAAAGGCTTGCGTCTACGGTGCCTTTTGTTATGCCGATTACTTCGGCTATTTGTTTGTTTGTGGCTTCTGTGCGGATGTTGGAAAGACGCGCGCGCATTTTTTCCAGGCGTGTTCTTGCTTTTTCAAGTTTGATTTTTTGATTGCTGTGCGCTATTGGGTTTTCTTTCATTAACGATAATCGTTTGTCGTAAACGATACAACGGTAATACTGACAGTAGATTCTTTCTTTCAAATAATAAATTGAGTCATCTTTTTCCTGTCTTAATTTTCGTATTTTTGAAAGCAGTTCTGTAAGTTCATCGCTGTTTACGCCGATTTTTTTCGCGATTTTTTCCGCGAAGCTGTCTGACACATAATAGTAACATTTTAAAATTAACGCTAAAACGCGCCTTGTGTTTTTTCTTCCTCCCTTGTCAAAAATTATTTGGGAAATTAAATCTTCAGTTCTGTTGACGGTATAAGAAGGCGCTTCTTCATGCGCATACATATCGCGGATGCGCGCGCTCCATGCTGAATATTCTGTAACAGCGCCTGATATTTTCCGCGTGCGGTATTCTTTTGATGATAATAAAAAATATTTTTTTAAAAACGCATCAAATGAAGCGCCTTTCTCCCTGTAGGAATCTATCGATCTTCTAAGGCGCGGATAAAACCACGATAAAAAATCTTCGTACTCTTCGTTTTGCCAGTGAATTAGACATGTCTTTTCCTGATTATTAAATAAATAACTAAAAATCTCTCCTTCAAATTCGCTTCTGTTTAAATCACCTAACAGATAACTGCAATGTAATTCATTAAAAATTTGCTGCATGTTATAACCTCTGTTATCTGATATCGGTTATGCGCAATACAGCGGTTAGAAAAAATAAAAAGGGAATTTAATTTGTGACGGAAATCATTATAATAATTTATTTATGACAAACATCATTTTAATTTTTAAATCATAAAATGATCATGAAAAACTTTTAGTAATTTTTGTTTTACTGTTTCAATGTCGCTTTTAATCGATAAACCTGAAGCGTTCTTGTGTCCGCCTCCGCCGAATGACGCCGCGATTTGCGCGACATTTATTCTGTCTGTCGATCTCAAGCTGACAGTACAAGTATCGGCACACTCCTGGCGGATAATTACAGTCGCTTCCACTCCTTGAATCGATAAAAGCAGTTGATTCAGCGTGTCAGAATCTCTGTTCTCAAGACCGAATGTGCTGAAGTCGTTTAATGTTTCATGGCAGATTAAAAGTCTTCCGTCAAAAAAAGATTCAGTTCTTGAGAGTATGTTTCCGATCAATATTCTTGAATTAAGACTTTTTCCGCCGTTAATTATATTGAATATTTGTTTTGGATTCGCGCCGCACCGCAGCATTTCCGCCGTCGCTTCAAACGCGAAAGAATTTTTTTCTGTCATGTGGCGGAAAAAACCCGTGTCAGTGCAAAGACCGAAAAGGAGAAGCGTAGCTTCTTCTTCTATCAAATTAAGACCGAGAGCTTTTATAAGTTTGTAAATTAAAAGCGTGCATGAAGGAGACGAAGCGTCAATATAAATAGGCGCCTCTTTAGTTGACGACACGCTCGCAATGGCGGCGTGATGATCAATAATCGCGCAAGGGTATTTGTCAAGATCTTCAAGTAACTTGCCTGTTCTTTCCTTGCTGGAGCAGTCAACGATTATCACTCTTACTTTGGGATCAGGAATTTTGGGGATAGTGGCGAACTGATCGATGTAATCACGTAACTCTGTGCGTTTGTAAGGACCTTCAGCGCATATGATCGCTTCTTTACCGAGCCTGAAAAGCGCACTGCGCAGGGCAAGCTGACTCCCTACGCAGTCACCGTCCGGTTCTTTATGACCTGCGATGATAAATCTTGAGCTTGTGTTTATAAAATTTACAAGCTCATTAGGCACACTAAGAAAATCCTCACAGGATGACATTTAGAATTCTATTTTAAAGTTTTCCGGACCTTCAGTGAAGAATCTGCTTACATCAGTACCCATTGGAACGCTTCCCCATGTCCAATGGCTCTTCGCAGGATGCACATAAAGTCTAAGATGAGTGAATTTACCGTCAACAAAAAAAACTGACATAGTCGGCCAGTCTGATGCCGACGGCAGTTTTAGAAGTTCCGCGCAGCTTGCCGCGTCTGTAAACCAATTGTTAGGAACACCGACGATTGCAAGCAAATTGCTGGCGGTGCGGTATTGGATTATATAACCGGTTGAGGTTACAATTACCTTTTCCACAGGTACATTGACATAATACAGCGATTTTGGGTTTTCCGCGACTGTAGTTTGGGCAAAAACCGGCGTAATTAAAGCCAGGAAAATTAAAACAATAATGAGTTTTTTCATATGACCTCCAGTACTCCTATTCTAGCCGATATATAGCCAAAATTCAAGAAGAAATTTCTATAAGTGTTTTTCGCACCATTCCTGTCCCGGAAACCATCTGTGTGAACAGCTTCTCGGCTTTTTCGCCAAGACCGGTTTCGTACAGATCAACCGCAAAATATGTTGAATTAGACAAAATTGGTTCCAGTTTGGCGCGGAAAGGTCCTTTTTGACCCAATTCAATGCCCGAAAGTGCTGATTTCAATGTTTCCATGTTCGGATCGGGGCTTACCTCGAAAGGTTTCCCCTGATCGTCAATGCCTAAAAGGTAGCGAAGCCATCCTGCAAACACAAGCGGTATAAATTGAAGGCTGGCGATGTCTTTTCCCGACTTTTTATATTCCTTTAAGGTTTCGCCGAAGCGGATGGGTATTTTAAGGGATGTGTCCATCGCGATGCGCTGAGGAGCGTCCGGCATGAAAGGATTGGGAAGGCGCACTTTAATCACCTGGTCGATAAAATCCTTTGGTTTGATAATTCCGGGGTCTGTCACAACAGGAAGCCCCTCGCGGTAGCCTACGCCCTCGATCAATTTAACTAATTCCGCGTCCTTCATCTCTTCGCTGATTCTTGTGTAACCCAAAAGGCAGCCGAAAACTGCAAGCGCGGTATGCAACGGATTTAAACAGGTGCATACTTTCATTTTTTCGACTCTGTCGACTGTTTCCCTGTCTGTAAATAAAACGCCCGCTTTTTCTAAAGCCGGTCTTCCGTTTGGGAAATTATCTTCTATTATAAGGTACTGCGTTTCCTCGGCGTTTACGAAGGGAGCGACATAGGTATTCTTTGACGTCACTGTTCCCTGCATGTCTTCAAGACCGCATGAAACCAGCATGTCGCGGACGCTGTCATCGGGGCGCGGAGTAATTTTATCGATCATCGACCACGGGAATGATACTTTGCTTTTATCGCTTATATATTGAAGAAAACCTTTATCCGCAGCGCCGTTTTCTACCCATCCTTTCGCGACGGCTTCCATCGCGGCAAAGAGAATATCGCCGTTATGTGAACAATTGTCCATGCTTGTCATCGCTACAGGAAGCGCGCCTCGGATATATCGTTCATGCAAAAGCCCCGCGATGCGCCCAAGATAACTCTTTGGAGAGACGGGACCGTTTTTTAAATCCTCGGCAACGTCAGGAAAAAGCTCTCCGCCGCGCCCTGTCAAACTGTAACCTTTTTCTGTGATGGTAAAACTTGCCATCTGCAAAGACGCGGCAGCGAAAATTTCTTTAAGCGCGTCATATTCCCTGTCCATCCGCATGGAAGAAGCAACAGACGCGATAACTGATTTTTCTGTAGTGCCGTCTGATTTAAGAGTTACAAGTATTGTCAAATTATCGAATGCCGTAAAACTTTTATCGATTATTTCACCGTCGTAGCCTTCGGCGACAACAATTCCTGTTGTTTCTAATCCCTTTTCAAGAAGCTGCTGCATCATCGCCGCGGGAAAAGCGCGGAAAATATTTCCGGCTCCGAAATGCACCCACTCAGGCGACGTCTTTGTCAAAGTTATCATTTTATCGCGGTCAAAGCGCGGAAGAGAAATGCCTGCTTTTTCCCAGAACGCGGCGTCTTTCAGCGAATTATTGTTTAGTTTCATATTAATTCTCCTGTATGATTTATTTAACTACAAAAAAGCGCGAGGGTAAAGCCCCGCCTGTAATACCCGGTATACGTTGAAAAATCAGCGGATATATTGTAGCATTATATTATGATTATAAATAAAAAACCGTTTATTTTATTTTCATTTATATTTTTTGTAGTTATTTCTTTAATCGCCGTTACCGTATATACAAGTTCAGCGCGTCAAATTAATCAGACATTTATTAATAGTCAGCTTTCTATCGCTTCCGAAACAATCAGGCTTCGGCTTACTTCTATAGTGAGCAGAGAACTTGCGCTGGTGCGTAAACTTGCGGATACCACTGTTGTCAGGCAGTATTTTATGAATCCCGAAAATCCCGAGCTTGAAGCTTTGGCGAACATTGAGTTTGATACCTATCTTGAGCATTTTGGTTTAAAAATAGTTTTTTGGGTTAATGATATTGATAAAATTTTTTATTCTACAGGCAATGCTCCGTATGTTGTCGATCCCGATGATCCTGTGTCGTATTGGTACGACCTGACGCTTTACAGAACGGAACGGTATAATTTTAATATTAATTACAATCCCAATATGCAGCAGATAAATCTTTGGATTAACGTTCCCGTATTCAATTCCGCCGATTCAGGCGGCGGAAAAGTTCCAGTCGGAATGCTTGGGACGGGAATCAATTTAAGCGAGTTCTCGAGTTTTATTGTGAACGCTTACAAGGATTTTGACGAAAACATAACGCCTTATACTTTTAATAAATTTGACGAAATAACGTCAGCCGCGAATTATGAAATTGTTTACAATAAAACGCATCTTGACGAGCATCTCGGCGAAACAGGGAAAGAAATACTTGAAGCCGCGCACCTTCTTTCTGACGGGGAAAATATCCGCTTTATTTTCGATGATAAAATATTTCTTGTAAGTTCAATTCCCGAGATGGAATGGTTTTTGGCTGTAAGTTATCCAAGACCAGGGCTTTTCGCGGTTAATCAATCAATGAATACGGTTTTTTTCAGCATGCTTTTTCTGATTCTGTTCATATTAATTGTCATAAATATTTATATTGTCCGCTCGGAAACCGCGCTTGAAAAGCAAAATATGCAGCTGATTGAAGCTAATAAAAAATCAGATGCCGCTTCGCAGGCAAAAACTGATTTTCTCGCGGCAATGAGCCATGAACTGCGCACGCCTTTGAACACGATTATCGGTTTTTCGGAAATTGAACTGGATAAATCACCGTTAAACGAAACAAAGGATAATGTTACCCGTATTCACCAGTCCGGTTTGCATCTTTTAAGGATCATTAACGATATACTGGATTTATCAAAACTGGATTCGGGAAAATTTGAAATAACCGCCGATGAGTATGATACCGCTTCCATGATAAGCAGCACGGTTGACATGAACATTATCAGAATAGGATCAAAATTTATTCAATTTTCGCTTGAAATCACGGAAGATTTTCCGGCGAGACTTGTCGGCGATGAACTTCGCATCAAACAAATAATTAACAATCTTCTTTCAAACGCCATAAAGTACACAAGAGAAGGAAAAGTGCAGCTAATAATTAACAGCGAAGAAATGGAAACAGACGCGGAATTGAATCAGAAAGTGCTCGTTACTTTTACAGTCAGGGATACCGGTATTGGCATAAGAGCGGAGGATATGTGCAAATTATTTGATGATTATACGCAGCTTGATACGCGGGCGAACAGGGAAGTTGAAGGGACAGGTCTTGGGCTTTCCATCTCAAAAAAAATCGCCGGTATGATGAGCGGCGGTATAACGGCGCAAAGTGAATACGGCAAAGGTTCGTGTTTTACGGCTTATATTATTCAGGAACGACCGCGCGGTAACTCAGGCGGCGCGTCAGTTATAGGCGAAGAAAAAGCCGCCGCGCTTCGCAGTTGTCAGCATATTCCGCCGGTTAGTTTTATATCGAAAAGAAATGATGTAAAAAACGCTGATAAATTTTCCGCGGTCAATGCAGCTAACGCTGCGGCGTTCAAGGTTCTCGCGGTAGACGATCATCTGAATAATCTGCTGCTGATAAGAGAGCAGCTTAAACCATACGGCATTCATGTTGACACCGCGTCTTCGGGGCAGGAAGCGATTGAAAAAATTCAAAGTATGGATGAACAGCGTTTAATCTACGACATGATTCTTATGGATCATATGATGCCCGGAATGGACGGCATAGATACAATGAAAATAATCAGAAAGAACAGCCGTTACGCGAATATTCCGGTAATAATCGTAACCGCGAACGCGCTGAGGGGCATGAGGGAATATTATCTGGAACAGGGTTTTACGGATTTTATAGCGAAACCTGTTGATCAGAATACTTTGAACGATGTAATCAGGAAGCATTTGACGCGGGAAGAAAAAAAAGAAGAAGAAATAAAATCGGTTTATTCAGAAGATATAATAAGACAAAGGATTGATAAACTCAATCATATCTGCGCAGGTTTTGAAATTGGCGCGGAAATTGATGAAGAATATTCAAGATGCTGCAGTATGCTTCGAGCCTGCTGCGGTGAATTTCAATTGTGGGCGGAGAAACACGCGAAAACCGCCCAGCCTGCCGCAAAAGAAACGGTAAAGCGGCTGCAAAAAGCGATTCTTGACCACAGCGCCGCCTTGGCCGGCAAAACGCTGAAGGAACTCGGAACAGCGGCGCTGACGCCTGAAGAACGGGAAAAATATTTTAATATATATGACGCGCTTATGGATGACAATAATGAAAAAGCGCTCGAAAGGATAGAAGAATGGTTAAAATAATAATTGTTGAAGATCAAATTTTAATGCGCGATTTACTGGAAGAGCATATCGGCAAAAAAGACGATATGGAAGTCGCAGGCGTTACCGATGACGCTTCAAAAGCGCCTCAGCTCTGCAGCGATTTAAAGCCGGATTTAATATTGATAGACATTGTGACAAAATCAGGCTGCAGCGGTCTACAAATCGCAAGGCAGATACGCGAAGAGATGCCGGAAATCAAAGTAGTTGTAATGACCAGTTACCCGGAGATTACTTTTATAGAAGAAGCGATGAAAATTAAAGCGCACAGTTATCTTCATAAAAGTTCGGGGATTGATCATCTGTTATACGTCATCCGAAGCACAATGAAAGGTTCGGGCATTTATCCAAGCCCCGCAGATATTTCGCCTTTTGCGCAGGTCTTTACGGAAAAGGAACTTGCCGTTATTAACCAGGTATGTCAGGGAACCTCCCGCGCCGAAATAGCGCAGAATCTCGGCGTATCAGAATCGATGATCAAACAGTACATAACATCAATACTGGACAAATCAGGTTTTGACAGTATTTCAAAATTCGCCATATACGCGGTAAGCCAGGGTTTAATTGTGCCCAAAACGCTCATAAGGTAAACTGTTATAATAAAGTTCATCCGGGCAAATATCCTGTCCATGCAGCCATTCAATACTCAAGCCAGCAGGTTTTACAGTGTTAAATAATGTTGTATTTTTTAATTCGTCAAATGGCTTAAAATCAAGATAAGGTTTAACGTCAAAAAGCCGTTCTTCTTTGTTGTTGAACGTTACCAGCAGAAAATAATCAGGACGAGGTTCCACTTTTATAGCTTTTGGGCGTATCATTCTAAAAATTGTGATATTAACGGCATTTTCACTCCTTCTTGCCACATTATACTATAACCATTTTTTTATAGCAAGTTTCCCCCATTCTGGCTAAAAGGACAGTAAAAACTGGCTAAAAGGACAGCGGGTATTGTACTTTATTCTATTGTTTTTAATTTTTTTTGCGATATATATAAAATATACTTTTATTTAAAGTAAAAATTTACTCGTATGTTATGAATAAAAAAGGAGGTTTTTTTTATGAAAAACGTATTTAAATTAATCGGGATTTTCGCTCTCAGCGCGTTAATCGGATTTTCGCTTACATCTTGCGAAGATCTCTTGGGTGCACTCGGCGGCGAAAACGGCGGCGAAAACGGCGGTGAAACGGAATATGACATTACTATCACAAACAACACAGGTTATAAGGTTACTCTTCTGCAAGTCGTTCCCTCAACGGATAGCAACTGGGGAGGAGACAAACTGGCAGCCAATGAATTACTGGATGACGGCGGTTCTAAAACTTTAAAAGTCGCGCCCGGCACATATGATATCAGAATCACTGATGATGATCAGGGAGTTTTCGACACATATTCAAGAAGAAATGTAGTTATAAACTCAAATACAACCATAACCTTTACAGGCGCTGATATTGACAGGGAAAACGTGTATGGGACATTAAAGCTTACAAATTATGCTAGTGGACTTGGTATATACAGAATAGACATTTTAGATAAAGATGGCGTTTCTAAAAAAGATTTATACTGGTCACAGAAAACTGATTTTACATATAATATGTATTATGAATTTCTAAAAGCGGATAACACACCTGAGTATAACTTTACTTGTGGGACATATGGATTACGTATAATGCAATATGTAGAAGAAGACGGTGTTTATATAACTTGGGAAAAGAGAACCCCTATTACTATTAATAAAAATATACAAACCCTTGTAACATTTGACGGAGGCAGTGATTGGAAAAAAGCAGGCGTTGAATGGCCTTCTAACGACGTGTGGACATCATACGGTTTACATGGATTTAAGTTACCTGCAGGCGCAAGCGTTATAAATATATGGAACTATACGGAACACTACCATTCTTATAGTGATTATATTTATGTTAGACTTGACGGAGATTATTCCGCGTTTATGAATCTTAAAAATCAAATTGATGCTTCAAGTTATGAATATGATTTAGATGATGGTGATGATCCAGGTTCTTATATATTAAGAGTATGGACTTCAGATTTTATCAATTTTTTAACTATCGATTATAGTGATTCAACAATTAATATCGAAGTTAGTAAAACAGCATCCTTTTATGGTACGTGGGGTAAAAGTAATTATGGTATCTTTATTGATTGGTATTCGGATTCAATATATTTTTATGGAGAGGGCATAACGAGTGAACCATTTGATTTTTTCTATAGTGATGGTTCCATAACCATATTAAATTGGGAATATAATATAGATTACTTTGATTTTAATATATCAATGGAAGACGACGATACGCTTACTGTAACCGGAATGCCTAGTACAGGAGATTATGTGCTTACTGGTTTTAACGGAGTATATGAAAGATTTGGAATGTAACTATACCGATAAAAATTTATTTAATCGTCGGCAGACGTTTATAAAAAAGCAATTAAGGAGGTTTTTTTATGAAAAATTTATTTAAGTTAATAGGGATTTTCGCTCTTAGCGCGTTAATCGGATTTTCGATGACGTCTTGCGAAGAAGTAATGGGTGCGCTCGGCGGCTTAACAGGCGGCGAAGAAGGCGGCGAGAATAATACCACAGGTATTACTATCACTGTCACAGGTGATTTTAGTGCGTACAGCGGGAAGAGAGCCGCAATGCTTGTTTATACCGGCAGCGAAGCGGTTGCTTATTCATCAGCATTTGTTGATGTAACTGCGGGCGCAACATCGCTTGCTTTTACGCTACTGGATTATGATACCGATGAATCGTTTAATAAAGCGGGAACATATAATGTTTTACTATGGTTCAGGGAGGGAACTAACAAAGAATCTGATGTGAATTATTTTAAAATGTTTCAGTCCATTACAGCAGGAACAAATACTATACTATTCAGTACTTTCCCGCCCTTGGTTGCCGGTTTACCTGCAGAATTAATCGGAGCATGGTTTCCGACAGTTGATGTCGGCGATTTTTCTCCTGATACTGTATTAGTTCTGTCTCCCGATGGAACAGCCTCAATGGATGGCGCCTATTGTACATGGACAGTAAATGGCAGTAAATTAATTTTAACATTCGATGACAGTGAATACGATTACGTATACAGTATTGAAGATTCAATTCTTACTCTTACAGCAAATGGAAAAACTAGGACATATTCACAAGATTTTACTTCTGATTACAGCTGGCCTTCAAATGAGGTGTGGGCGTCATTCGGTCTTCCCGGATTTACGCAGCCTGCCGGTTCCAGTGTTCAATATGCAGGGGTTGATATCACATGGTACCAAATTTTAAAAGATGATCTCTATGTTGTGCTTAACGCAGGTTCTGACGCGTTTGAGGATCTTAGGGATCAGTTAGATGCATTAGACATTGATTATAATGTTTTTTATGATATGTATGATATTCATTTAACAGCTTATCTTAACGACTTAACTATCTATTACAACATGGGTTCCATTACTATTACTGCAGAAAAACCTATAGCTTTGTATAACAACAGTTGGATAAAAGGAAGCGGCGAGGATTATAAGGTAATTATATTCGGCTGGGATGACGCGCGGTTTTTTAATGGTAGTGTAAAATTTGCTGAATTCGATATTGAATATTTGAACGCTGATGGACAAATAGGAATTTCTTACAATTTGAGCGGCGACACTTATGTCTACTTTGATTTTTCCTTTACAGTGGAAGGCGATACGCTTACCATAAGCGATTTAACTGATGACGGCGTTCTTGAACTTTCAAGTTTCAACGGAGTTTATACATTAGTAGGCGGCTGATTAACAACATGTCTGACGCCGTTATCGGTTTTATGACGGCGCCGGACACTTTTTAAACTAATATTTTTTACTTGAGAAAATGCTCAAGACAGGTTACAATTAACTTAATTTTATTTAAAGGAGTTTTATATGCAAATTGACAAAGCATTAGACAAAGCATTCGAAGGAAAGCCTTTTAAGGAACTCGCTGATGCTCCGGTTTCGGCGCTTCAAGGCGTAAGCGACGGCGACGCCCAGAAATTAAAAGAAGCCTTTAACGTAAAAACAATCAAAGACCTTGCCACACTCAAATACGTCAGGTGGGCTCAGGCAATTACAACCTTGGCTGAATTAGGCTGATAATCATTCCTTGACTTATTGGCTCCAAAAGCTTTAAATCCCAACTCCCGGGGAACCTCTTTGCCGCAGTGCCGGCATTGGAGTGTTCCCTGATGTTTTAAAAAATACTTGATAAAAACCCAAATATGGTATACAGTGATTATTAAATTGGGATTATGCTTATGAAAATATTAAAAATATATCTTGAAACAACGGTATTCAACTTTAAATTTGCAGATGATTCCCCGGATAAAAAGAGAGATACTGAAAAGTTATTTAATGAAATTGAACAAAAGAAATATACGCCGTATACTTCTGAATATGTTTTACAAGAATTATTAAAAGCAGAAGAACAAAAACGGATAAAAATGGTAAATCTATTAAAGCAATATAGTATTAATATTCTGGAAACGGATAAAAACGCTGAGTTATTAGCTGATAAATATGTTTTAGAAAATATAATACCGGTAAAATACAGAATGGATGGAATCCATATAGCGGTAGCAACCATAAATAATTTAGATTTAATTGTAAGTTACAATTTTCAGCATATTGTAAAAATGAAAACGATTATTGGAACAGAAAGTATAAATTTACGGGAAGGTTATAAAAGAATTGGTATATATTCTCCAACGGAGGTAATTGAAAATGATGAATGAACCAAAAGCGGTTAAAGAGATACACGATATTCGCAAAGAAATATTTGAGGAAACAAAAACTATGACACCTGATGAACGGGCTAATTTCGCACACAATGAAGCTCAAAAATTAATTAAACAATATGATTTGAAATCAATATATGAGAATAATTTCTTAAAATAAGTCAGGGAAGGATATATGCCGTCACCGGTACGCAGCGCTGCGGATATAATTTTAAAACCTTTTTACTCGTTTAAGCGGCGTTTTCCGCTGTTTTCATACATCATTAACAGACTTGTTACCATGGCGGTTATGCTTTTCATTTT
>JGI24695J34938_10000999_pt1 | contig 25681 bp, 24 predicted proteins | sample TergutCo191P3_FD_34938 | JGI IMG/M metagenome (IMG submission 34938)
ATCGTTTATCGCTAGTCCATGTCAAAGTTTGAGGATGGGGGTTTGGGGGAAGGAACTTTTCAAAGTTCCTTCCCCCAAGGTCTGTTCTTTTAAATAAACCGCGTTAAAATAATTGCGACGCAGAAGGATATTAGAATTGCGGTGGCTAGAATGTCGGAGGGGGCGATTTTCATTTGCTTCATCTTTGTGCGGTTGATGTCGCCGCGATAGCAACGGGCTTCCATTGCGGTGGCAAGTTCGTCGGCGCGTTTGAAGGCGGAGATGAAGAGGGGTACGAGGATTGGGATGAGGGACTTGGCGCGGGTTATTAGTCCGCCCGTGTCGAAGTCTGCGCCGCGGGCTTTTTGGGCTTTGATTATTTTTTCCGTTTCGTCTGCGAGGGTTGGAATGAATCGTAGGGCTATGCTCATCATCATGGCGATGTCGTGGGCGGGTACTTTGATGCGTTTTAGGGGGGAAAGTAGGGCTTCGATTCCGTCGGTTAGCTGGATTGGCGAGGTGGTGAGCGTCAAAATTGTAGAGCCGAGTACGAGAAGCACTAAGCGGCAGACCATTTTTCCCGCAACGGCTACGCCCTCCATGGTTAGGCGTATGAAGCCGACTTGGAAAATTACGGTGTCGCCCGGGGTGAGAAACAGGTTGAGAGCGGAGGCAAAGACGAGGATAAAAAGTATGGCGCGCAGGCCGCGAAGCAAAAGGCGCGGCGGCACTTTGGAGATTTTCACAAGTGTGGCAATGAAAATTAGCGCGAGTCCGTATCCCGCAAAATGGTTTACGAAAAGCAATGCGGTGATGTAAAAAATTGTGCCAAGCAATTTCACGCGGGGGTCTAGGCGGTGGATTGGCGAATTTGTGGGGTAGTATTGCCCGATTGTAATGCGCGTCATGGTTGCACCGCCCCTGCAAGTGCATCTGCTGCCGCTTCTATGGAGAAAATTTGTGCGGGAAAACGCGGGTCTTTTTCGTTAAGGCGCGTCATAAGCCGCAAAATTTGCGGCACGTCCAGCCCGATTTTCTTTAGAAATTCGCTCTGCCCCTGTCGCGCAAAAATTTCCGACGGCGTTCCGTCACACACTATGCGGCTTTCGTTCATCACGATAACGCGGTCGGTAAGCCGCGCCGCGTCGTCCATGCTGTGCGAAACCAGTACCACCGTGATGCCCAGTGCCTTGTGCATCTTTTTTATTTGCGCGAAAATATTTTCTCTGCCGCGTGGGTCCAGCCCTGCGGCGGGTTCGTCCAGTATAAGAATTTCGGGGCGCATTGCCAAAACGCCTGCGATTGCGGCGCGGCGTTTCTGCCCGCCCGAAAGTTCAAAGGGCGATTTTTCGTAATGTTTTTCGGAAAGCCCGACGGCTTCCAATGCTTCAATCGTTTGGCGGTGGATGTCCTCTTCCGAAAGCCCCATGCGTGTAGGGCCAAATGCGACGTCTTTGTATATCGTGGCTTCAAAAAGCTGATGCTCAGGATATTGAAAAACCAACCCCACTCGTTGCCTAATTTCCTTGAGGGATTTTTTGCTTGCGTGGATATTTTCGCCGTCAAAAAAGATTTCGCCCGCCGTGGGTTTTAACAACGCGTTAAAATGCTGGATTAACGTGCTTTTTCCCGACCCCGTATGACCGATTATCGTTAGCATTTCCCCTTTGAAAATTTGCAGGCTGATATCGGAAAGCGCGGCTTTTTCAAAAACGGAATTGGCATTGTATACGTGCGATACGTTTTTAAGTTCTAGAATAGGCGCGGATTTTTGCGCGGCGGCAGGTGACGCTTGCTCTCCCTGTGAACCGGCCTCGCAGATGGGTGACGCTTGTGCGGAGCGTGAACCGTTCACGGCTTCGAGAGAACGCGACCCCACCGCAGATGTATAAGCGGCGATAAAATTATCTATGGTGATTATGTCTTGGGGCATGGGTACGCCGCGCTTTTTTAGTTCAAATGCAAGCTCGGTGACGTTCGGCACGCCAAGTTTAAGTTCCGTCATTTTTTCTACGTTGGCGAAAATTTTTTGCGGTTCGTCATCCATTACAACCTTGCCTTCGTCCATCACAATAATGCGGTTTGTTCGCGCCGCCTCTTCCATGAAGTGCGTGATTAAAATAATTGTGATGCCTTGCTCGCGATTAAGCCGCGTGATGGTTTCCATTACTTCGCGGCGGCCGGAAGGGTCTAACATGGCGGAAGGTTCGTCCAGAACAATGCAACTTGGGCGCATTGCAAGCACCCCCGCAATGGCAACCCGTTGCTTCTGCCCGCCCGAAAGATGGTGCGGCGGCGCGGCGGCGTACTTGCTCATCCTAACAATGGCTAGGGTTTCGTCCACGCGTTCGCGGATTTCCGTTGGGCAAACGCCCAAGTTTTCTGGCCCAAAGGCAACGTCTTCTTCAACTATCGTTGCTATGATTTGGTTGTCGGGGTTCTGGAAAACCATGCCCACAGACTGCCTGATTTCCCATGTATTTTCCGGGTCTTTTGTGTCGCGCCCGCCAACCCAAAGCGTACCTTCCGTTGGCGCAAGAAGGGCGTTCAAGTGCCGCGCCAAAGTAGACTTGCCGGAGCCGTTATGCCCCAAGACGGCAACAAATTCGCCCGCGTTAATTTTCACATTAACGTCGCGCAATGCGGCACGGGTTTGTTCGGAAGCGTCATAGGCTTCGTATTTAAAGGTCAAATTTTCGCTGTTTATCATTCCCTTATGATAGCACAAATGATGGAAAAAAGGTATAATTCTTAGGAATAGTTCTTGGCTTTTTAATCTTGAAGATTGAGAAGTGCAAACACATACTTGCAAAATACAATATCTAAAATTGAGGTGCGCATGGAGTGGACAAAAGTTGAAGTGCAAACAACCGCCTTTGGCGCGGAAGTTGTGACAGGAGTATTGCTGGACAACAATATCGTTGGGGCAGAAATGGTTAATGCGCAAGAACGGGTGCGGCATCTTACGGAGGTCGCGCATACGTGGGACTACGCGGAAGACGGATTGCTGGACGCAGACGGCGACGACGTTTTTGTTATTTTTTACGTGACGAAAGACGAACGCGGCGCGGCACTTCTTGCGGATGTGCGGGAAGCCCTTGCGGGACTGAAAGCCCATGAAGCGGACGGACTAAGCTTTGGCACGTTGGCAATAAAAACCGAACACGCAAACGATAAAACTTGGCTGGATGAATGGAAAAAGCATTTCAAGCCGTTTAATATCGGGCGGGTTGTGATTGTGCCGCAATGGGAAAATTACACCGCCGCAGACGGCGTGGACGAAATCATTTTCAAAATCGACCCCGGAACTGCCTTTGGCACGGGGCAACACCAAACCACGCGGCTATGCATTTTAGCGTTGCAGGAATATCTGCGCGGCGACGAAAGTAACGCGCCCCCCAAAGTTTTGGACATAGGGTGCGGCAGTGGGATTCTTTCGATTATCGCATTGTTGCTTGGCGCGGGTGAGGTTTTTGCTTGCGATATCGACCCTGCGGGTGCGATTGCCGCAACAAAAAATAATGCCGCACTAAACGGCATAAACTTGGCGAAATTGCAAATCCGCGCAGGCGACGCGCTTGCTTGCGAGAAACTTCGCGCTGAAATTTGCCGCAATAAATATGAAGTGATTGTTGCAAACATTGTTGCCGACGTAGTGATTGGGCTTGTGCCTTTCGCAAAGGAACGGTTGACGCAAAACGGAGTGTTTATCGCGTCGGGCATAATTGACGACCGCGCAGGTGAAGTCTTGGGAGTGTTTGCGGCAAACAAAATGGAAATCATACAAAAATTTGAGTTTGAAGGCTGGGTTTGTATCGTGGGAAAACAGGCGGTGTGCGCGTGAAAAAGCTGAATATTTATTTTGACAATGCCGCAACAACGCCGCCCCGCGCCCGCGAAGAAAGTGCCTCGCATTTTCACGGCAACCCCTCGTCTCCGCATGGGCTGGGCATTTCTACGGAGCGTGCGTTAATCGCCGCCCGCAAGGAAATGGCAGGGCTTCTTTCCTGCCGCGAAAACGAAATTATTTTCACGTCGGGCGGTACAGAGTCCAACAACTTGGCGTTGCTTGGTTTCGCGCTGGCAAACAAGCGGCAGAGCATACAAATTTTTGCCGCCCCGTGGGAGCATCCATCCGTGCTGGAGCCGTTACGTTTTGCGCAGGAATTTGGGATTGCGGAAACAATCACCGCGCCGTTAGCGACTTTGCGCGAACGCGTAAAAAATTCACGCGGAATAAATCTCGTGAGCATATCGCAGGTTTCCCACGAAACGGGGGATATCTTTGACGTTGCAGAAATCGCGGCGGAGTTGAAACGCGAAAACCCAAAAACCATCATTCACGTGGACGGCGTTCAGGGGTTCTGCAAGGAAAAAATTGACCTTGCGAACATTGATATGTACTCATTCAGCGGGCATAAAATCCACGGCGCGGCAGGGGTCGGCGGGCTTTTTGTGAAAAGCGGCGTTAGACTTGTACCGCTTTTGCATGGCGGCGGGCAAGAAAATGGTATCCGCGCAGGCACGGAAAACGTGGGCGGCATTTTACAGACGGTATCCGCCGCCGCACAGCTTCACGCCCTACGTGACGAAAACCACAGCCACGCCGCCGCCATAAAATCCGAACTTGCCCAACTAAAAACCGACTTGCCCGACGTCCTCGAAAACGCCCTTGGTAGCACCTCACCCTACATTCTAAATCTCAGTTTCCTTGGAATCAAGGGCGAAACCCTAGTTCACCTACTATCCGACAAGGGCATTTACGCTTCCATGGGCGCGGCTTGCCGCTCTCGCAAAAAGCAAAAATCCATCCTAGAAACCATGGGCTTCTCAAAAGAACGCGCAGAATCCGCAGTCCGTTTCAGCTTCTCCCACTTAAACACCATCCAAGAAGCCACCACCGCAAAGCAAATAATAATAGACAGCGTATCCCAAATGCGCAGGGTGCTACAACGATAAATTTAAAACCTTGGGGCTCTGCCCCAAAACCCCGGAAACTTTTGAAAAAGTTTCATCAAAACTTTAACTCAAAACCGCGCGTACGCGCGGTTTTGGGATTACGATATGGCTTATCACTAGTCCAAATTTAAAGTTTTTGTTCAAACTTTTTTCAAAAAGTTTGCGGGGTTCGGGGCAGAGCCCCGAGAACTTTTATAATAATAGAGGAGAAAAAAATGAAAACAGTGCTATTGGTAAAATACGGAGAGATATCTTTGAGGAAGGGCAACAGGGCGTTTTTTGAGCATAGGTTGCTGGATGCGATACGGCATAATTTGAAGGGGCTTGGCGGGATTAGGGTGATGAGGGAGCAAGGGCGTTTTCTGGTTGAGAGTGTGGAGGGCGACTTGGATGTTGGTGCGGTGCTTCCAAGGATAAGGCATATCTTTGGCATTGCGGGATTTTGTCATGCTGTTAAAACGGGAGAACGTGATATAAAGGGGCTTTGTGCGGTTGGGGTGGAGTTTTTTGTTAAACAGTTAAACACGTTAAACGGTGTTAAACATGGGACGTTTAGGGTGGAAACTAAGCGGAGCGATAAGAATTATCCGATGACTTCAACGGCGATTTCTGCGGCGATTGGCGAGGCCGTTTTAGATGCGGGTGTCGAGCTTGCGGTGGATTTGTACAAGCCTGATATTACGCTGTGGGTGGAAATTCGCAATGATGTCTATTTTTATGTAAACAGCGAGAGTGGCGAGGGCGGTTTGCCGTATGGTGCATCGGGAAAGGGCGTGTTGCTTCTTTCGGGTGGTTTCGACAGCCCTGTTGCGGGTTATTTGACGGCGCGGCGCGGGGTAGAAATTGTTGCGGTGTATTTCCATTCTCCGCCATTTGTTTCGGAACGGGCGCAGGACAAGGTGATGGATTTGACGCGGCAGTTGGCAAAATACACGGGCGGCGCAACGCTGTGTGTTGTTCCGTTCACGGATATTCAGGTGTTTCTTAAGGAGAATGTTTCGGAGGTAAAACTTACCATTTTTTTGAAACGCGCAATGCTTCACATTGCAAGCCGCTTGGCAGAAAAAGAAAAGGCACTTTGCCTTGTTACAGGCGACTCTATCGGGCAGGTTGCAAGCCAGACAATTCACAGCTTGGCGGCAATGGAAACTGCCGCCGCTTTCCCTGTGTTGCGTCCGCTTGCGGCAATGGACAAGCAAAGCATTATTGATATCGCAAAAAAAATTGGCACATACGACATCTCCGTTCGTCCGTATGAAGACTGTTGCACCGTTTTTGTGGCAAAGCACCCCGAGAATAAACCAAACAAAGCCGCAATAGAAAAAATAGAAACGCGTTTCGCAGACGAACTTGCCGCAATGGTTGACACTGCGCTAAACGCGGCAGAATTTCATAAGGTGTGAACACGAAAGTATGTTCCGTTGACACCTGACATAGACGGGTATAGAATTGCCGAATCTTCAAAAAAAATGCAGTAAAATACAGAGGGGGAGTACGAATATGTACAAGAAAGGAGCGCGTGTTGTCACAACCGCGCTGAGTGTTTTGATGGTGTTTATGATGCCGGCGTTGCCGATAGCGGCAGAAACCTACATCGAGTACGAAAGATATGAAGAGTATGAAAATTACGAAGAGTATGGATTAATCAAGCCGATGAACACGGGTGTGAATATGGCAACCCTATCCGCAGGGCAAAGCGGTAACGGGTGGACAACAAACGGCACGGTTCTTACATTAACAGGTAACACATCTGCCGCGCCGATTGTAATTACAGGCACAGTATCAAATGGCAGACGCATTGAAGTACAAAGCGGTGCGGCGGCATTTATTACGCTGAACGGTGTATCTGTCACAGGGCTTGATGAGTTGCAATCACCGCTGTTATTAAACAGCGGCGCGGAGTTGACGCTCACATTGCAGGGCGTTAACACTCTTACGGCGGGAGAGAGGGGCGCGGGTATAGAAGTCTCGTATGGTACCGCGCTTACCGTTGGAGGAACAGGTAGTTTAACCGTGCGGGGCGGTATGCAAAGCGCGGGTATAGGTGGCAGTGTTGGGCAATCCGCGGGTACGATTACCATAAACAGCGGTACGGTAACGGCTGTGGGCGGCAATGGTGGTGCGGGCATTGGAAGCGGTCTTTCGTTAAACACATGGAGTCCGCTTAATGCGGGCAACATTACCATAAACGGCGGCACGATAACAGCAACAGGCGGCTCAAGCGGCGCAGGCATTGGCGGCGGCTCAAACGGCGGCGATGGCTTCATTACCATAACAGGTGGTTTCGTTGAGGCAACAGGCGGTGCGGGCGGCGCGGGTATCGGCGGCGGAGCTGTTGGGGGAAGCAATAATATAAGTGGCGGTACAATTAACATAAGTGGCGGCACCGTAATTGCAAGCAGTGCAACGACAGGACACGGTGCAGGAATTGGCGGCGGAAACAGCGGCGGCAACGGCAACGGAAGCGGCGGAAATATCACCATCAGCGGTGACGCAAACGTAACCGCACAAAGCGACTCGGGCAATGGCTCGGGTATTGGTGGCGGTGGCGGTTCAAGCGGTAATGGCGGCGATGGCGGAAATATTACAATAAGCGGAAACGCGATTGTAAATGCACAGGGCGGCAGGGGAAGTGCCGTAGGTTCGGGAGGGTTTGGCGGCGCGGGTATTGGTGGCAGCAGTTCGGGTGCGGCGGCAAATGTGACCATAAGCGGCGGAACTGTGAATGCGACAGGTCGTGGCAGAGCCCCCGGTATCGACGACCCCGATATTGATTTTACAGGCAATCCTAATCCAAATATTACCATGTCGGGATTGTACTTGGTTACGTTCAACCCGAATGGCGGTGAGGGAACAATGTTGCCGCGTACAGCAACCGTCGGCAGTGATTTCGTAATCCCCGCGAACACATTTACCCGTGAGTATTACACATTTGCGGGCTGGAACACTAATGCGGGCGGCGACGGAACGGCCTATTCGGACGCGGCAACAATAAGCGACATCCAAGAAAGCATCATGCTTTTCGCGCAATGGACAGGTACGGCGATAACCATACCGCCTACAAACGGCAATGGTAATGAAGGCAGTGCGGTTGTTTCAATTTCCACCGCCTTCGCAAACCCCGACGACAGTAATGTGCAAGTTCATGTGCGCATCACAAACAACCACGGTTTTGCGTCCATGCTTATGCGTTTTGAATTTCCCCGAGAACTTACTCTAACGGGGTACTCTCTTGCTTCTTCCGACCTGTACCAAAACTTTAAAGCCCCTTATGATTTTGCCGCTCTTGGCAATTACGTTTACATGGGCTGGGCGGGAAGAACCGAAAATATCACCCGCGAAGGCACATTATTTACCCTCATATTTTCTGTTTGCGCAGACGCGCCTTCCGTTGCAACATTCCCTGTAACCGCTACTTTCGCAGACTACGCAGAACTTGATATGCACATTTCAGACGGCGCGGTGCGCGTTTGGCCTGTGATAAGGGGCGATGTTGGCGGTGCGGGACGAGTAACGTCTGCAAGTGCTACCATTCTTGCCCGCCACATAGTTGGCCACAACGTAGCAATCGACTTGCGCGCCGCAGATGTAAACTGCGACGGCGTTGTAAACACCGATGACCTAATCCGCCTTTCACGTACCCTTGTGGGTCACTTCCACACGCTTTGCCCGTGCGACCCATGCGGTAACTGCGACTCGTGCGGGCATTTAAGATTAGACCCAACGCCTTAATTTATTGTTTGACAAAACACCCCTCAAGGCGTAGAATTGCAATGCTCTAAGAATATTTCTTCTAAAAGAGAAGGGGATGTTAAGAATGCAGGAAATTATTGCATTGGGTGCTGCGGCAGGTTATGGCGTAGCATACGACTACGCAGCGCATGGTGTCACCGGTTTTCCGTTTGACGCCGCATTTGCGATTGGTGTGGTTGGTGCGTTAATCGCACTGTGCTTCGCTTTTATGCAAAGCCGCAAGGTGCTGGGCTTCAGCGAAGGTAACGACAGAATGAAAAAACTGGCCGAGGCGATTAGGCTTGGTGCAGGTGCGTACTTAAAGCGGCAGTTTAGAGTTATTGCCGTTATCTATGTAATAATTGTAGCAACCCTTGCACTGCTTGCGGTGTTGGGTCACGTTTCACCGTTTATGCCGTTTGCGTTTTTGTCGGGCGGTATCTTGTCACAGCTTTCGTCATTTGTGGGCATGAAAATTGCAACACGCGCTAACGTCCGCACGGCTCAAGCCGCAAGCGGAAGCCTTAACGAAGGCTTGAAAGTGGCATTTGCTTCCGGCACGGTTTTAAGTTTTACCGTTGTTGGGCTGTCCATTTTAGACGTTAGCATTTGGTTTTTGCTTCTGCGCTTTGTGTTTGAACTTCCGCCATATCTTATTGCCGAAAACATGGTTATGTTTGGCGTTGGTGTAGCTGTTTTCGCACTGTTTGCCCGTGTTGGCGGAGGTATCTTCACCAAAGCGGCAGACGTTGGCGCAGACCTTGTGGGTAAAGTTGAAGCGGGTATTCCCGAAGACGACCCACGTAACCCCGCAACAATTGCAGACAATGTTGGCGACAATGTTGGTGACGTAGCGGGCATGGGCGCAGACCTTTACGAATCTTATATCAAATCCATGCACGCGGGTATGGCACTTGGTTATGCCGCGTTCATGAATGCAGGAACGGATATGATTATGGCGGCTATGTTCCTTCCCGTGGCTCTTGCTGTGGTTGGAATGGTTGCATCACTTTTCGGCACGTTCCTTATCCGCACCAAAGAAAAAGCTACTCAGGCAGAACTTCTTACCACGCTTCGCAAAGGTACGTACTCTGCCGCCGCTGTTGCCGCAATTGCTTTCGCGCCTGTTACATGGTTCGTTATGCAAGGCATGGAAGGTAGCTGGTTTGGGCTTTATGCCGCAATTATCGTGGGCGTTCTTGCGGGTGTGTTTATCGCATACTTTACGGAATATTTTACCTCCACCCACTACAAACCCACCAAAGACTTGGCGCAAGCTTCCGAAACAGGAGCCGCAACAATCATTATCGCGGGCATTTCTTTGGGCATGAAATCAACCGTTCCTTCGGTAATAATCGTGGTAATCGCGATTGTGGCAAGCTTCCTTGCCGCCGGCGGAATTATGGACACAAACTCTCCGCTTTATGCGATTAGCTTCTCCAACGGCTTGTACGGAATCGGCCTTGCCGCTGTAGGTATGCTTTCCACTTTGGGAATAACACTTGCAACCGACGCTTACGGCCCTGTTGCAGATAACGCAGGCGGTATCGCAGAGATGAGCCACTTGCCCCCCGAAGTTCGCGACCGCACCGACGCGCTTGACGCACTCGGCAACACAACCGCGGCAACGGGTAAAGGTTTCGCAATCGGTTCTGCCGCGCTTACCTCACTCGCGCTGTTGGTTTCCTACATTAACATTGCAACGCGTCACGCCGCCAACTGGGCAGGTTATACAGAAATTGTAGACGTTGCCACAACTTACGGCAACGTAGAATTCTACGAACGCATAAGGTTTAACCCCGACACAGGCGAACTTTTCCCCGGACTTGACCTCGCCCTTAACAACCCCGCTGTTCTTATCGGCGTATTGCTTGGCGCGATGCTTGTATTCATTTTCGCCGCCCTCACCATGAGCGCGGTTCAACGTGCGGCACAAAGCATTGTAATGGAAGTACGTCGTCAGTTCCGCGAAATCAAAGGCATCATGGAAGAAAAAGCCGACCCCGACTACGCAGCTTGCGTTGACCTTTGCACCAAAGGCGCAATCAAAGAAATGGTTGCTCCAACCCTTGTAGCGGTAATTCTACCAATCATCACAGGCTTGATATTCGGCGTTGAAGGCGTTGTTGGCTTCATCGGCGGTGCTACCGTTGTCGGTTTCGTTGTTGCCGTTTTCATGAACAACGCAGGCGGCGCATGGGATAACGCGAAAAAATACATCGAGAGCGGCGAGTACGGCGGGAAAGGCTCTGACTGCCACAAAGCGGCAGTTATCGGCGACACCGTAGGCGACCCCTTCAAAGATACCTCCGGCCCATCGTTGAATACGATGTTCAAACTCGTTTCCACAGTTTCCATTACCATCGTAAGCGTTATTGCGGCTTATTCGATATTCTAAGGATTAAAGATAAAACCTTGGGGCTCTGCCCCAAACCCCAGAAACTTTTAAAAAAGTTTCATCAAAACTTTAACAAAAACCCGCGCAATTCGCGCGGGTTTTGATTTGCGTTGAATAGCTTATCGCTAGTCAAAATTTAAAGTTTGGGTCAAGCCTTTTTAAAGGCTTGCGGGGTTCGGGGCAGAGCCCCGAGAACTTCCTATTGTTAAACTTCGCCTACATCTCCCACCTGCCAACATTAAGCTGGCCTTTATTGCGGGAGATATCGGGGTGGAGCATTTCGGCTATGAGGGTGCCGTTGGCTTTCCAGCCGACGATATGATGGCGGCCTGCGGCAATGGCAACGATTTCGCGCCAGTCCATTGTGGCGGCTTCCGCGCCGGAGTCGGGCCAGAAATATGCTAGGAAGCGAACGGTACCGTTTTCAAAAAGGGCGGCGAAATAGTCGGGGGCGGCAGAGATTTGACGAATGCCGCGCCAGCGTTCAAAGCTTTTGCGCATATGGTTTTCGCGGCCTACGCGGGCGATTGTGCCGTCTTGGAGGAGGGCAAGGATTCTGCCGGGGGCGGCGTAGGCGATATCGGCAACATTTTCTAGGTGACTTACTTGCAGATCGCCATTTTTATTGTTGCCGCTGACAAGGACGCGGCCATCTTTTTTTATACCGAATGTGCAGTCTTGTCCTGCGACAATATGTGTGATGTTGCGCCAGTGGGCAACCTTGCATTCGCCGTGGGTGCTTTTGCCGCAAGCAAGCAAAGTACCGTCTGCGCGAAGGCCTACGGTGTGCCTAGCACCTGCGGAAATTGTAACAATGTCCGTCCAGTCTTTTACGTCAAGCTGGTTGAAATCGTTGCGCCCAACGCCAAGCACCGTGCCGTCTTTGCGCAAGCCTATGGTGAAGCCCGCGCCTGCGGAAACAGCTTTCATGTCGCGCCAGTCGAAGGTGTTTGTGTGGCACTGACCGTCGGGGTTTGGGCCGGAGGAACGAGCGTGCCCGTCCCGTGTGACGGCAACGGAATGAAGGTCTGCGGAAATTCTCTGCGCAAATTTTCGGTTGATTATCGCTTTTTTCTCACCGAATTTGGGGCGTGGGACAGTCATTAGCGGACGGCGTTCCGTGCCGCCTACGAATGGGCTTTTTTCCGCAGACGCGGGGCGTTCTTTCATTATGGGCAGGGGCGGTTTAAGCCCGTGTTTTTTCTCAAGCTCTTCAGCGCGATACACCGCGCCGTCGTCGTTTATGTTAAAGCCCAAAAATTCTGAGAAGATATTTAGCACCCACTCGGCTATCTTTTCGTCAACCGCGAATGTGTCAATGAGTTGCGAAATAAGCCGCTCGCGCACAATGGGATATGTGTCTTCCGCGTACTTTAACTGAAAATAACCGCCGATTTCCAATAAATTGACGATTTGAATACGCTCCTTGCGCATGGTCGGCGCAAGGTCGTTAAGCAAGTTCCGCGCAGTTGTTAAATTGTAAAAAACGCCGTCGCCATAGTTGTCGCGAATGGCCTTCAAGGCGTCCAAAATTTTCGCGTCCATCAAAAAACACCCACGGGATACCAGCGCGCTACATAGTCCATCACCATGGCTTGGTTGCTCCACAACCAGCCCTGATGCGTGTATGCAACAAGCAAGTTTCCGTCCTTCGTAAGTCCTATAAGGCGTTTGTATCCGCCATAAATTGCCGCAATGTTGCTCCATTTATCGGCGGCGGTATCGGGGCGCGGCTTGTCACGCTCGTATGCAAGCACACGAACCGTGCCATCCCCGCGCAGAATTGCAAAGCTGTCTGCAAGGTCTACAATGCTTACGATATCGCGCCACTGGGTAAAATAATTTTCCGGCTGATGATTTTTGTAAATGCGTTTGTCTTTCCCAAGCACAACACAGCCGCTGTTATAGGTAGAAATTACCTGCTCTACATCGTGGCAGGAGAGTAGCCACTGAATTTCCAGTGCCGCGTCATCGTCGGCGATGCTTCCAACCAGCATGAGCTTGCCGTCTTCGCGAATGCCAATCAGCCCTTCGGGGTACTTCGCAATCCGCTTGATATCATGAAATGTGGACAAGTCCAGCCGCGACCGCCCAAACGCTTGCGCTGTGCCGTCCTTCATGACGCAAACGCTGTCATTTCCGAATGCATACACCGCACTGACATCCGTAAGATGCCCAATATCGCATTCGTCATACGCATTTGTGCCTGTTGCCAAAACCCGCCCGTCCGCACGAAGCCCCAGCGTATGCGATTCGCCCGCCGCTACCGCAACAATATCCGTCCAGCCCACAACATCGCACTGAAATTCCGCATTGTCTCCACCAGCGAAAACCGTTCCGTCCGCCCCAAGTGCTACAACGTGCTTCTTCCCAATCGAAACCTGCCCGTGCAAATACGTCGCCGCAGACCGCTCCATAGAAACGAAACCGCTTTCGGTAACATCAGGCGCGGTTAGCAACTCGTCCTCACCCAAAAAGCCCATGGCAACGCCAAACAGCCGCACTACCCAAAGGGCGGCGGCACGTTCCATACAAAATGTTTCTATTATATTTTGAACCAATTTTTTCTCTTCCAACGCATAGGAACTCGTTTTTCTAAGCGAATCCAGCCCCCCGACTTCAACAAAAGAACGCACCAAAATTCGCTCCCTCGGGCTTTCAGGCGCAAGGTCCAGCAAAATTGCGTTGGTGCGTTGCATATTCTCAAATACGTTCGGCTCTTCCCGTAGCAAACGTGTAACTGTTTCCAGCATTGTGCTGTTCCCCTTAATCATGCTGTTATAGTTACATTATAGCGTGTTTCTTGTATGGGGTGCAAATTTTTTTGCAGTGTACATTATCTGCCCCTGAAATAATAATTTACAAAACTGCCGCTGCCCCAAGCGTGACATTATGCCCCGCAAGCAACCGCGCAAGAAGAACAACGTCTTCTGATGTAACCGCGCCGTCGCCGTTTAAATCGGCGGCGATTTCGCAAATGTCCACGGGGCTTCCCGCAACCCACCGCGCAATAAGCGTAGCGTCGGCAGATGTTATCCGCCCGCTTCCCGTTACATCGCCCAGCGTGATAAACCGCGCTTCAATGTTTCTGTTTTGTTCCGCCGTGAAAATATATTTGTTCTGCGAATTTGCAAGCCTTTCGCCGTTTTCATACCAGCCCATAAAACGCCCCAGCCTGTCGGATTCAACGGCGAGCAGCGCGACTTCATCTCCGAAAACAAAGCCGTTGCCCGTTGCGTAAACCGTGCCTCGCCCGTTTGCCGCCGCGTCGATTATCACATTAACGGCATTATCGCCGTAAAACAGCACTCGGTAATCTGTATCGCCGCCCGCGTTTACCGTAAATAAATCGCCATCTTCCGCCACAACGCCCTGAATAAGTGTGCTTGACGCGGTGTATCCCGCGTCGCAAACGCGAAATTCATGGTATGCGACCATTGCGGTTTCTGTTGCCGAAATTTCTATGCGATAGTTGTTTTGGTGCGGAAGCCAGATTATTTTTATGCCGTATTCTTCCGCAATAACCAGCGGGTTTGCCGCTTCCGCGCCCGCGTAGTATTCAACCGCGCCGTCCGAAATGCGCCCTATAACCACGCCGCCCATGCAGTAAACCGTTACATCTGCGGGGTTTGCCAGCACAATTGTTTGGTCAAGCGGCGGTGCGGTTTGCGAAAACGTTTCAATTCCGAATGCCTGAACGGGTTGCGCAAACAGGTCTGCATTTCCCCACATATACCGCCATCCGGGGTTAAAAACGCGCTCGTTAAATTGGCGGAAGTGCGTGGCATTTCGCGCATCCAGCCGAATTAAATCGGCATCAAGGCGTGTGGTTGGCGTTATGTTTACAACCTCTTTGCCGAGAAAACTTGAGCCTCCCATTATCGAAACGCTTAACAAACTGTCGATAACGTCGGGGCTTGCAAATGAGTCCAACCCCAGCCCAAACCCCGCCAAAATAGTTTGCTTCGCAGGGCGCAACCACCCGCGAGACGCTTCATGCGCAAGATACTTGCTTGCCATCAAGAAAAATTCCCGCGTTACCTGTGCCTGATATTCCACCTGCGCAATGTCTGCGGCGGTGCGGTGGGAAGTGATAAACATATTATCGCCGGTACGGATATGGTCGGCGGTTATTCCGCTGCCCGCCGTGCTAATTTGCGCGATAAGCAAGTTTTCGTGGGTTGACCATTTGCCGTTCAAAAGTTCCCGCGTGGAAATGGTTGATGGCAACATATACGCCAACCCTTCCGAAACCAGCGTTTTGCCCCCGAATTTTACCGCCGCCTTAACCCCAAGGGACGTTCCGCCCGTTACAGGCGCAAGCGCAATCGCCGCCGCCCAAAGAAGAAAATCATTAACCGCGCCCACGATGATAACGGTTAAATCGAAATTCAACTGCTCGCGGTCGAACACTTCGCGCATCTCAAAGCTGTTGTTTGCCAGCTGATTCATGCTGCTTAGGTGACTTTGCGGCGTTTGGTTGCGCCCGTTTATGTCGAAGTGGACGAACCCCGCCCGCTGAAGCGTTGTCCAATTGCGAACAAGTGCGTATTCGTTGCCGTGGCGCGTGAGTAAGTAATCCATATTGCGATTCACCGATTGGATGTTAAAGCCGTTGCCGTAACGGTTTACCCGCCCGTTTGTTATGCGGTACACATGGTACGTGCGCCCGTCTATAAGCGGGCTGTAAAGGCGCGTTCCCCGTTGGCGGATTAACGTGGCGGCATCACGGTCGGCGGGGTTTATTGGTGGAGGCGGGGGTGGCGGTGTTGCAATTGCGCCAATGTACAAGTAGCCGATATTATCCACGCACCGCATTTGCACAGGTGAAGTTCGAGTCAAGTACCATACTGAACCGTCTCCGTCGCCAAGTTGACCCCTGCCGTTACTGCCCCATGACCAAACCGAACCGTCGCGTTTTGTTGTTACTACATGGTTGTATGCGGCCACAACGGTCGTTGCGCCGTCCAGTATATGAACCGGGCTACTGCTTGATGTATTTGTGCCATCTCCAAGCCAAAAGTTTCCCCACGCCCAAAGGCTTCCGTCACTTTTTACCGCAAATGTTTGCTCAGCGGTTGATGTGGAAACAGCAACCACGTTTTCCATTATGCGGATGGGAACCATGTTGTCGGCGGTAACATCGCCAACACCAAGCGCGCCACGCCAGTTGCTCCCCCATCCCCAAAGGCTTCCGTCGGTTCTTATCGCCATCGCATGGATGTTTCCTGCCGAAACGGAAATAACATCGTCCATTAGCCATATAGGGCTAATTTGAGCAAATCTTGTTCCATTACCAAGCCCGCTTACTAAGTGCCCGTCTCCTCCGCCGACTGAATTATTCCCCCAACCCCAAAGGCTGCCATCGGTTCGTATTGCAAAGGTACGACCAAGCACGGATGAAACGGCACTTACGTTGTCCAGTATGTGTACGGGGCTGTGGCGGTTTGTTCTTGTGCCGTCGCCAAGCTGACCGTTTGCGTTATTCCCCCAAGCCCAAAGGCTACCGTCGGTTCTTATTGCCATTGTATGCCGTTCACTTGCGTAAACAGCTTTTACATTATCCATTATGTGCGTATAAATCATTCGGTTGTTATCATCTCGCGGGCTGTCGGTGGTTGTGCCGTTGCCAAGTTGCCCAAATTGATTGCGACCCCATCCCCAAAGACTGCCGTCGCCCCTTATCACCATGGTGTGATACGTCCCGACCGAAACATACGTTACATAGTCCATCATGTGTATGGCGTTGCGAGTACCTGCACCGTCAATGTCGCCCCACGCCCAAAGGCTGCCGTTGCCCATTAGCGCAAATGTACGTCTTGTCCCCGCCGAAACCATAGGTGTGGTGGTAAACCCTGCGGACATAGGTTCTGCCGGTGCGGGTTTTTCTGCCGCTTCCATTGTTAGCCCGGCGGGAGTTGTTACGGTTTTTGCAAGCTGTTTATGATATTTCGGCAAGGCGGTTTCCGCTGTTGTGTTTTCCGTTGCGGTAATTTCCGCTTCCGCGCTTTCGCTAAACGCCGCGCCAAGTGCCGCCGTTGGCAATGCCCCCGTTACCAGCGTGAAAATAAGTACAAGTGCCGTTAATCTTTTTGCTATGTTCATTTTGTGTTCGCTCCTTCAAGTTTTTTATGCTTGATAAATTATCTGCCCTGTCTTAAAAACGTGCTTTACAAAGCCGCTTTTATCTTGTGTGGTGTCCAGCAAAACAGGCTCTATATCAATGCTTGCCAACCTTGTAAGGTTGTGAATTTTCGGCGGAATTTCTCCTTCGGCACAAGCACGGGCAATAACCGCTTTAAGTGATTTTTCTATGGCCTGATGACACATGAATCCCACATAAAGGTATCGACCTGTTTTTAACAGGGCTTTTGCCGTTTCAATATCATTGTCGGCTATATCCAGCCGATATTTTACGCTCGCGCTCATGGCTGTTGGCCCGTTGTATTATCCGTTGCGCTCCGATTATAGCATAACTTGACAGTAACCAAACTGTAATCTATCATTTTCGGGTGACACAAATTGGGGAAGGGTTAGAGTATGGGCTTAAAAAAATCACACCGAGTTGGTGCAAGAGCGGTAGTAATAAATCAGGGCAAGATTTTGCTGAATGAGTTTGGCGATGGTCTGTACTACAATCTTCCCGGCGGCGGAGTGGAAAAAGGCGAGTTGATAAGGGAAGCCGTTGTACGAGAAGTTATGGAGGAAACAGGGATATCTGTGGATGTTGGGGAAATGCTGTATGTTTTGGAATACGAGCCTGTACATTGCGAAAATTTGTATGGCGAAATTCCACAGATAAGCATTGTGTTTAATTGCGTAGTGACGGGTGATATAACTATAAAACCCGCAAGTGTTCCCGACCGAAACCCTGCTAATCCAAACATAACTTCAAAAGCGGTTTGGATGCCCATAGATAATTTGAAAAACATTGAATACGTCCCATACATCCACGAAAGTTTAATGCGTTTCATTGCAACGGGGTGCTTTACTCCGAATTTTTTGTCTGAACCGCTACTAAGACGGTGAGGTTTTTATATGCAAAGTTTGATAGCAACAGCCGCATTTGGTTTGGAAGCGGTTGTAAAGCGGGAAGTAACCGCCCTTGGGTTTGACGATATCACCTGCCTTGACAGCAAGGTGGAATTTACGTCGCAAAATTTGCACGAGGGCATAGTGCGTGCAAATTTGTGGTTGCGTTCTGCGGACAGGGTACTGCTTAAAATGGGCGAGTTTACCGCAACCACTTTCGACGAATTATTTGAGAAAACCAAGGCACTGCCATGGGCAGAGTGGATTCCGCAAGAGGGTAAATTTACCGTAACGGGAAAGAGTGTGAAATCCGGCTTATACAGCGTGCCGGATGTGCAGTCTATTGTAAAAAAAGCGGTTGTAGACAAGCTTCGGCAAAAATACAGAACAGACTGGTTTAAGGAAACAGGCGCGGAATATACAATTCAGGCGGCAATTTTAAAGGACGTTGTAACCCTCACGATTGACACAACAGGCGCGAAAAACGGCCTGCACAAGCGGGGCTACCGCGCCCGCGCAACCCGCGCCCCCATGAAAGAAACAATGGCGGCGGCACTAATCGAGCTGGCGCGTTACAACGGCAAAAAGCCATTTCTCGACCCATGTTGCGGAAGCGGCACTTTGCCCATAGAAGCCGCGCTTATGGCAAAAAATATCGCGCCCGGTTTGGCGCGGAAGTTTGCTTGCGAAAAATGGCAGCGCATTCCGGAAAAGCTGTGGAAGGAAGAACGCGCCGCGGCCTATGCGAAAATCAAAACGGACTGCGAACCCATAATCCACGCCGCAGACATAGACCCCGACGCGGTAGAGCTTGCCCAAGCCAACGCCGAACTGGCGGGCGTGGACGACTGCATTATTTTTGAAAACCGCCCCCTTTCGCAAACCGTTCTCCCGTCCGAGAACGGCATTGCAATAATCAACCCCCCCTACGGCGAACGCCTTGGCGCAATAAAAGAAGCCGAAGCCCTCTACTCCGAACTGGGGCGCATTTTCAACCCCACCCGCTGGAACGTATACGTAATCACCCCCGACGAATTTTTTGAAACCGCCTACAAAAAAAAGGCTCGCGCAAAGCGCAAGCTGTTCAACGGCATGATTAAAACGGATTACTACCAGTTTTTCTAGGGGTTGCAAAAGATGAAAGTTAGCGAATTAACAAAGCGGGCAAAAAAATTCGGATGCCATATAAAACGCCACGGCGCAGAGCATGATATATGGATAAACCCAAAAACAGGCAATACCGCAAGCATTCCGCGCCACAAAAGCAAAGAGATAGCAACGGGAACGGCACAACGCATTATAAAAGATTTAGGGCTTAGCTAAGAAAGGAAGTGTTCTTGTGACATACACATATACCGCGATATTCACGCCGGAGGAAAGCGGGATGATAAGCGTTGATTTTCCCGATTTTAAAGGGTGCTGCACAAGCGGAACAGATATTGCCAACGCGCTTTACATGGCGCAAGATGTGCTTAATTTAACCCTGTACGATTTGGAGCAAGACGAAATTGCCCCGCCGAAAGCAAGCAACCCGAAGGATATAAAAATAGACGGGGCGCAATTTACCCGCGTTATTGCGGCAGATACAGATATATATCGCCGCGTTAATGAAGAATTGAAATTGGCATAATAGGAGAGCGATTTGAGATGAAAAAATTTTTTGCGTTGCTGGCAATTGCGATGGTTGCATTTGCGGGCTGTGGTTACACCGCGTACAGGGAGAATGTAACCGTTGACGTAACGCGCATTGCGTACGACGCTATGGAAATTGGCGAAGGTGAAACGGTTTTCCGTTTTGAAGTTACGGATGGGAACGGCAATTTTTACGTATGGAATGTAAGCACGAACGAAGCCACGGTTGGGGCGGCATTGTATTCTGTGGGGCTGATTGCGGGGGAAGTGCAAGCCTTTGGCATTATGGTAACGGAAGTAAACGGCATACAGGCAGACTTTTCCGCAGACGGCGCGTGGTGGGCATTTTATGTAAACGGCGAATTTGCAACCGTGGGCGTGGACGCAACATATATTGAAGAGGGCGCGACATATGCGTTTGTATTTACGCGGTAGCCGCGCTAGGGATTTAACTATTTTTGCAATGCTTGGCGCGATGATGTTTACATCGCGCATTTTAACGATGATTCTGCCCCCCAATATGCATATGCTGGGGCTTTTTATCGCGGCAATTACATTAACGTATCGCAAGCGGGCGTTAATCCCGCTGTACATTTTCATTTTGCTGGACGGCGTTTACCATGGGTTTTCTATTTGGTGGGTGCCGTATTTGTACGTGTGGTTGCCGCTTTGGGGCGCGTTCATGCTTGCGGGGAAAATAAACTTGCCCGCGAAAGCAAAAGCCCCTATCTTTATGATTCTATGCGCGTTGCACGGGCTTTCTTTCGGTACTTTGTACGCGCCCGCACAGGCATTTTTTTTCCGCCTGAGTTTTCAGGGCATGATTGCGTGGATAATCGCAGGCTTGCCTTTTGATGTAATGCACGCCGTTGGCAATTTTGCGGCGGCAACGCTAATCATCCCCCTTGCGGCGCTGCTTAAAAAGCTGGACAGCGGGCGGTTTTAATCGCCCGCAATTAAATCGCCTACATTATGCCCTGCAAGCCATCGTGCGTACAAATAGGTTCTGCCTGTTATCGGCGTGAATGCGCGTGCGCCGTCATAAATGAAGATACGGATATCTTCGTCGGGGCAGGTGCAAGGGAAAACGTAACCGTATTAACTTGAAATTCTTTGGTAATATCCTTGTCGTATGCGTTTTAGTCTGCCGTTTTCAACAAGGCGAGTTATTTTGTTTTTCGTTATCCCTTGCGCGTACAATTCTTGTGTAGTCAATTCTTTTCCTGTTTTTGTAATACTTTCATAATTTTTCTGTGCCGCGCTTTCGCTACGTGCCGCGCCTAATGTTGCCGCATTTACTTACTGTCGGAAGAAAGGCTTATTGCGATGTCCGAGAAGTACGAGCAGGAACAGCAAGACCTAAAACTTCTTGTAGAGAATCTGCAAATGCAGATTGCAAGCCATGAGGAAGAACGACAGAATGTTAACCGCTTTATCTCTCTTGCCCGAAAATGCACCAATGTAACCGAACTAACCGCAGAACTTCTGCATGAATTAGTAGCAATGGTTCTCGTACACGCACCCGACAAAAGCACGGGCAAGCGGACACAGAAGATTGAAGTTTGCTTTCAATATATTGGAAGCATTGACGAACTAATCTTTATGTCCGGCCCGCCACCCGAAGAAATCCAAGCAATATCTGCCAAAAACAGATGACCGCCAGCTTAATCGCTGACGGTCAAATCTATTTTGAGGCAAGCCTGAGATAGAAAATCTCAAAATATTAAATCATGTTTTACCGTAACGCTCCCTCATTCGCGCGGTTTTTTTATTACCGATTGGCAAGACCGATGAGTTGTTTTAGTATCCGGTTTAATCCACTTCGTAAATATATACGGCGTTATTTGCTCCGTCCCAGCGGACAGTAGTACCCAGTTTTTCGGACACATACCGTATCGGCACGAAAGTAAAACCGTTTACAATTACAGGTGTACCCATGTTATCGGGTAGCGGAACATCAACGACTAATAGCATTGCCGCACCGCGTCTTCTGATAACCACCATTCGGGTATCACTATCCCAATAAATCTCCCCGCCAAGGGCTTCCGTTACAACACGCAACGGAACCATGGTTCGCCCTTGGCTGATAAATGGGGCAACCTCCAGTTGATTTACCGTTTCATTGTAAAGAAATGTATCGCTTCCAATTGTGAAACGCAGAGTTGATGTTGAACTGTAAAACAATGATTTTCCGTTATACATAATTTTTATTGGTTCGGGTCGTGTAATAGTTGTGCCGTCACCAAGCTGACCGAAAGTGTTTTCTCCCCAAGCCCACAAACTGCCATCTGTTCGCAGTGCCATTGTATGGAAATCTCCTACTCTAAAATTATGCCCCCCTACGGAAACCTCGGCTACATCGTCCATTACCCACGTAGGAGTATTGCTAAACGGAATACTGTAATCATTTCTGCCCGCGCTGAAGTCTGCACCCCATAGCCACAAACTACCATCCGTTCTTATTACCGCAGTATGATAAATACCCGTTGAAACCGAAACCACCTCATCAAGAATTTTCACGGGTTCATACTTGTCTGTGGTTGTGCCGTCTCCAAGGTTTCCAAATATATTGCGCCCCCATGCCCATAGACTGCCATCCGCTCTGACCGCCATAGTATGTGAATCCCCGGCTGAAACAGCAACAACATCTTCCATGATTTTAACAGGAGTGACACGCTGAATTGTTGTACCGTCCCCCAGTTTTCCAAATTCATTCCGCCCCCACGCCCATAGACTCCCATCAGACTTGATTATCATTGTGTGTGAAGACCCTGTGGACACGGCAATTACATCATCCGCTATTTTAATCGGAATATATGATGACAGAGTAGAACCATCACCATCACCTTCAAGTCGAATTGCACCCCACGCCCATAAACTACCATCTGTTTTTATTGCCATTGTAACACCGCTACCCGTTGAAACAGAAATCACATCGTTCATTATTTCAATGGGAGAGTGGCGACTTTCAGTTGTCCCATCTCCAATTGCTCCATTGCTATTAGAACCCCAAGCCCACAAAGTACCGTCACCCCTTATCGCAACGGCATGAGTTATTCCGGACGAAACCGTAATTACATTATCCATTATTTTAACGGGAACGCGACGGTCTATGGTAGTACCATCGCCAAGTTGTCCGGCACGATTGTTACCCCAAGCCCATAAGCTACCATCCTCTGTCACAACAAAACTTGTTGCAGTTCCCGCAAAAATACTTCCATTGGCAACTCCATACATGGTTGTCGGCAATATAAAATTTGAAAATATAACGAAAAAGCATATCAAAAATTTATGTTTCATTGTTATTTACCTACCTCGCATTATGATTCCCGTTCTGCCCATTCTTTAAAAACGGTTAAAATATCTTCAAGTTTGAATGTGTCACCATACCCTTGGAATTTGCCATCTTGCAAATAGCAAAACATCCAATCGTTATCCCCATTGTCATTGCGAATTTCTGAAAATTCCTTACCTTCCAATTCTGTGTCCAGAATGTCAATTTTTACCCCCCAACCGGGATTTTCACAAGTTTCGATTGTGATTCCGTAGTCACTTTCCCAACAACCATCACATTGAGCGTTTCGCCAATTCATTATCCATTGTAGAATCATCGTCCCCACCACCCCCTTGGAAATTCACTGCGGTTTTTCTTCATCTTCATCGCTACCTTTTGAGGGGGAGTGTTTTGTTATCAAGTGGGAAATATTTTCTTGCCGCCAAACATGATGCCGATATGCGGCATATACACCCAAAAAATATAGAACAAAGAAAAAAATAGTCATCACAATTTCCATAAAAATTGAATCATATTCCATTTCCGGCAAGACGAAATTACCTAAAACGCCAAACAAGAAAATAGGGAGAATAAGGGATATGAGAATTAATTTGAAAGAATTTGCACACGCTTTACCCCACAGTCCCGATGTATCGTTGAAATCGCTTCTGAAAAATTTAATTCGTCTTGACGTATCCCCCCATAATATGGCGAACGCAAACAACGAAAACCAAATGTACCATGGTTTTTTCTCTTTTATTCTCAAAACACGCACCTCAATTCAGTTTAAAAGGCATACCCGAACCGACCGCCTACTCCACCCCTATCTTAATTTGATATTTTATTAAGAAATGACACATTAAAATAGTGCCTATATAGTGCCCGATTAACACAAGTGGAGATGGAAGGGGAAAGAAGTATGCGTCTACATAATCCATTAAAATAACACCACCCATCCATATTAAACCTCCCTTAAAAAAGTTCAGCAACATATGCCACGTATTGAAAAGAAATGTGGTTTGCGGAACTTTGTGAATACACATATAGACAACTATAACAAAAAAATTAACAACGGGTACAAACATTAACTTTTTTTGCGTTTTTATTTTTATCATGCATTATCTCCCCGATAGTTTAATTGATACCGTGTAGGTTATTGTGTTGGTGGTGATGGTTGCAATTTTTGTTGCGCTAAATCCCAAAGGATTATATCAATTTCTATAATATGTCAAATAAAAAACCGCGCCGCAAATTTTCGCGGGCGGTAATTATATCTCTCGTCTGCCCTCAAGGGCGCGGGACAGGGTTACTTCGTCTACAAATTCGAGGTCGCCGCCTACGGGTACGCCGTGGGCTATGCGGGTTACTTTTATGCCCGAGGGCTTTAGTATTTTTGCGAGATACAGGGCGGTGGCTTCGCCCTCTACGTTTGGGTTTGTTGCTATTATTACCTCTTCTGCGGGAGATGTTTGCAAGCGTTTTACTAGCGCGGCTATGGTTAGGTCGTTAGGGCCTACGCCGTGCATTGGCGAAATAGCCCCGTGCAAAACATGATACAGGCCGTGAAATTCGCCCGTGCGTTCGTATGCCGCCATGTCGCGGGGGTCTTCTACCACCATTATGATTTTCGTATCGCGCTTGCCGCTTGCGCATATGTTGCAGGGGTCGGAATCCGTGAGGGCGCAACATACACCGCAGTATCGGATGTTGCGCCGCGCCGTTAAAATCGCGTTTGCCAATCCCTCTGCCCGCTCCGCAGGCAATCTTATAATGTGAAAGGCAAGCCTTTGCGCCGTTTTGCCGCCAATACCCGGCAGGCGCGAAAGCTCATCTATCAGCCGTGAAACAGGCTCGCCGTAGATTTTCATTAGAACATTCCGGGCAAGTTCATGCCGCCGGTTATTTGCGACATTTGGGAATTTACCGCGTCTTCCATTTGGCGCAAAGCTTCGTTTACCGCAGTGCGCACAAGGTCTTGCAGCATTTCTATGTCGTCGGGGTCTACGGCGTCGGGGGAGATTATAAGGTCTAAAATTTGCTTTTCGCCGTTTACCTTTACTTTAACCGCGCCGCCGCCCGATGATACCTCCAGCGTTTTTTCCGCAAGGGCTTCTTGCATTTCTGCCATTTGCTTCTGCATTTTTTGCGCTTGCTTCATTAGATTGTTCATGTTCATTCCGCCCGGCATTCCGCCGCCGAATCCTTTTGGCATTTTGTGTTCCTCCTGTTTTTTAAAAATCGTCGCCGCCTATTACCTCTTGCCCAAAGCTTGCCCAGTCTGCGGGGACGGCTTGCGGGGGCTCTTGCGGTTGCGGCGGTGTTTGTTGCTCTATGGGCTTATTGTACGCTTCTCTTACCTCAATGGCAAGGTTTGGCGGGGTCGAAAGACTAAAAAATTGCGCAACGGCGTTGCTTATTTTTTCTTGCCGTTCGTGTATAAATTGACGCGTGGATTCATTATCGCAGATGATTTTCAGCATTCCGTCATGGGCTTCCACGCCGCAGGTTATGCACTGCGAACGAATAGGCGGCGCAAGTTTTTGACACACCGCCGCCCAGTTTTGCGCGATATTTGCGAAAGAACCGCCGCTTTGCGGTGGGGCGGCAGGGGGCGCGGGTTTTTCCGCCGCAACGGGTTTCTCAACCGCCACCGCAACGGGTGCAGGCATGGCGGG
>JGI24695J34938_10001004_pt1 | contig 25624 bp, 21 predicted proteins | sample TergutCo191P3_FD_34938 | JGI IMG/M metagenome (IMG submission 34938)
AGTATTATCAGATCAGATAAAGAGTTTTGATTGGAGAACAAGGGAAATTGAATTTATTTCAAAAGTAACATCTGATAAAATTGAAGAAATAATAAATAAATTTAGTGTATTAATATTTTAATATATATATTATAATTCCTCATGAAGCAAAACAGCGGCGATTTAAAAAAAATCCGGTTTTCTATCGGGGTAAAGCTGATACTCATTATAACATTTATTGTTTTAATTTCGCTTGGCTCTGTCATCGCGTTGGCTTCGTGGCTGGTTCGCGCTGACTTACAAATACTTGCGGAAGAAAATAACTTTGAGACTAACCGTATGGCGGCGATGACCGCGCAGACAGCTTTTGATAATATCTATTCCAATTCTTTAACATTGATAAGAACAATTACCGCCGCCGGATCGGACAGCATTGTCGCTGAAGACGCGGCGGAATTTTTCTTTGAAAGAAACCCCAGCACAGCGATGGTTGTTTTTTCGACCGACGGAGAGACGCGTATTCTTGTTAACAATTATTTTTTTGAAAGCCGGAATATCGCTCGATCTTTAACCGAGGCGTACCGCGAGTCACAGGAGATTTCCATGAAACGCGCAGAAGCGGGTGAAACGCTGCTTGTAAACGCTGCGCGCAGTTTCGGCGCTCCGCTCTTAGCGCTTTTCTTTCCGTGGCAGTACGGCGGAGCGGGAATTTTGTTTACTTCCGAAAACTTAAACGATGCTTTCAGTTACGGTGTAAATCAATCTTATCTGTTAAATGATTCGGGTGATGTTTTAATTCATGCCGATTATGAAACTGTCCGCGATGCCGTGAATATGGCGGATAAAAATTATACAAAATATGTATGGTCAAGACCGGAAAGTGAATCGCAGACTTTGTATACGGACGAAGATAATAAAAGATTTTTCAGCGCGTTTACAAAATTAAAAATCGCCGGCGCTGTTGTCATTACAAGCATCGAGTATGATAAAGTTTTTGAAAGCATCAATGCCACTACAAGGCGAAACATGTACCTGATGATTACAGTTTTAAGCATCTCGATAATTTTTATTTGGTTCTTCGCCAAAAGTATTTCTATCCCGTTAAAGACACTCGCTTCTGCCGCGCATGACATTGAGGGCGGCAAGTTTGAAATTTCATTGAACCCCAAAGGCGGCGATGAAATCGGCGTTTTAACTCACAGTTTCCAGAGAATGTGCAAGGCGCTCGGTATTTTCGGAAGATTTACAAACCGTGACATCGCGGTTCGGGCAATGCGCGGCGAGATTAAACCGGGCGGCTTGCCAAAACACGCGACAATATTTTTCTCGGATATCCGCGGCTTCACGTCAATCTCTGAAAATTTTACTAACTCCTATCCCGATGATGCTTCAGATAAAATCGTTCACTGGTTAAATGTTTATTTTACAAAGATGGTAGATTGCGTGGAAAAAACAGGCGGCGTTGTTGATAAATTTATCGGGGACGCGCTTATGGCTCACTGGGGGACTGCTTACACTTCCGGAAGCGTCAGAAAAGACGCGTATAATTGTATTAACGCGGCTCTCATGATGCGTAGAGAATTAAAAAAGATGAACGAAGGACGCACAAAAGATGATTCCAATAATCCGCGGATTTGGTTCGGATGCGGAATAAATACCGGTATCGTTACGGCAGGTCAGCTCGGCTCTGATATCAGAATGGAGTACACGGTTATAGGCGATCCGGTCAATCTTGCTTCGCGTGTCGAAGCATTGAACAAACCTTTCGGCACTGATATTTTAATCGGCGAAGATACATGGCGTCTTGTAAAAAGGAAATTTATCACTGTGGAGATGCCTTCCGTAAAAGTAAAAGGAAAGGAAAAAGCTCTGCGTATTTTTGCGGTTATTAATAAAGCGAAAAATTCTAAGGGACCAAAAACTCTTGTAAAACTCCGGCGGACGCTCGGCATAAAAACGCCTGAAAATCTGAAGATAGATACAAGCACCTCGGAAATAAAATATAAAATTACGGGAAAGAAATAAAATTATGAGCGAGAAAAAATTCCGCCCTATTGATTTAATTGTGCTTGTTGTTTTTATTTTTACCGCGTTTTTGGGGTTATATCTTTTCAGGCAGGATTTAATGCAGACTATCGAAGTGCGCGATATGGAACCTGCCGGAATTATCGTTATACGAAACAATGTTGTTCAGCGCCGGCACGAAAACCGCGTTATATGGGACAGAATATTTGTTGATTCCCCTGTGTATCCGGGCGATTTAATCCGCGCCGCGCAGTTATCATCCACTAATATCGATATAGATAAAAACGATATATTTTTAAACGAAAATACTTTAATTAGAATTCAACAGTCTATGACGGGGAACGGGAAATTTCTTGTTGAGCTTCAGGAAGGAAATTTAAGCGTAACAAGCTCGGAGGATAGCGAGGGATTGCTCCTTGATTTGATGGGTAGTCAGGTTCAGACAGGTTCGGGCTCTGTTCTTAACGCGTCGGTTGACGAAGAGGGAATAGCAGTTCAGGTGAGCGAAGGAACAGCGGAATTTGTTGTCGAAGGGAAGGCGCGTGAGATAACCGAAGGTTCGATGGTTGCTCTTGATAAAAAAGGCGCGGAAAGGAAAATTACGGCGGCTGTTGTTACGCGACCTGTTTCAAACGCGCGAATTTTAAACAATAAAAATGAGTCTATGCAGATAACATTCTCGTGGAACAGAATCAATCTTGATAATAAAGATTTTCTGCGCTTAGAAACCGCGTCAGATTTAAATTTCTCGAATAATTATTCGGTTTTTGATAATTTATTTAACAGCGCGAAAGTTTCGCTTAACGCAGGTCTTTGGCACTGGAAACTCTCTTACGAAGATAAAGTTTTAAGCAAAGGTCAGTTTACTGTTATCGATTCATCGGGACCTGCGCTTTTAAGCCCGGTAGCGGATACTACTTTCCGCTTTAAACAAACGGAAGGTGCTTCCCGTGATCAGGGACAGCTTCGTTTTCAGTGGGCGGACAGACCGGGCGCTTCAAGTTATTTGATCGAAATTAATGATACTCCGGATTTTTCATCGCCGAAAATTTCAAGAGAGTCTGTGTCAGCATCGATGATTTTTTCGCAGCCGGGAGCAGGCGTTTGGTTTTGGCGCGTAAAGCCGGTGTTTGTTTCGGCTAACGAAGGTGAAGCTGTCTTTTCATCATCATCATCTTTTAGAGTAGAACTGACAAAAGATTTTACTGCTCCCGCGATCGAAATACCTGTAATTTCAGAAGAAAAAGCCGCTCAGTCCCGAGTTGAGGCGATTCGCAGTTCTGTTACAACAGCCGCCGTAAATAATGCCGCAAGACCGGCTCCTATTCCAATCCCTGCGAGGCAAAGATTTCACACAATCCTTAGAGGAGAAACATTGGGTAGAATCTCAAGACAATATTACGGCGACCCGATGCAGTGGAATAAGATCACAGATGCAAATAATATTTCTAATCCCGATATAATTTATCCCGGGCAGATTTTTATCATCCCCTTTTAAAGTTTGTTGATTAATTCTGGTTTAATAACTTTTTCCGAAATTAATCAAGTTTTGAGAAAGGCTCAATTTAAAAATTAAAATCTAAAACCTGACGTAATTCCGAAACATAACATAAAAGGATATCCGGCGCGCACATAAGGTTCAAGTAAGAAAACTCTGCCTAGAGGTATACGAAGACCTACTCGAAGCCCGCCTGAGACGAGCGCTTTATTTTCATCCAGTTCTTCATTCTTAAAAGAAATATGAGCTCCCAGATCCGCCTGTACAAACCAGCTTGTGTGTCCTCTGTTTTTCAAAAAATACCAGCGCAGCAAAGCAACCGGCTCCAGCATATATCTGCCTCTGAAATCAGTATAACCTGTTACTATTATACCGGCAGCTAGTGATTTGCCAAAATTGGCATCAAAACTCAGCGCCGCTCCGCCTGCGAGTTGTTGTCTTGCGTTGACATTTAATTCAAGCCCTATGCCTATAGAGAATCTCGCCTCCATATCATCGTAACCATCATACGCGAAGACAAAGCAAGGGATAAAAAATATTACCGGAAAAATGATTTTCGCGCGTGACATTATGCAACCTTAAACCTCGAAACTTCCTTCATCAGTGATTCGACTTTATCGTGATTAACGCCGGCTAAATCATTTACTTCGTGCACCGCGACATTGATTTGGTCGGCGCCTGTTGCCATTTCGTTCATGCCTCCGGTAATTTCCTGTGTAATTATCTCAAGGTTCTTTCCTTCGTTTATTATTTCCCTTGATCCGTCGCGCATTTCATCAGACTCGCTCTTTACTTGCTGAGTAACATCGTTAAGATTTCCTACCGCTTCCAAAACAGTTTTACTTCCCTGTCCCTGTTCTTCCATCGCGTTGCGGATATTTTCTTCCTGATCCGAAACTGTTTTGATGTGACCGTCAATGACTTCGAATTTTTCCAAAACATTATTTGTGGAATTAGTAATCTTATCGATTGATTCTTTGATTTTTTTCAGAACTGTGCTGATAGTTTTAGATTGAGTAGAAGAATTCTCGGCGAGCTTGCGGATTTCGCCTGCGACAACCGCAAACCCTTTGCCCGCTTCGCCTGCGTGCGCCGCTTCGATTGCGGCATTCATCGAAAGCAGATTTGTCTGGCTTGCGATATTTTCCATAACGGCGTTAATTTCCAATAACCCCTCGGACTCGCGGGTAATTTCCTGAATGTCCTGTGACACGCCTTGAAGACCGGCTCTTCCTACCTCCGAAGCTGCGGTTAAAAGATTTACGTTTTCTTTATTTTTGATGAGCGTGTTTGTAACAGATTGAACGTTAGCGAGCATTTCTTCGATTGCCGAAGATGACTGCGCGACCGACGCTGTCTGCTTCTCAACCTGTTGATTTAATATGCTGATGTTGTTTGTAATTTGTTCCATTGTTGCGTTGGTTTCCGAAACGCTGGCGCTTTGGCTTAACGTACGTCCTTTAATGCTTTGTATGTTAGCTGTAATTTCGTTTACCGCTGCCGCTGTCTGTGTCATATGAGCCGATAAATCGGTTCCTACTTTTGCTAACTCCTGCGCTTCTTCTTTTATAACATGTATCAGCTGTCTGATTTTTTCCAGAGTAGCGTTAAGGTTGCGCCCCATGTTTCCGATCTCGTCATTTGTTTTGGCGTCTATTTTTTGCGTGAAATCTCCGTTGCCGATGAATTCAAGGACTTTTTCCATCGATTTAATCGGAGCTGTTATTGAGTGCGCTACAAAGAAAATAACAAAAGTGATAGCTATCAGAATTACAGCGCCGAGGATTATCAATATCATTATCATTTGATAAACCTGCGCCATTACAGTTGCGTAAGGAACGACCGATACCGCCATCCATGCGTCTGTATCGTTTCCGATAACAAACGGACGGGTAATTACTATCATTTTTGCGCCGTTATGATCTTCTGATTTTAAAATCTCATGGAAAATCGATCCGTCCTTTAATGATTGCAGTAAAACAGGCAGCTTATTGCCGAATAATCCCTTTGATACATCCTCAATCTTTTTTCCAAGACGATCTTCGAGCGGATGAGAAACCATATATCCACCGCTGGAATATATTGCAGCGTATCCGGTTCCAAACGGCGTTATTTTCATTATCATTTCCTGTACTTTTGATAATTCCAGGTCTATCCCGACGACGCCGATTGTTTTTCCGTTTTGAAAGATCGGAACAGTAACGCTTGTGATTAACGTTCGCTGCCCGGCGACATTTTCATAATAAGGTTCGACAAGATATTCATGACCTGTTCTCATCGGGACAATATAATAATCGGCTCTCTCGTATCCCGCGAGAGCGCTGTGACCTATCACTCCGTTTTCATTTGTCCAGTAACTTATAAATCGTCCTGTCTCGTCGCTTCCCTCGGTATTCCTGAAAGCGGCGTCTCTGCCGTCAAGCGCATTCGGTTCAAATACCGTCCACGCTCCCACAAAGTCCGGGCTTTTTATCATCTTTGTCCTGAGCAAAAAATTTACAAAATCGCGTTTTTGATCATTCGGGATGATTTCATCAATGAATTCTATGAGTTCCGCGATTGATCTGATTTCGTCCAAAGGAACCTCTAAATACGCCGTAACTTCTTCCGCTGTAATCTGCGTAATATTTCCGGCGTTTTCGTCCGCCAGCTCCCTAATCTGGTTTGACGCGATCACAGTCGCGGCGATTGTCAATCCGCCGATACCAACCAGATTAACCAGCGAAATGATAAGAATAAGCTTAATTCCGATCTTCATAAAACCTTCTTTATTATGATTTTTTCGTTATTGATAATATTTACGCTGATTATTAACGATTACTTTACATTGTACTACATGGCACCTAATAAAAAAAGACATTAACAATGAAAACCTACTATAGTAAGCTTCAAAAAACAGCGATAATATAAGATATGAGTTCTAATATTTTCAGAAGGCGCGAATTGGATAAAATCCGGTTCTCAATCGGCGCGAAATTAATAACGATAATATCAATTATTGTAGTTTTTTCATTAGGTTCGATAACTGTTCTTGTTTCATGGCTTGTTCAGACAGATTTACGGATAACCGCCGAGGAAAATAACTTTGAGATTAACCGCCGTTCTGCCTTGGAAACGGAATCTACCCTGACAAATATTCGCTCAAGCTCCAGAGTGCTCATTCAAACAATAACCTCGATTTTATCGCGCGCGGCAGAATCGCAGGGGAATGTTATAAAAGAATCGACGGATTTTTTCTTTAATGAAAATCCGCAGGTAGCGGTTGTTTTTTTCGCGGCAAACGGCGAAGAGCGGCTTTTGATTAACAGCCGGTTTTTCGCGTCAAAAACGTTAGATGAAGAATTGGGTTCGTCTTATTTTAATACAGAGAGAGCTTCTCTCGCGCGTGCTGTGCGGGGAGAAACGCTGTTACGCAATGCCGCGCCTCATTTTAACCGTCCGGTGCTGGCGATGTTTTTTCCGTGGCAAAACAGCGGAGTGGGGGGAGTTCTTTTTTCTTCTGATAGCTTAAACAGCAATCTCGGTTTCGGCTTGAATCAATCTTATATGCTGAACTCTGACTGCGATGTTCTAGTTCACGCGGATTTTTCTCTGGTAAAAGACGGGACGAATATCGCTTCGCTGGATTTTGTCAGCGATATTTATAAATCTCCCGATCGCAGCAGGCAGCATCTGTTAAAAACAGACTTCGGCGTTCATCAATACGCTGTTAATGAAATTGATAAAGGTATTGTCACTTTTATATGGGGTAAAATAAAACCGGTTGCGCAGCCTGTTGTTAATAAAATATCATCGCTTTTTTCAAAGCTTCTTTCAAAAATTAATATCAAACCAAAGGAAAAAATTGATGACGGAAAAGTTTTGCAGTTTGTCGCTTTTACAAAATTGAATACAGCGGGCGCTGTCGTAATTACAAGCATTGAATACGATAAAGTATTTGAAGGAATCGCGGCTACCACGAGGAGAAATATTTATCTTACTGTAGCTGTTTTATGCATATCGATTATTTTTATCTGGTTTTTTTCCAAGACAATTTCTATTCCGTTAAGAACGCTTGCCGCTGCGGCGCGTGAAATCGAAGGCGGTAAATTTAATTTTGATTCGCAGTCAAAGAGACACGATGAAATCGGAGTTTTAAATAACAGTTTTAATAAAATGTGTTCGGCTTTGAATATATTCGGAAGATTCACAAACAAAGATATCGCGGTTAAAGCGATGCGCGGTGTAATAAAACCGGGCGGGCTTCCGAAACACGCTACGATTTTCTTTTCCGATATACGCGATTTTACCGCGAAGTCGGAACAAATCACAAGAGAATTTGGAAGCGCTGCGTCAGATAAAATTGTTTATTGGCTTAACAATTATTTTACTCAAATGATTGAATGTGTGGAAAAAACCAACGGCGCTGTTGATAAATTTATCGGCGACGCTGTTATGGCGCATTGGGGAACCGTTTCCACTGACGGAAATCCGCGCAAGGACGCTTTTAACTGCGTTAAAGCCGCTTTAATGATGCGTAAAGAACTTTACTATATGAACGCGAAACGAAGTAAAAATGATCTTTCTGATCCGCCGATATGTATCGGCTGCGGAATTAACTCCGGTATTGTTACAGCCGGTCAGTTAGGTAGCGATATGCGAATGGAATATACCGTAATCGGCGATCCTGTAAATCTCGCGTCTCGCATCGAAGCTCTGACAAAACCGCTTCATGTTGATATATTAATTTCCGAAGACACATGGAAACTTGTCGGTGATAAATTTATTACGGAGGAAATGCCTTCTGTGACCGTAAAAGGAAAAGAAAAACCTGTGCGCATTTTCGCTGTTGTAAATTTTTACGGTGAGCCGAAAGGACCTCAATCTTTAGACGAAGTAAGAACGCTTCTTGGACTTGATCCGCCGGATTTGGAAAAAATTGATGTTAACGCTGATGAGGTAAAATATCACATTGCTAAGGACGCGGAGCTTGCATGATCAATAAATTCCGTCCTTTGGATTTATTCATTATAGTTATTTTTCTTTCAGGCGCATTTGTCAGCGTCGATATGTTCAGGCGCGATTTGTTAAATACATTCAGTCTGCAAAATGTTGAACCGGTCGGAACAGTAATCATTAAAAAAAATACAGTGCAAAGAAAACTCGCAGATCGTATAATCTGGGACAGGCTTATTAATGAGTCTCCCGTTTACATCGGTGATTTAATCCGCGTTGCTGATGTTTCCGCCGCGACGCTTAACATTTTAAATAACAGCATTGAGCTGGAAGAAAACACTCTTGTTCGCATAATGCCTGCCGCCGACGGCGAAGGTTTTCATATAGAATTAACTCAAGGCAGTATCGCGGTTTTTTCCGAAATAGGAGCTGGAAAAATCACTCTTAATGCCGGAGGGAGAGAAGTTGATATTCAGCCGGGTACTGTTATCAGCGCGGTTGTAAACGAAAATAGAATGCCTGTTGTAGAAGTTACGCAAACTATCGAGGAGTTTGTCAGAATCAGAGACAGCGTTCCAAGAGAAATACCTGTGCCCACGCTTATTAGTCCCGCAGCGAATAGCAATATAAAATATCAGGAAAATAAACCTGCGATGAATTTCCAATGGACACCGATCGAAGAAGCGGTGTCGTATGTTCTGGAAGTCAGCGATAAACCGGATTTCTCCGGCGCTCTAATTCAAAAAGTCAGCTCGACCGAGTTCGCGTCGGATTCAAGTCTTGATGAAGGAACATGGTTTTGGCGCGTAACGCCTGTTTTTCCTCCTGTTTTTACCGGAACTACCGTTCGTTCAACAACAGGATTTTTCTCAATTGAAAAAACCGAAGAAGAGAAAATAATTCCTGTGATGAGCGTTGCAGATTGGCTTATGCAGCAAGCTCCGTCTATGGAAATTCCTTCCATAGTTCCGTTCGAAATTGTTCCCGTTCATCTTGTCAAGGTTGAGCCGGAACCTGAACCGGAAGCCGCTCCCATTGTACCCGATGTTATTCCTGCCGCCGCGGTTACACCGCCTGCTCCTCCGCCGCGTCTTTCGGCGCCGCAGAATATGCGTCCTGCCAGAGGAACAAAAATCGATCAAACGCAGTTAATAAATCAAAGATCGATATCGTTTACATGGGCGCCAGTACAGGGAGCTAATGCTTACAATTTTACGCTCTATCATCAGACTGCCTCAGGAAGACGGCAGATAGTCCGCACAACAACAACCGTTCCGAATTATACGCTGAATAATTTGCGGCTGCTGGACAGAGGAACTTTTATTTGGCAGGTGGAAGCTGTAAATAATCAAAGAGGGGTAACGCAGCGCCGCGGCGAAGTAGTAGAAAATCTTTTAACGATAGAGTTCTCCGATGTTACTCCGATACAAATTGAAGATACAGGAATTTTATATGGTGATTAAAAGTTTAATGTTTAAAAAATTCATTTTTATTTTTGCGTTTGTCTTAGCTGTCATTCCGGGGCTCAGCGTTCAAGTTGCCGCGCAAAGTGCAGCACAGGGTGCAGCGCAGCCTCCCGCGCAAGGTGCGACGCAGCTTAAGCAGCGCTTCTCGTGGAGCGGCGGTCAAAACGCGCTGCGTTATGAAGTTGTTTTTGAGAGAATCGAAGGCGGCGTTAATACAACCGCTCTTAGAGAATTTACAGCTAACCATTATATCGAAGTAATTCTTCCGCCCGGTAATTATCGGTTCCGCGTAATTCCATACGATGTCTTAGACAGACCTACGTCGGCAACAGAGTGGAGAAACTTCGAAATTATGAGAGTACCCGAAATCGAACCGGTGCATGATCTTACAGGACCGGAATATATCGCCGAGTCTGCACCTAAACCGGAAATTATACCTGAACCGGTAGTTGAAAAAGCGGCTGAAGAAAAGCCGTTACCGCAGGTAGAGATTGCGGCTGCAAAAAAAGAAATTCCCGAAGAATGGATGGAATTCCAAGAAGAAGAAGAGGAAGAGCAGGAAATTATTGCTGTTATCAATAGTTACGAAGTTGTAGATTATCCAATGACTTGGAAAAGAGCAAGGCGTTATGCCAGAAAAAGCGGCGGTTATCTCGCGGTAATTACAAGCCCGGAAGAACAGGAGTATGTCAAAGATTTAATTATTGACGGAGAGTTTGATTATTACTGGCTTGGCGGTCAGCGCCATCCGAAAAGAATTAAATGGAGATGGGTAAACGGAGAAAAATTTTATTACAATAATTGGGGTCCGGGACAGCCTGTTTTAGATATTAATCAATTACGCAGAGAAAAATTAGATGATAGTATTGATATTGATCGGTTAACTATGTTCCGATACAGCGATACTTCCGATTCCTTTGCAGATTTAGAAACAGGTCATTGGGTTAATAATCATATAAATCATAGTCATCCTTTTATAATCGAATATCCAAATCCTGATCTTTTACCGAAATGGAAACGCTTTGACGTATTAAAAAAATATATTATCGGATTTGGCACTCCGGTGCTGGCGGCGCTCCCCGTTTACGGAAAAGAATTTTCAAGTGAAACAATTAATATCAATTTTGGAGTTCGTTTAAACGCGTTATTTTTAACCGGAAGAAATTTTTATTTAGGACCGGAAGTTTCTTTTTTAGTTAACATCAGTGATGAAGATTTATTTTCTGTCGGCGCGAATCTGGTCGGGATGATCTGGCTGCGCAATGAAAAAACTGCGTTTAGTTTCAGAGCCGGCACAACTTATTATATAAACTCCAATTACTTTTCAATTAACACAGGTATTTCGTTCCATTGGCGTTTCCTGAATAAAATGTCAATTGAGTTGGGTGTCGATTATTCCCATTCAATAAGAGAATCGGGAATCGGTTATATTCGTCCGCTCTTTGGTATTGGTTTTCTGTTTTAATTTATATGTATACCAATAATATTGTTTCTATATTATAATTATTGGCAGGTTTGAATTAAGGAGAGACCTTGCTTTTCGTAATTTTTGTAATAGCCGTTTTTCTTCTCATTGTTTATTTTGCTTTTTATCTTTATAAGGAGAAATCCGGAAACTGGATACAGTTCTTCGCTAAAGGAAAAGACGCCGGTTTTACGATTAAAGATATGGAGCAGCTCCGCCGCCTTGTCAGTTATTGTAATATAAAAGACCCTATGTCGATTTTCAGTTCGCAAAAACAATTCGAGATAATTATACGTTCAATGGTTAGAACTTTGCGTCTCTCCGGAGAACGCGAAGATCCGCAGATGCAGATGTTCTTGTCTAAAATGTTCGACTATTATAAAAAAATTGAAATGGCGGCAAGCGAGCATAAATCGCGTATCACTAATTCGCACCAAATAGGCGAAGGTCAGCCGTTAAGAGTTCTGGTCGCGGGAACCGGAGTTTTTAAATCCGAAGTTGTAAAAAATTTCGGCAACTACATCACTATATCCCGTCCTGTTAATTCAAAAGCCGCCGCGTCGATGCAGTGGTACGGAGTAAAAATTTCCGTTTATTTCTGGCGCGAAGATGACGCGGGTTATGTTTTTGATTCCGAGGTGATAGACGAAATTTATTCAAAAGGAATTTCATCTTTAAAAATCGAGCATACCGAATCTCTTTTCAGAACGCAAAAACGAAAATCGATGCGTATAAAATTTAAAAAGCCCGCGTTTATTTATCTTGTAAAGGATACTGATAATCCTCATAAACTGGAAAAATCTCCCGGGCTGCGATGCATGATGGAAGATATTTCCGATACGGGCTGCGCGTTCAGGGTAATCGGGCAGGTTTCTGTGGGGATGCGTTTTAAACTTCAGTTTTCGCTTGAAAAAATTCCGATATGTATGCCGTGTACGGTTCGATCTATGGATTATAATCATGAATCAAATATTTCTGTCGTTCACATGGAAGCAGACCCTCTTTCTGTTTCGACGCGTAACCATATTCTATGCGCGGTTTTTGATTTAATGCCGGAAGATGATGAAGAAGAACTGCCGTTCCGCGTAATTGAAGAAGAAGCCGATAATGCGCCCGGCGCGTCAAATGAAAAAATAAATGTTTTAGAGGAAGTGAATGAATAAAAAATGGTTATTGATTTTTATTCTTTTTCTCATATCGGCGTTAATTTTTTGCGAAGAAAACATCGCAGACGGCTCTGATGTAATCGCCGAAGATAATGCCGAAGACAGCGAACTTGTTTCTTCTTCCGGGATGGAAATCAATATTAATATTTCCGGTATTACCGATACCGACACGCTGTGGAAACATTTTTTGGCGGTTTCCGATTATGAAAAAAAAGCGGAGATATTAATCGCTCTTGGAAGATACGGAAAAGGAAACAGGGATGTAATCGAAAACTTAAATAATTATTTATTATCGATAAATCTCTCATACAAAGCGGGAACTGCTGTGCAATATGTTTTAATTTCCGCCTGCATTTCTTCGATAATGGAACTGGGTGACAGTTCGTCATATCAAGCTCTTTTTTCCGCTATTTGTTCCGGGTATCCGGAAGTAATATCATCAGAGGCTTTCGGCGCGCTGGAAGTAATAAACGGCAATCTCCATCAATTTTTATTAAATGTGATTTGGAATAATCCGCCGGATGAAAAATTCGCCGCTTTCAGAATCGCCGTTAACAGCGAACGTTTCAATATTTCCCAGCGCGGACAAATCGCCGAGCTGGCTCTTGAACAATCGCTGGCTTCCGCCGAAACAAATATCAATTTGAATGTCATGCGTTACGCGTCAATTCTGACTCTCACGAGGATTCGCTGGACGCGCGCGAGCTCTCTTGTTATCAGACATTATTACCGCGTTCAATCGGATTTTTTTCAGGGATTGGTTCTTAAGGATCGTTATATAGAAGCGATTAATTGCCTTGGGGCTGTCGGTGATTCTCAGGCGGCGCTTGTTCTTGGTTTGCAATTAGGGCTTATCAATGCAAGAACAGAAAATACAGGCGTTTATGACGCGGAAATAACTCTTGCTATTGTGCGCTCTTTAGGGCTTATCGGCGATAACGCCGCTTTTGATCATTTATTATATGTAAGTAATTTATCGTACAATGAACAAATAAAAGCTGCGGCTATGGAGGCGATCGAAAACCTTAAATGGGGTCGATAATTTAACTTGCGTTTAACTCCCGTATTTTTCGCCGCTGCTTCGGCGGCTTTGGGTTTTTATTTTTTATTCCGCGTTCCGCATGCTGTAATAATCGTAATTTTTAGTTTGTCTCTTATTGTTTTATGTTTTTTCCGCGTATTATCATCGCTTAATTCACAATCAAAAAAATTACAGCTAACGGCTGTTTACAGTTTTGTAATCGCAATAGGATTATGCGCCGGAGTATCCGCCGCAAGCGCCGGACAAGCAGAAATTAAATTTGGCATAACAGAAAATGATATAATCGCTATCGAAGGAATTTTAAAAGAAGATCCGCGCATTATTTCCGGCAGAAACGCGATGGTTACTCTCTCTTTAAAAAAATCAGCGTCAAAAGGAGGGCTTCGCGTAAGCAGCTCCGGCGAGATTTTAGTTTTCTTTCCTGAGCTTAACGCCGAAACGATCAAACAATTCGGACGCGGAGCTGATGTTTACGCCGAGGGGAAGCTGCGCTCCAATGATCGCGGAACTTATTTTAATGCCGTATCATTGCATGTTGTAAAACCTGCTCCGTCAATCGAGCGAATGCGCACAAATATCCGCTTAAGTTTAATCAGCCGCTTTGAGAAGAAAACCGGCTCTGTTCAAACCCGCAACAATTGGAACGGACTTGCCCTGGCTCTCCTTTTAGGAATTAGAGATAATCTTGATTCCGAATTTACAGAAATGTTCAGGAACGCGGGATTATCATACATTCTTTCGCTGTCCGGAATGCATCTTGCGATTATCACCGCTTTAATAGCTTTTCTTTTAAAAAAACCGCTTGGCTTAAAAATTTCCGCGGGATTAAGCGCTTTAATAATTATTCTGTATTGTTTTTTAGTCGGTCCGACGCCGAGCTTAATCCGCGCGATGCTGATGTATTTGTTAGGTGTCATTACAATAATCTTCGCGCTTCCGAAAAAGGCGATGTCTGTTTTGGCGCTTTCGTTTTTATTACAAATTGTTATAACTCCTCATGCCGGGAATTCGCTCTCGTTCATTCTTTCGTATCTGGCATTGCTGGGTATTTTAGTAATTGCAAAAGCGATTTCATCGATTTTCGCGGGAAAAATTCCGGAATTTATTTTGCAGCCTGTTTCTGTTTCATGCGGCGCGTTTTTAGCGACAGCCGGTATATGTAGTTTAACGTTCGGGACTCTCGCTCCGATTGGAATAATCGCGGGGCTTTTAATAGTTCCGCTTACAACAGTTTTTATGATCGGTTCGATTATCTGGCTTTTCTTGGATTTATTCGCTGTATCGGGGTTTTTCAGTTATCCGATGTCATGGTTATACAATTTAATGGAATCTATCGCGCTAATCGCCGGTAAAACTCCCGGATTAAATCTTAAACCGGGAATAGTTATTGTATTATCGCTTGCGATATCAATTTTTGTAATTGTGTTTAATTATTTTCAGCAAAAAAGATTATTACATATAGACACATTTAATTAAGGCACATCTCAAAGGCGAAGAAGGCGCATAAGGTGGAAAAAAACTTTTTTATTAATTATAACTCTTCATCCGCTCTGAGAGCTTTTCTTGAACAGGAAGGACTTGGAATGCGTAAAAAATTCGGACAGAATTTTTTAATTAATCCAAAAGTCAGAAAATCTTTGGTTGATGCTCTATGCGCAGATGACGAAGTGTGGGAGATAGGACCAGGGCTCGGCGCGATGACAGCTTTACTTCTGGAAAAAAAATTAAAAGTAAAAGCATTCGAAATTGACAATGGTTTTATCCGTATATTAAAAAATATTTTTTCTGATGATGAAAATTTTTGTCTTATCGAAGGCGACGTTTTAAGAACATGGCAGAATGAAAATCCTACGCCATTTTTATTGGGGAACCTTCCTTATAACATCGCCGCCGCGCTTCTTTCTGACTTCATCGAAAAAAAATTGATTTTTTCCCGTATAGTTGTGACTGTTCAAAAAGAAGTCGCTCTTCGAATGTCGGCTTCCGCCGGTTCCGGTGATTATTCGTCATTTTCAGTTCTGTGCGCGTCAGCTTACAATGTAAAACCATTAATGTTAATTAATAAAGAATCGTTTTATCCGCAGCCGAATGTTAGCAGTATGGGAGTTCTTCTTGAGAAAAAAGGCGGCTTAGAAATTCCTCCGCTTTTTTATCCGCTTGTCCGCTCTCTTTTCGTATCAAGACGTAAAACGATTAAAAATAATTTAACAAGTTTTATATCTTCCTGCGGTATAAATATACAAGGCGTCAGCGCGAAAGATATTTGCGCGGATATATTGAATAAAAACGGTTTAAACGAAAATGAAAGAGCCGAAAACCTCGATTTACCGGTATTTTTATCACTTGCAAATTATATTAATAATATGCGATTATTAAAACAGTAATGATTATTGCCGAAAATATCGCAAAAATTGAAGAGCGAATTTTAAAAACCTGCGAAAAAACCGGAAGAAAACGCGGCGAAATTACTCTGATGGGCGTTTCAAAATTCGTTTCTGTGCAAAAAATGGAAGAAGCTTATAAAGCGGGGATTTGTTTTTTCGGAGAAAGCAGAGTTCAGGAAGCAGCCGAAAAATTAAATCAATTGCGTTTTGACGGCGCGCGGTATCATTTTATCGGATCATTGCAGCGAAACAAAGCAAAACAAGCCGCGCTTCTTTTTGACTGCATTCAATCGCCGGACAGGATCGAGTTGATCGAGGAGCTTGATAAACAAACAGTTGCGCATAACGCGCCGTTAGAAGTTATGCTTGAGCTGCGCACAGGCGAGGATACTAAGAGCGGATTTAAAGATACTGTCTCTCTGTGCAAAGCCGCGGAATTTGTTTTAAAAAGTAAATTATTAAAACCTGCGGGTTTTATGACTATGGCGCCTTTTACAGATGAAGAAAAATTAATCAGAGGAGCTTTTAGGCAGCTTGTAAAAACGCAGGAAGAAATAAAGAAAAATTTTCCGGTTGAAGCTGAAAAAGGAACATGGGATTGCTTATCGATGGGAATGTCAGGCGATTTTGAAATCGCAATAGAAGAAGGATCGACTCTTTTAAGAATCGGAAGCGCGATATTTAAGGAATAGTTTTGAAGAATATATTTTTCTTTATTATTTTATTTTCTCTTTTTTTTACTCTCGTTTTTCAAGCGCATTCTCAGCAGTTAAGCACAACAGAAACATCATCAATAACATATAGAAATCCTGTTTTATATCAGGTTATGAAAGATATACGCCGCTGGGAAATAATCGCTTTTGGTACTTTTCCTTTTACCATGTTTTACGCAACATTAGTTACTGATATGGTGCGCTGGAGTAAGAATGACTGGGATCGCCGTTATGCGCCATGGCCTATTAAATCCGCCGGATCTGTCGCAATGACAAGCGATGAACTGCGCAGAACAATTTTGATAGCAGCGGGAGTTTCTTTATTAATCGCTACTATTGATATAGCGATAGTGGTAGCTAAACGCAATAAAGAACGCAGACTAATTGAAAATCTGCCTTCCGGTTCAGTCATTATCGAAAGAATTCCTGAAGTAACCGAAGAGCCGGAAAAAATCGAAGAACCTGCGGAAGAAGAATAATGCCGCATTTTTCCTGCATTATCGAAGAACCTGATTTAATTTCTTTTAGGCTGGATCGTTATGTGTCAGAAAAATTGAAACTTCTCTCCCGCTCTCAAATTAAAGCCAGAAACTTAACCGCAAAAATTAACAAAAAAAATGTTAAGTTATCCCGTCTTGTAAAGCAAAGTGACTGTCTTGAATTATTTTGGGATGATTCTCCTCCTGTTGATTTAATACCGCAGGATATTAAATTGGATATAATTTATGAGGATGAAAATTGCGTTGCAGTGAATAAAGAGCAGGGAATGGTTGTTCATCCGGGAGCCGGAAACAGAGAAGGAACGCTGGCGAACGCTTTTTATTTTAGAAGATTAAATAAAAGTAAAAATATTAATTTAAACGACGAACCTGATTCCGGCGGCGCAAACGCGCGGACCGGAATTGTTCACCGCCTTGATAAAGAAACATCCGGCGTTATTATCGCCGCATATAATGAACAGACGCATGCGTTTTTATCCGAACAATTCAAGGCAAGAAAAGTAAAAAAAACTTATTACGCAATTGTTCAGGGAACGCCGAAAGAAATCAAAGGTAAGATTGATACATTTATCGCCAGAGACCCGAAAGACCGTAAGCTTTTTACAGTCGCGGATAACGGCAGAAACGCTGTTACTTTTTATAAAATTTTAAAAACATGGAAGACTCACAGTTTACTTGTTCTTCATCCTCGAACCGGACGCACTCATCAATTACGCGTTCACCTGCGTCATATCGGCTGCCCGATTCTCGGAGATTCTATGTACCGGGACGTTAAGATAAAGCAAGGAAAAGATAAATTATTCCCGAATGTAACATTGATGCTGCACTCAAAGAGTCTTTCGATTTTTCTTCCCGGTGAAGAAACGCCTCGTATTTTTTCATCGCCGCTTCCTTCAAGATTTATCGAAGTTATTAATAAATTAAGCAGGATTAATAAATGATTCAAAGTATAAATAAAGAACCATATATTCTTGATGAGACCGGTGATTTTGCTGTAGTTTACAAACCGCCAAGGATGCATTGTGAAAATAAATATATGAATTTTAACCGCGAACCGCAGAACCCGACTACTCAAGATCGGTCAGACGAACCAACACGAAAATATGAAGAAGATGATACATTATTTAGTTTCTATAAACAAAAAGAAAATGATTATTTGCGGCTAATGCACAGGCTTGATTATGAGACTCACGGACTTGTTTTATTTGCGAAAAACGAAAAAAGTTTTAATTATTTAAAAGACTTGCAAGATAGAGGAGAATTCATTAAAGAATACTCCGCAATTTGTTCAGTTCAAAATAATTTTTCACAAACTTCAGTTTCTTCATTTCAAACTCCTGATTTCTCTCAGCTCTCCGATCACCACTCACTGCTCACTGTTCCGTTTATAATTGAAAGTTATTTCCGTCCATACGGTCCCGGAAGAAAAACAATACGTCCGATAACTGACGAAAAAAAAAATCATAAAGAAACTGCCAAAGACAAAGGCGGTTTTTATAAAACTGAAGTTATCAATATAGAAAATAATATTTTTACTGTTAGAATAAAACGGGGTTTTCGTCATCAGATACGATGTCATCTTTGCTGGAAAGGATTTCCAATTATCAATGATCCGCTGTACCCGCAGATAACCGAAACACATGATTTTCTGGCTCTGCGCTCGCAAGCTTTATTTTTCTGTGATCCTTTAACAGAAAAAAAAATTGATTATAGAATTGAACCGCTCTATGAAATATAGCAACTCTATGAAAATGTATCATTATATAGTAAAATAAATTATGACTGACGCTGTTTTTAAATCATGCTCTAACATTTATTTTGTCGGGATAAAAGGAACCGGAGTTTGCGCTCTTGCGGAACTTATACATGACGCCGGAATGTTCGTAAGCGGCAGTGATATTCCCGAAGTTTTTTATACAGACGCTATTTTAAAAAAACTAAAAATCCCTTTTTATGTTGAATTTGATCCGGTCCATATAACAAAAAAAATTGATATGATAATTTATTCCGCCGCTTACAGCGCTGATTCTAACCCTGAGCTAGCCCGTGCGCAGGAACTCGGCATCCCGATGTTAAAATACACCGACGCTCTTGGAGCATGGTCGTCGCAATTTGATTCAACAGGAATCTGCGGCGTTCACGGGAAAACAACAACTACGGCGATTTGCGGCGTACTGATGAAAGCGGCGCGGCTGCCTTCTCAGGTTCTTGTCGGGAGCGCTGTAATTGATTTTGATGAAAGATCGACGATTACTCTAGGAGATAAATATTTTATAGCAGAAACCTGCGAGTACCGCAGGCATTTTCTTTCGTTTCATCCGCAAAGGATTATTCTTACATCCGTAGAATGTGATCATCAGGATTATTTCCCGACTTACGAATCGATCCGCGGCGCGTTTGTAGAGTATTGCAGACTTCTTCCCGATGACGGGCAATTGATCTACTGCGCGGATGATCCTGGAGCGGGTGAAGTCGCCGGTATTATCGCAAAAGAAAAAAGAGACGTTGAATTAATACCTTACGGTTTTACAGCGCCGGGCAATTTCAAAATAATTTCATATAACGTTCAAAACGAGAGAGCGGTTTTTTCTGTTGCGGGATTTCCCGGAGAAATTAAAATGCGAATTCCCGGCAGGCACGAAGCGTTAAACGCGGCGGCATCCATAGCTCTTGTTTATTCGCTTGTAAAAAAAGAAGGAAGAACATTAGATGATAATACAATAAAATCCGTTAAAGACGCGCTTGAAAACTTTAAAAGCACAAAACGCCGCAGCGAGATTATCGGCGAAGCCAAAGGAATTATCTTTATGGATGATTACGGTCATCATCCGACAGCGATAAAAACAACTCTTGAAGGAATAAAAAGTTTTTATCCTTCACGCAGACTTGTTGTCAGTTTCATGTCGCACACTTACACGCGCACAAGCGCTCTTCTGGAAGAATTTTCACATTGTTTTAATGACGCGGATATTCTTTTTCTGCATAAAATATACGCATCAGCAAGAGAAAATTACAAAGGCGGGGTTAACGGACGCGTTCTTTTTGAAAAAACCGCCGCTGTGCGCGGTAATATAACAAACTCTAAAAATAAAAAAGAAACTTTTTATATTGATGAAGTTGACGGCGCTTTCAGTTCGTTATGCGAAATATTAAAATCAGGCGATATTTTTATCACGCTCGGAGCCGGAAACAATTGGCCGTTAGGTGAAAAACTTTTTAAATATTTTAAAGAGGTGAATCATGGTTAGCATGACAGGTTACGCATACAAGGAAAAAACAGGAAAGGATTTTTCCGTATCTGTGGAAATAAAAGGCGTAAACAACCGTTTTTTGGAAGTTTCAATTAATCTGCCGCCGTGGTTATCGATGCTGGAAAATGATATCAGAAGTATTATTTCTTCCCGCTGCGGAAGAGGAAAGGCGGATGTTTTTATCCGCGTAAGAGAGCATAACGTACCGGTTAATATCAATATAAATAAAAACGCCGCGCGCGCATATTATGACGCGTTAAAAGACATGGCAAAAGCTCTTGGAATAAAAGAAAAACCGAGTATCGCAGACCTTCTGGAAATGGAAAGTATAATCGAGATAGAAAAAAACCGCGATAGCGATCATTACTGGAAAGAAATTGAGCCGCTGTTGACTGAAGCTGTCAATATTTTTTGTCAGGAACGCGCAAGAGAAGGCAAGCACACTGAAAATGATATTCTTTCTCATTTAACCAAAATTGAAAATTCATTAAAAAATATTTCGGTTTTTATTCCATCGATGGAACAAACTTTAAAAGAAAATATTAAATCAAGATTCGCTGAACTGCTCGGAAATCAGATTGACGAAAACAGAGTGCTCGCCGAAACCGCTTCACTCTTATTAAAATATACAATTTCAGAGGAAATTTCGCGTTTATCATCGCATTTAAACGAATTCAGAAAAGAAACAGAAACAAATCAAAGACCGGGGAAGAAACTTGATTTTCTCTGTCAGGAAATTAACAGAGAAATTAACACGATTGGCTCAAAAAGCGTTATAATAGAAGTCAGTAACGAAGTTGTAAATATGAAGGAGACTTTAGAAAACATCAAGGAGCAGCTGAGAAATATCGAGTAACGGGAGAAAGCGGATGAAAGAAAACATTAAGATCGCTATTTCCGGAAAAAGCGGCTGCGGGAACACAACTGTCAGCAAAATGCTCGCGGATCGCTTAGGATTACAATTCATCAATTTTACTTTTAGAACTCTGGCAGAAGAGCGCGGCGTTGATTTAAAAACAATTCTTGATGAAGCGTCAAAAAATGATTCGATAGACAGAGAAGTTGATTTTCGTCAGGTAGAGCTCGCGCAAAAAAGCGGCGGCTGCGTTCTCGGGTCTCGTCTTTCAATCTGGATGCTCAAAGAAGCGGATTTTAAAGTTTTCCTTGACGCTAGTCCCATAGTAAGAGCGAAGAGAATAACCGGCAGAGAAGGCGGCAATCTTGATGAAGTCGCGGCATTCACAGCGGAGCGCGACAGGCAGGATCATGAAAGATATACGCGTATTTATAATATCGATATGAATAATTATCAATTTGTCGATCTTGTTGTTGATACCGATAATATTAATCCGCAGCAAATAACAGATTTAATTATAAACAAAATAAATCAAAAATATAATAAATTGCCGAAAAATTAAAAAAAGATGTAATGTATAATTTATGATAAACGGGATAAATCAGCAAAATACTTCAGTTAAAATTGATAATAATTTAAAAAATATTAAAGCGCAGTCTTCTGCGGCTGCGAAGTCTTCCGCTGCCGCAAAGTCTTCCGCGGAAGCAAAGCTTCCGGCTCAAAATACGGCAAAGCTCTCAGTTCCGATAACGCGCTCGGCAGTTTCGCTTGCCGCGGCGGCAGGTCTTCCCGCTGATAGACTTTCCGCGTCTATTGTATCATTCGCTCGTTTTTTTTCTCTGCCGTTAAAACCAGGTTTGTTAGCTGACATTCGCCGCGCGGCGTTTTCACCGGCGCTTGTACAGCAAAATCAAAACATAAATACAGCTAACGCCGTACAGATTGCAGCTAACGCACAGTCGGAACAATCCGCTGTTCCGGCACAGGTAAAATCTTTGCATAACGCGAGAACGCGCGAAGCTTTGTCGCTCTGCGCCGCCGCAGCGGAAAGCAAGGGAGTAGAGTTGTCGCGAAACGGACTTGAATCGTATATAGAAGCCGTCGATCCCGATTCCCGGCGGCAGAACAAAGACCGCAGACAAAAAAATAATGAGCGCAGCGATCAAACGGAAATCAATCCTGACACTCTTAAAAAAACCGCTCTTGAATCCGAGAAAAATAATCCGGTATTGGAAATTTTTAACAAGCTCCCCGGAAAAGAAAATCGGCGATGGATTGTATTGCCGGTTGATTTTTCTAAAGACGGCTTAGATTTTTTTGTCTCGATGCGGATTTTACTCGATGATAAAAACGCCGAGAGCAGAGCAGTGTGTATGGCGTTGGATATTGTTATTGAGAAGTGTGAAGAGAGTAAGAGACGATTATTTATTATTGAATTTTCAAATGATAAGATAATGCGGCTGACTGTTTGTTTAAATGAAGAGCTGACCGGCAAATCAAAGAAAGAGGATGAATTATTGAAGAGTGAATTATCAGTATTATTTGAAATTCCCGTTAACAGAATTTATATTAAAAATTACGATGAATCATTTCCGTTTGAGGCGGATTCTGATGAGATATCCGCGATTGATGAGGCGGTGTAATTTGAGAAAAAGAAAAATCGCTTCCGCTATCGGATATTCGTCTAAAGAGCCTGCTCCGAAATTACTCGCTTCAGGAAGAGGCAGAGAAGCGGAGCGAATCATCGAAACCGCTAAGGAAGCAGGCGTCGCGATTGTAGAAGATTCCGCTCTTGCCGCGCTTCTTGATGTAAGCGCAAAACCCGGCGATTATATTCCGTCCCAATGCTGGGAAGCCGCCGCGAAAGTTCTGGCTTTTGTTATGAAATCCGAAATCACCGTAAAAAAAGCGTAAAAATAGCCCTATTGACATTTTTCCGGTTTTTTGAAAATATCGATATATATGCGGCTGTCGTATAACGGCTATTACCCCAGCCTTCCAAGCTGGAGACGTGGGTTCGACTCCCATCAGCCGCTAAAAAGCGTCTGCTATTGGTCAGCCGCTAAAAACGTCTGCTTTAGGTTAGACGCGCAAATAATGGGGCGTATAGCTCAGCTGGTTAGAGCGCCTGTTTTACACGCAGGATGTCCATGGTTCGAATCCGTGTATGCCCATTAATTAAATTGGAGGATAAATGAAAAAGTTTTTTTATGTGTGTTTGATTATAATCGCTCTTATTTCAATTTCTTGCCAGAGAAAAACAGCAGATCAAAATAACACAATGGGGATAACTGTTCGTTTGCTTACCGATGCGACCGGCGTTGATGATAAATCTTTTAATGCCGCCGCGTGGAAAGGTATCCTCGATTTTTACGGCGATACATGGGAAAACCCGAAACAACGCGGACGCGCTTATGACTGGGTAACCGCTCAAACAATGGATATGTATGTTCCGAATCTCAGACAAGCTACCGACGAAGGTTACGATTTAATTATCACCACCGGTTTTACATGGGATGAAGCGCTCGACACTGTAGCGTCAGATAATCCGGGTCAGAAATATTTAATAGTTGATGTTGACTGGGTCAGCGCGCCTAATGTTATGCAGGCTGTTTATTCCGAGCATGAAGGTTCCTATTTAGTGGGTGTTGCCGCCGCGTTAAAAGCGCAGGAAGACGGCGTTGCGAATCCGCGGTTTGGTTTTATCGGCGGTGTAGCGGGCGCTGTTATCACAAAGTTCGAGGTCGGCTATGTGCAGGGAATTCTTTCAGTATTTCCAAACGCGCAAATTGTTGACTATTATGTAAACAGCTGGGGTGAGCCCGCTCTCGCGAAAACTCAGGCGAAGAACTGGTACGATTCCGGAGTGTACGCAATTTATTCGGCGGCAGGCGGAAGCGGCAACGGCACTATTGCGCAGGCGAAAGAATACCGCGCGTCCGGCAGAAATGTCTGGGCTATCGGCGTTGATTCGGATCAATTTGAAGAAGGACTTTATAACAACACCGATTCCGCAGTGCTTACCTCGATGTTAAAGAGGGTAGAGAACAGCGTAATTTACGCGTTAAACGAAGTTAAAAATAAATCTTTTACTCCTAAAATAATTACTTTTGATTTAAAAGCTGACGGCGTTGGATATTCTGCGGCGAATCCCGCTCTTGGCGGCGATATTATCAATAAACTAGAGGAAATAAAAAAACAGATTGCTTCCGGGCAGATAAAAATCGCCGCCACTCTCGCGGAAGCTGTGAAGCTGCCCGGCTTTCCTCAAAATTTAAGAGCGATTGACGACTAATATAAAAAAGATAGAAGATAAGTTACTCGAAACTTTTACAGATTCAAACGCTGTTATTTCCGCTGTTGTCGTGTTTCTGGGATTCCTTGTCGCTACTCTTTTATTGATTGTTATCGGAAGAAATCCCTCCGGCATGTATCAGGCGATTTTACAAGTGGTAAGCGGATTTGATTCGAGGCGAGGGTCGTGGAATGCGCGGTATGTCGCAGAATGGCTTGTCGTTTCCATGCCTCTGATTCTTTGCGGATTGAGCATGGGTTTTTCCGCTCGCACAGGATTATTTAATATCGGAGCCGAAGGGCAGTACATCGCGGGATTAACCGCCGCGCAGCTTGCCGCTGTCGCGTTCATAAAATCTTCAGATGACATTTTTTTTCTCCCTCTTATTGCCGCGGTGTTAGCTGCAATTACCGCCGGCGCGTTCTGGGGAGCGATCGCGGGATTTTTTAAAGCGCAATTTAAAGTTTCGGAAGTTGTTACGACAATTATGATGAACTATATCGCGCTTTTCCTTCATCGTCTTATAACGCTGCGAATTCCTGGCAGTACAACTTACAGAACTGTTGATTTTGCCGCGGCTGCGTCGCTATCAAATCAAACGCTTGCTTCATTAACAAACAATTCCCGTCTCAATAACGGTATCTGGTTTACTCTTGCCGCGATTTTAATCTATTGGCTGATAATGGAGAAAACGACATTCGGATTTTCTCTTCGCGCCGCGGGACTTAACAAAGATGCGGCATTGTATGCCGGTATAAGCGTTAAAACAAATATTACTGTCGCGATGGCAGTATCGGGAGCGTTCGCAGGATTAGCAGGGGCAATAGTCGCGCTCGGCTCTTTTAAATTCGGACGAATTTTAACATCGTTCGAGAATTACGGCTTTGACGGAATTGCTGTCGCTCTGGGCGGCGGATGTTCAGCGGCAGGGATTTCAATTATCGGGCTTCTTTTTGGAATGTTAAAATCAGCGCAGCCTTTGATGCAGTCGCGTCAGATTCCGCGCGAGATAACTTCGATAATCATGGGGCTTGTAGTTGTTTTTATGT
>JGI24695J34938_10001005_pt1 | contig 25623 bp, 25 predicted proteins | sample TergutCo191P3_FD_34938 | JGI IMG/M metagenome (IMG submission 34938)
TTTTTCAAAACTTCAGTTTTTGAAAAAGCTACCTTAGATTAAACAGAAAAACCAGTCTTTAGACGGTTTTTCGAAAGCCTTTTTCGAAACTAACCGAGTTTAGAAAAAGGCTCAACCTTTAATATCCACAATCAAAGGCGCGTTCGGATTTTTGTAAATATTATTACCCTTCGCGTAAGGATTGTTCCTAAGCGCTTTAATTTCCGAGCGCAGTTCCAGCATGCGTTTAGAAAGCAGTTCTTTGTTCTTGGCGGATCTTACAACCGCTTCATTTTGAAGTTTATCCAGCGAGGCTTTAAGACTCGGCACTTCACTGTCATCCGATTCCGTTCCGCGCGCGGAAGAAGTTTTTTGGCTCGCGGGGCTGACAACAGAATAATACATTTCTTCCAGCGGATCGATAACTTTCTGAATCGAAAAAATATCGGCTACAATTTTTTCCTCAATTTCGACATAAGACAAAAGATCTTCCGCGCTTCCCGATTCAATAACGTTCTGCTGTTTGTCAAGTATATCAAGGTACGCTTTAAACCTGTCTCTTTGCTGGGTTAAAAGAATTTTAAAACGCTTTAAAACCGCGACTCTTTGAGCCAGTTCAGCGGGATTTATTTCCGCGGAAACAAATCCGGGCGCCTGCGGATTAGCGTTATTTGATGTTGCTGCCACTTTTCCTCCCTGACGTATCAGCCGGCGATATTAAGCCCGACCGCTTCGCGGTTAAACTGCTCTTTCGGGGACTGGCTAGCGACGCTGTTCCATGAATTTCTTAGTTCTGTAAGCATATCCCTGACTGTCTTCATCCTGCCGGCATCCTGATTAATATTCGCTTCTACCAGTTCCCTGTTAAACCATGTGTACAAAGAAAAAAGATTTTTCGCGATTTCGCCGCCTTGTTCAAAATCAAGTGAAATTGTCAGCTCAGTTAAAATTTCTTCGGTTTTCATTATAGCTTTACTGATCTGCTCAATTCTTCCCGGATCTTTTTTATCTTTATTGTTAATATCCAGCAATTCCGCTGCTTTTGACAGCTGCTTTACAGCCTCATCATAAAGCATGACGATCAGCTGCCCCTGACCGGCTGTTTTTACTTTTGTTTCCTTGTATGTGGATGAAGCGCTTTTATACGGCAAATTAGTCCCCCAATTGTTTATCGGCTGTTAAAATAAATACTTTAGCATAATTGTTGATTTGAGACTATTAATTATCGCTTATTTAATGACAAGCAAACAGCGTTCTTCATTTAGAAATGGAACTGAATATGGAATTATATCGTATTCGATCTTACCGCCGCCTGATAAATAAATAAGCTGAGCCATTTCCGCTTCAGTTTTTTCCCGTTTGCCTTTATAAGCCGCGATTACACCGTCCGGCGCGCGAATTCTTAAAAGCGTTTTTAATAGTTTGGGCTCTAACGGCGAAAAAGCGCGGAAAGTGATTAAGTCAAATCCGTTTTTAGAGATTATTTTATCCGCTTCTTTTTCTTCGACAGTGATATCAGATAACGACATTACAACGATCGCGTTTAAAAGAAAGCCTGCTCTTCGTCCCATGCGTTCAACAAGCGTAAACTTATTCCCCGGCAGCATAACAGCCAAAGGAATACCGGGAAGTCCCGCGCCTGAGCCTATATCGGCGATTTGTTTGTTTTTACACACAACATCGGATGAAGCTGAACCCAACGGGGTTTTTCGCGCGGACAACAGCCGCGATAAAATTCCCGCTGGAGCTATGGAATCAAGTATGTGCTTTATAATTATTTCTTTAGTATCATTTGTCCCGACCAGTTTTAACGCCGGGTTAAAAAATTCAATCTCATTTATGAATTTTTGAAGCAACGAAATAATTTCATCTTTTCCGCGCGCCATGATTTTGCCGATTTCATCGTCATTTTCACAAAGAGAATCTATTCCGCCGCGAAGCAGCTCCGAAAAACCCTGTTTCGCGTTATCTGTCATTTAAATAAATTTTTTCTTTTTCTTTTCATCGATAAAACCGTTGGCGTGAGCGAGCACATAGGAACCGAAGGAGCATAACATCACATCGATAAAAGCGCCTACCGCGATAAGATAAAAAACAATAGGTTTCATGATAAGGTACGCCGCCTTGTATTCGCCGCCGCCGTAGTAAAGGCATAACGCGGCTAACGCGATATACGCGCCGTCTCCGGGATGCCGCGCTAGCGCGAAAGAAATCAAAAAAGCGTAAAAACCGATTGTTAATAAATCGCCTGTGCTTATCCTTAAATACGAATATGATTTAATTATTACGATAAAAGCGACAGCCGCGACCATCGCGCTACCGCATCTGCAGAAAGTCGCGAACAACGATAATGAAAGAGCGCTTGAGCGCCGCCTTACCCCGAAATTTTCCTTGGAATGGCGCGATATAACCGGAATGGAAAAATTTATGTCGCCTGAAAGAAGCGCCACGATCGCGGGTCCAATAAAACCGTAAAGAACTCTCCACGGGTTTACTTTAGGCCTTAAGAAATATAATGAAAGCGGCAGAATGATAAAACAAAGCGCTAAGCTGAACGCGCCGAGCAAAATGATCATGTCTTTATAAACTTCCGCCTGAAAAAGATTTCTGAATCTGACTGCCCAGAACGCCGCGAGGAAAATCAATATAAAACCAATAATTTCCGAAAAGAAAGAAGCTACATGGTAAAAAATTCTGGAAAATGAATCTATTAACGCGATAACAGGTTTAGAATAATTTCGATCGTAATTTAAGCCAATGCCAAGGAAGAAAGCGAATATGCAAAACGGAAAAAGATATACTCCGTCCAGCGCGAAAATACTGAACATATTTGATGGAAACAATTCCATGACATTATTAGCGATGCTAAGGGTAATAACTTCGGACTGCTCGACAGTTTCTATCGGAATTCGTTCAGGCGATATAAAATTTGTCACCAAAATACCGGAAAAAATTACAAATACCGCGGATCCAATAATAAAAATAAAATTCTTTAATACCATCGGCCAGAATTGATTGTCCATGCGCAGTTCATAAACCGATATCGTAAGAGCGAAAACGATCACAGGAATAACCGCGTACCTGCCTACGCCTATCGCGAATTTTTCGAACCATTGAAGCGCCGCCAGAATATTTTCATTATCAGGAAGCAGAAAACCTATTGTTAATCCCAGCGCGGCGCCAATCAGAATCTTAATCCAAACTTTCATGTTTTCAGAATAGCAATTAAGGCGGTTTTAGCCAAGAGCAAAGTTTTATATATATGAAGTCGCGCGCGAGATTTAAAAAATCCCCAACATAATTATAAATTTTTTTGTTACAGCCTGATTATCCTTGCCGTTGTCAGAACCTCCGCGCCGGTATCAGTCATTAGAATGTCATTTTCAAGGCGGCAGCCGCCGAGGATCGGGTCGTAAAGACCCGGTTCAATCGTGAAGATCATGCCTTTTTCAAGAACCCATTCATTATCCGAAGAATTTCTGATCGCGGGATACTCGTGTTCTTCAAGTCCTACTCCGTGACCAAGACCGTGAGGCATTTTTTTCTTTGATTTCTCAAAAAGACTGTCTACGGCCGCAGCGATATCGCGCGCGTTCGCACCGTTATGCGACATTGACACCGCGAGTTTATAAGCTTTTTCGACAAGCGCGATAATTTTTTCCTGCTTGGCGTCAGCGCCGTTTACAAAAGTGAGGGTAACATCGGTGCAGTATCCGTACAATTTTACGCCAAAGTCAAGAATCGATAATCCCTGCCCGCCGAACGGCGCGTTTGTCCACCCTGGAAACGCGTGAATATTGCAGCTTCTCTGCGTTCCGGCGGCGAGCGTTCCAAAGCTTGTGCCTTCGCAGCCCTTTTTGCGCGATTCAACTTCTATAAATAAAGCCGCATCGGCTTCCGTTTTAATTTTTCCGGATTTAACGTTTTTTTCAAGAGAGTCAATTAATTCGTTTGTAAAAGCCGCGGCTTTGCGCGTAACGGAGATTTCCTCTTCGTCTTTTACCGCGCGCAGTTTATTTATATAAGACGCGGCTCCTTTTTCCCTGCAAAGAATGTCGTAATTTGTAAGTTCTCCCACAAAATCAAGAAAAACAGGATACGGCGTAACGCCCGGTATTTCAATTTTTGAACCCGCGGGAACGCTCAGTTTTTGCGCGGCGGCGGCTAATGCCTTGCGCGGTTTCCGGTCAAAATCCGAGTATGACGCGATAATCACAGGAGCTTGCGCCGCGTAAATTTTCGCGAGGTTATAATCCCACGCCGCGAGAACAGCTTTTCGATCCACTGAGAGAAACAACAGCGCGTCGCCCGGCTGACCTGTAAGCCATCGGATGCTCTGATCGCGCCTTCTTTCGTTATCCTCAAGCATCAGGAGTGCAATTCCCTCCTGCGCCATCCAGTCGTATATTTTATCGAACCTTGCCGTATAACAATTTTCTTTTAATGTGTTAGCTGTCATGTTTTCCAATTTGAATCTACCGTTTTTCTTTTACCTTTTCCTTCTCTTTTGTAATCTTCGCTTCCAGTTTATCTATCATATTATCAATAGCTTTGGTCAATTCGAAATCCGATTCCTGAACGTGGATAGAAACTCCCCAGCGGAAGTTAACAGTGGCTTCCGCGATAAAATCTTTATCTTTTTTAACGGTAATTAACAGGTCAACTATCATGCTTTCCGCGTTGCGGATCCTATCGATTTTTTTCCCAAGATACTCTTTCGCGTCATCGTGAAGAGTAAAATGCACAGCTTTAATATCCAAGTTCATATTGAACCTCCAGAATTTATTCCCGAATTTAAATGGCGGCGCTCAATTGAGCCTTTCTGACAGCTGACAGCGGTCAGGAATTTACCTTTCGGGTGTAAGAAGAGCCCATATCCAGTTCTTTCCTATATTTTGCCACAGTTCTGCGCGATAGCGCAATTCCTTTTTGCCCTAAAAGCGCGGAAATATCCTGATCCGATAAAAGCCGGTTTTCAGCCGCGATAATTTCTTTTATTATTTCCTTTACGCTTTCTTTGGAAAATTTTGAGCCGCCTGAGCCCGCGCCGCTTATAGAATTAGTAAAAAAATATTTAATTTCATAAATTCCCCATTCAGTCTGCATGTATTTTCCGTTCGCGGTGCGGGAAACCGTTGTTTCATGAACTTCCAGCTCCTTCGCGATATCCGAAAGCGTAAGCGGCGCGAGATATTTCGGGCCATTAATAAAAAATGATCGCTGAAACTCAAGAATCGCGTTTGTCACCCGGATTAAAGTCTGGTTTCGCTGGCTCAAATGATGGATAAAAAGATTCGCCTGCCTGATATTTTCCTTCGCGAAATCCCGCGCCGCCCGATCCGCGGATTTTTTAAAAAATTCAAAACCAGGATTAATGCCCAGTACAGGAAAAGCTTCGTCATTCAGATTAATGGTAAACTCGTTATTATCGCGCGTTACCTTGACATCCGGCGCTACAAAACGCACATCATCCTGTCTTGACGCGAAAGCGCGCCCTGGAAACGGGTTTAAAATTTTAAATAATTCGCAAAGTTCTTTTGTGTCAATTTCGTCAAGGTTTAATTTTTTAGCCAGCGCCGCGTATTTTTCCCTTTCTACAAGCTCAAGATTGTCTAAAAGAATTTTTGTTTTTTCGATAGTTTCAGGATCATCATCAATTATTCGCATTTGAACAAGAAGCGATTCCCTGAAATTATCAGTGCAGCAGCCCTCAGGTTCAAGCTGCCTAATTATTTTTATCGCTTCGTTAAGCAGCTTGTCAGACCGCGGCGGCTGTAAATCATTTAATAATGTTTCAGGCTTTTCCTTGTTAAAGCCGTCGTCATCAAGATTTTGTATCAGCGTTTCTCCGATACCGCGCAGCTCATCGTCAAGACGCTGAAGCTTAAGCTGCTGAAGAAGATGCTCCTGCAAGGTTTCAGGTCTTGTAAGAACACCTTCGATAAATTTCCTGTGATCTTCGGAAGCCTGCTCCCCTCCGCGCCGGCCGGGATCGGAAGTAGTTTCAAAGTACTCGTATTTTTCGCTGTGTCCTGCCTCCGATACATCAAGACGGACTGTGCTTTTATCTTCGATTAGTTCCAAAGCGGGATTGCGCTCCAGTTCCTGCCCGATCCTTTCGCGCAGCTCTGCGACTGGCAGCTCCATCAATTTAATTGACTGAAGCATCTGTTGATTCATTCTGAGATTCTGCTTGATTAAAAGCGAAGAGCGCAAAGTCTGCATAAATCAATTGTAAACCTGACTTGAAAATAAAGCTATATTGGACTTGCCGGACTGAAAGTCCGCGGACAACTGAAGCCCGGCGAACATTCTCTGATTACCCGCCGCGCCGCGTCCGGTGTCGTCTAACGAACCAAAATGGCGCGAGGCAAAAAAACACCGTTTAAGCATGCCTAAACGGTGTTTCGCGGAACAGGCGAATTATTAAGATTTATTAATATATCTTACATGAACTTCAGGCGCGCCATAACTGTGTCTTGGCCAATGAACTTCGCCATAAATTTCAACGGTATCATCCGCGTCAATACTTATCCCCTGGAACATTAAATTCCGCAGTTCCTTTGATCCGATTTTTACAAGTATATCGCCGGAGGAATCGCGGAAAATATACAGGTCTCTTCCTCCGTAGAACTGGACAATATTTCCTTGTATTGCTATCGGTGTCTTGTGATAATATGTCCATGCCTGAACAACAGGTACGGTTTGCAAACTATATCCAGCTTGAACGGGAACAATCTGTCCGGGAATAACAGGCTGCCAGGGATTGATCAGCTGACCTGGAATTACCTGCGCGAAAGCGCTTCCCGCGGAAACGAAGAAAACCAAACCTAAAACTAAAATCGTAGTATACTTTTTCATGTGTATACCTCCTAAATTGATTTACGCGTTAAAAACATTTTAATTGCTTAACGCGCATTTACAGGAAATATACTATTTGAATTTTCTTTCGTAACCTGTAAAGCCTTATGGGATTGGCTGTTTTTGTTCTTATTTTGGCTGTAAAACCTTATGGGTTCGCCGCCAAATCGGCATATGATTCCAAATCTTCAAAATTCTCAAAATGCTCCCGCCACGTTTTTTCAATCCCCGCGAGCGTCTCCTCCCTGTTAATCTGGTTAAAAAGATTTGTCCCCCATTTTAAGTTTTGGCAAAAAAAAGAAAAAAACCTCTTCGCCCGCGACGCGTGAAACTCAGGCGGCTGATGCCGCGCGAGCAGTTCAATAAACCTCAATCCAACATTTTTAATATCTATATCAAAAGAGTTCCCGCGAAGCCGCGGAACCGCGGAGGGAGAATTAAGGTCTTCGTTTTTATTATCTCCCATAATAATTATTCTCTTCGCTTGCGCGAAAATCCACGGCTGTTTTACAGCGGCTCTGCCGATCATTACAGCGTCGCAGGTACTGGCGGCGCGCCGGAGCAGATCAGAGGCGTCAGAAATATCGCCGTTTCCGGCGACAGGGATTTTAAGCTCTTTTTTAAGAGCGCCGACATATTCCCATTTCGCAAGGCGTTTAAATTTTTCTGAGACAAGCCGCGGGTGGAGGGTGATAAGCTCAACGCCTTCTTCCTCAAGGCGGCGGCAGAACCGGACAAGGTAGTCAAAGTCATCCTTAAAGCCTGTCCGTAATTTTACGCTCAGGCGTTTTTTTACTTTTTGCCTGACTTTGGAAATTAAGCTGCCGGCATTATCAATCGAAGCCATCCAAGCGGCGCCGCCGCCTTTTTTTCTGATTAAAGGAGCGCTGCAGCCCATATTTATATCAATTCCCGCGCAGTCAAGCGAGTCAAGAAAAGCAGCGGCTTTAGAAATAGCGTCGGGACAATCGCCGACTACCTGAAAAATCAATTTTTCCGGTCTTGGAGCAGAATCAATGTACCATTTTTCGAAAGGTCCGCCAGAAAAAACCGCTTTCGCGCTGATCATCTCCGAATAATACAGGTCGCAGCCGCCAAATTCCTCAATTAACTCTCTAAAAGCCCTGTGGCTGATTTCCGCCATTGGGGCAAGGTAAAAAGGAACAGCAAATTTTAGCTTTTCGGGCTCTTCTTTTTCATCCCTGCTAATATCCAAAGATTTCTCCATAATAAATCCGGTATTTAAATCGGCGCGAAAAAACAACAAATAATCAATTACGGTAAAAGATCATGTATTGACTTATTTCATATTATAATATATATTTATTGCAGAGGAGCGTACAGGATGACTGCAAAGACTGATATGCCTAATATCAATGAAAAAACCGCTGAAGGAATAAAACCGGAGGGAGTGCCATACCGTGTTCTCGTTGTCGATGACTCAATGTTTATCGCGAAGCAGCTTGGGCAAATTTTTACCTCAGAAGGTTTCGAGGTAGCGGATACCGCCGCTGACGGAGCCCAGGGTGTAGAAAAGTACAAAGCCGGAAATGGGACTATCGATCTGGTTACCTTGGATATTACTATGCCGGTTATGGATGGCGTTTCCGCGCTGGAAAAAATTCTGGAGTTTGATAAAAACGCTAATATAATTATGGTAAGCGCGCTGGGCAAAGAAGATGTAGTAAAGAAATGCCTCCTGATGGGCGCGAAAAGTTACATCGTAAAACCCTTAGACAGAAAAAAAGTTTTGGAAAGAGTTGTTTCCGTACTTAAGCGGTAATTTTCTATTTAAGCAGGAGATCTCAAATTAGATGAGCCCTGTTTGTCTATTTAACGGAACTGTTTTTACCGGTTTTGCCGCGATGGAAAAATGCGCGGTGCTGGTGGAAGGCGGTCTTATCTCTGATGTTTTTTCACAAAAACGTTTTGAACAAAAAAAATTTGACAGCTCGGTTCGTCTGATTGATGTCAGCGGAGCGCGCATAGCCCCGGGCTTTATAGATACGCATATCCACGGTATCGGCGGATATGGCACAGAAGACTGTAGTCCTGATTCAATCTTATCAATGTCCCTCTGCCTTTCTAAATACGGAGTAACTTCTTTTAATCCGACGCTTTACCCATCCGAACCCGATCACATGCTGCACGCGGTAAGCCAGATCACAGCGGCGATGGGCAAGGAAGAAGGCGCGCGCGTTATGGGGCTTCATCTTGAAGGTCCGTTTATTTCACCTGAACGCCTCGGCGTGCAAAAACCCGAAACGATTCAGCCTGTTAATATAAAATTTATGGAGCAGCTTTGGATAGCGTCGTCCGGGCGTATCGTAAACATGACAGTAGCGCCAGAATTAAAACATATGCGGGAGCTAGCGCTTTTCTGCATAAAAAAAGGAATAACGCTTCAGGCTGGTCATACAAACGCGGACTATGAAAACATGGCGGAAGGCATGCAGGTGGGAATTCTGCATTCAACACATCTGTTTAACGCGATGAGAAGGCTGGATCACCGCAACCTCAACGCGGTAGGAGCAGTGCTTACGCACCCGGAAATGTCGTGCGAAATAATCGCGGATAATTTTCATGTTCATCCTGATTTATACAAACTTCTTTTAAGAAATAAACCAATTGATAAAATCGTGCTTATAACAGACGGGCTGAAACCGACAGAACAAAAACAAGAACCGTTCTTCGCGAACGGCGAGGAAGTATGCTTTAAAGACGGCGTTTTTTACAGGAAGTCTGACGATGTGATAGCGGGCTCAGGACTTACCATGATAAGGGGAATAAAGAACCTGGTGATGGCGGGATTCAGCATGGAAGACGCGATAAAGACAGCGTCATTTAACCCGGCGCAAATCATGAGGTATAACAATCTTGGCGCGATTATACCGGGGCGCTTTGCCGATATTACAGTATTCGATCATGATTATAATATCAAACTGGTAATGATAAACGGAAGAATAATCACAGATAAAATAAATTAATCAGGAGTTAAAAATGAGATTGATAATTCAAAACAATTACGAAAAAGCGTGTAATTGGGCGGCGAAATATATCGCGGACAGAATAAATTCTTTTACAAAAGAAAAACCATTTGTGCTCGGTCTTCCGACCGGCTCAAGCCCGCTTGGCATTTACAAAGAATTTATCAGAATGAACAAAGAAGGAAAGCTTTCTTTTAAAAACGTGCGCACGTTTAACATGGATGAATACATCGGACTCCCCCCCGATCATCCGCAGAGTTACAGATATTTTATGACGCGGAATCTTTTTAACCATGTTGATATTGATCCGTCCTCGGTTCACATTCTGGATGGGATGGCAAAAGACTTAAATGAAGAGTGCAGACTCTACGAAGAAGCGATCGCCAAAGAAGGCGGCGTTGAGCTTTTTCTTGGAGGCATGGGCAGTGACGGTCACATTGCTTTTAACGAACCGGGGTCTTCTCTTTCATCGCGGACAAGAATAAAAACACTGACAGAAGAAACAAAAAACGCTAACGCCCGTTTCTTTGAAGGCGACCCCAAAAAAGTGCCGGGCACCGCTTTGACAGTCGGCGTTGGAACTGTAATGGATTCGCGCGAGGTTGTAATCATCGTAAGCGGCAGAAACAAAGCCCGCGCTCTTCGCGCGTGCATAGAAGAAGGCATAAACCACATGTGGACATTGTCATGTTTGCAAATTCATCAAAAGGCGGTAATAGTCTGTGACGATGAAGCGACAGAGGAACTCAAAGTCGGCACCGTCAAATATTTTAAAGACATCGAAAAAGAAAACCTTGATTATTAATTATTTTACCGCGAACCACACAAATATCACGAACTATTTTGCAAAGAGAGAGTGTGTACTCTGTCCCTTTGTCAGGAAGGTTCGAGCTGGTTCGTGTATGTTCGTGATAATTATTCTATTTTTTTTTAATATATTAAATGCTAAAGCTCAGGATAATTATTTAACTTCATTCTCAGATCCGAGGCGGATTTGGGGGAACGGAATTGAGCGCGTTGTCGAAGAGGCTTACAGGCAGTTTTTTACAACAAGAATAATCGGCGGCAGGGTCATGAACATTCGAATACCCTTTGCCATGAACACCGACCGCGACGCTTTATCTGAAAGACCAATTTATTATATCGGCGGCGGAAAAGGAAACCCGCGAATGCTGATGTCCGCGGTCGATCGCGTACTTAACTCAAATGATTTTTCGGTTTACGTAAATACTTTATCATCCGGCCGCGAGAAAGTGATTATTTTTGACATTGCGGCAAGATCATGGACAGTTTCACATGACTCTTTATTAATCGCGAGGATCAAAGCCGGTTCTTTTACAAGCCTTCCGCACAAGCCGCATATTTATGTAACAGGAAGAGGAGCGTTAGAAAGCGATATCTACAATTATCTGTACTGCGTTGGAAACATCGGAATTGACTGCTCCGGTTTTGTATGGCACATTTTGGCTTACATCGGAGAACAAGGCGGAATTGATCTCGGCAGAATTTTGAATCCGGCTTTGGGAGTTCCAATAAACGCCGACACAGCTCAGTATATCGGCACAGGTTTTCTCAACTCAAGGAGCTCACAGGTAATACAAGTAAACGATGAGATCAGAAACCTGCGCCCCGCCGACATAATTTTATTTACAGATATACTGGGCGACATTGTTCACTCCGCCGTAATTCAGTCGATCGATTACACAAGAGGAACTATCCGTTATCTACAATGCAACAACATCGCGCCTGTAGAGGAAAGAGGCGTCCACGAAGCTTTTATTTATTTTGATCCTTCAAACATAACCGCCTCATTAAAAGACCCGTCGCTTCACTGGACAAAAAAACGATTCGGCGCGTTTCCCGGCGAGGAAATCCCTTTCGCGGACGACGGAGAGCGCTACCGCTTCAGACTTAACGGCGGAGGCAAAGTTGTCCGCCTCGCCGCGCTGGTTCCTGTAATAGAAAGAATTAACAGAGGGAATTAAGTCTGTTCCAAAACTGCAGTTAAATAATTTAAATAAAAACAAATATAGCGGCTGAGTATAACCTTGGCGGCTAAGATGGCTGGAATTTTAACACGTGTTTACTGACGAGTCTGTTCAGCGTTTAAAAATATATGTAATAAAATAATATTATATCGCTGAACAGACCTGCTCACACAACTTTTATTTACGCAGCCATAGTCGCCGCCAACGCTATACTCTGCCGCCATATTTGGATGTAATTAAACATATATAAACCGAATCTGTTCCAAAACATTAAAAATTCCATTTAAAAAAAATAGTCAATACGGTATAAACGGGAAGCTCCGGCAGCGTCTATAGTAGTTTTTGCATTGGTTGTGTAATAAAGTCCGATGGTAAAAAAAACATGAAATATTAAAAATATGGAAACAATACATAACTACCTATACGGAGCATCGGACTCGTCCAAAAACATTTGTAAAAATTCCTACTATCCTAGCTGTCGGGGCTTTCCGCGTGTGCCGTATTGGCAGTTTGGTTAAAAAAAATTATTGATGTTTTGAAACAAATATGATTACTCAATATGTTCTGTGAGACATGAGGCGGCTTCTTTCCATACAATTTGATCTTTTTCGTTTAACTGCGCGAACTCAGCCTGTCTTCCGTAGGCGGAGAACTCGATAAAAACATCAAGTCTTTTTTTAAGCTCTTTAAATTTATTCTCCTGAAAACTTTTGATCCATGAAGGGACATTTCGTCTTGTTCCTTTTAAATTGAAAAGAAGTCCGGAATAATGCGGAGCGCAAAGACCGTCAGAAGCGATAAAAATATCGCGGAGTTCCTGCTCCTCCCGCGAATTACCTGTGCTGTTGCAGAGAAAAGTCAGATATTCCTGCTCAATGTTTTCTTTTTCAACACAAACAGGACATCGTCCTTTCGGCTTCCACGGAATTTTTTTGTCAAAGCAGCTGATTCGATCTTCCAGAATATCGCGGCTTAAGATCGCGACAGCAAGTCCGTCGCGGAATGAAACCAGCCCTCTTGAATGAAACGAGCAGAATCCTCCCGCGGCGCGGAACATCGCGCGAAAACCGCGGTTTGTTATGTGCTCAAATAATGTGTTATCGATATATTTAAACGCCCTGTCGCTGACAATGCGGCATAAAGGGCAGCCGGGTTTTTCGCACGCTTTCTGGATTTCAAAAAAGTTGATATGTTTTTCTATCGCCATGCTTTCGCTCCATGTCAGCTATTGTTTGCTATAAAAAAAATTCGCTTAACCCAATTTTTAACGCTCTGTGTCAAAAATTTAAAAACCAGTCAGCCCAGCGGCCATCCTAGAGAACGTCCGCCCAGAAAATGAATATGCAGATGATCTACCGTCTGTCCGCCGTCAGTTTTCGCGTTAATTACAAAACGCCCGCCCTTCTCCGCGCATCCCTGCTCTTTCGCGAGCTTCTGCGCGGTAAAAAACATTTTCCCGATTAAAGCCGAATCAGATTCATCCGTCTCAAGCAAATTGCTGATATGTTTTTTTGGAATAACCAAAAAATGCACCGGCGCCATCGGATTAATATCATAAAACGCGAAAACATCATCATCTTCGTAAAGTTTTTTCGCGGGGATACTGCCGGTGGCAATTTTACAAAACAAACAATCAGACATAGATTGAGTATAACATTATTGACAGAGCGTGGAAAGTGGATGGCAAATTTCAATCAAGTGAAAAAAATTAAGATAAACTAACCCTATCTCCTTGCCGCCTTCACAGCCGAAAATACAAGGAACGCGACGCCCGCGATAATCACTGTCATCGCTCCGACAGGAAGATCAAAAAACCAGCCCGACACAAGACCGCAGACAGAAAAAAGCGCCGCGAACAAACAGCTTGTTAACATCATGCCGCTTAAGCTGCGCGAGAAAACTCCGGCGCATCCTGAAGGAAGCGTAAGCATGGCGATAACCATCACGATTCCAACAAAGGTTTGAAGCAGCACAATGGCGGCAGCGGTTATGCCAAGAAGAAGAAAAAATATTTTATCGACAGGGACGCCTTTGGTGCGAGCGAATTCCGCGTCAAACGATGAAGCCTCAATCTGAGGATAAAAACGCCACGCGAGTATCAGAACAATAATATCAAGAATCGCGAGAAGAATTAAATCGATATAAGAAATTAATAAAATATTTCCAAAAAGCCATGTTGAAGGATCGGCGTATCCTGGCGTCTTCGCCATAAATAGAAGCCCAAGACTCATCCCGATGACCCATATCGCGTTGATAACGGTATCCTCTCTTTGTTTCGCCTTTAAAGAAACCAGAGCGATAATGACCGCGGATAATACCGCGAAAATTAAAGCTCCGGCAATCGGCGGAAAACCCGGGATTAATGTCGCGGAAAGATAAAGCGCCATCCCGATACCGCCAAGCGCCGCGTGGGAAACAGCTCCGGCGAGGCTTCCGATTCTTCGTACAGTGACAATCGAGCCGAGTATTCCAAAAAGAACCGAGGACAACACCCCTGCCGCGAGCGCGTTACGCAGAAACGGGAAATTAATATTAGTTAAAGCCTCAAATAGACTACGCATATTTATCTATGACTATGTACAGCATATTGAAAAACATAACAAATTTAGCAATAATAATATTAAGGGAATAATATTGAAAGATTCTATATTTTTGCTGTTACTTACTATTATTTTAACGAATATTCCGGTTTTTGCACAGGATAGCTCTGAGCCAGTTGATACTCAAGCTAACAAATATATATTATTTATCAGCCCGGTAGCAGAGGTGGTCTCTTCAAGGGAGAGCCCTGCTTTTGGCGGAGGTTTCGCGATTGGTTCAGAAGATCGGGTATCAATTGGAGCGCGGACAGTATATTTTGTCGATCTCGAATCGATTCACTCTGTAGAAATAACTTTATTTTTTAGATTTTATTTTTTGAAAAATCCGTCTTTATGGGGACCATTCGCGCAAATTAACGCAGGCGCGATGTTATTCTCGCGCGATAAAGCAGTCCCGATTCCGGCGGATTTAGGCATTGTCGCGGCGAATTTTATGGCAGGCTGGCGTTTTTTACTCGGCAAAACCGAGCGTTTTTACATAGAAGCCGCGGTCCGCGCGGGGATGCCATATCTAATCGGCGGCGGGATAACAGCAGGAGTAAGATTTTAATTAAGGAGCGAAAATGAAAAATCCGGCAAACCAAAAAATTGTTCTGATAATTCAAAAAGTAATCATTTTGGTAATTACGCTTCTCCTCGCTTCCTGTGACAATCCATTTTTATCAGAAGTTCTTGAACCATTATTTCCGGAAGAATGTACAGTCTGCGTAGAAAATAATTTTGCCGCCACATGCGTTGAACAGGGCACTGTGGGAAGAACCTGCGCCAAACACAAACTTCATAACAACGCGATATTTACAGACGCGCTTGGACATAATTGGGATGAATGGGAAATTTTAAATTATCCGACAATATTCGCGGAAGGTATGGAAATCAGGAAATGCGTTCGTAATAACTGCGACGAATTTCAACAGCGTACATTATACGCTTCCGGAACTCCCGGTCTTGAATTTACATTGATAAACGGCGGAACAGCGTACTCGGTTTCCATAGGTACAGCGGAAGCCGCCGATATTGAAATTCCAGGAATGCACAATGAAAAGCCTGTAACTGAGATAGCTTCGTATGGATTTAGCGCAAGCGCAATAACAAGCATTACAATACCGGCAAGTATAATAAATATTCACGGCACAGCGTTTTTTCAATCCTATAATTTAACCAGTATAATTATTGACAGTAATAATGAGCATTATTCATTTGATTTTGATGATGAAATATTGTATAAGGCAAAAACTCAGTTAATCTGGGTTTCATACGCGAAGACTGCCTATTTCTCATTTACAATACCGGACTTTGTCACAAGTATCGGCGATTACGCTTTCCTATACCGTAGTAATTTGATGGAGATCAACCTGCCTGCAGGCTTAATAAGTATAGGCGATTACGCGTTCTATGGATGCGCGCAATTATTCAATATTTTAATACCAGCAAGCGTGACACATATCGGAAATAACGCGTTCCTTAATAACAGTCAGCTGAAAAATATTGATGTAGATAGAAATAATCCAAATTACTACTCAAGTCCTGATGGAGTCTTATACAATAAAGACCAGACAATCCTCATACAAGCGCCAGGAGGTCTATTTGGACAATACGAAATACCTTCAAGCGTGATAAAAATTAACAGCGGGGCTTTTTGGAATGTCCAGATTAACCGTGTAAGTATTCCTGGCGGCATTTCAGAAGATAATTTTGAAGAAAATTCATTTAATGGAAACCTGCGCGATTTATACTTTAGCGCAAACGGCGGAGCAGGGACATATATGAAGGGGGGAGGGACAGGTGGTCCCGGCGAGGACGACGACAATTGGTGGAAACTGTAAATAGTGATTGGTGAAAAAAGTTATTATAAAAATAATTGACATCGAAATCAGAATATACTATAGTAAGAATTTCAGAAAATCTAATTAATCAAGGAACTGATTATGCTTGTGGAAATGAGAGCAAGATCTCAAATAACACTGCCAATTGAAATAATAAAAAATCTAGGCATAAATGAAGGCGATAAATTTAAAATTGAAGAGCGTGACGGCGGAGTGTTCCTTTGTCCTGTTGTAGTTTATCCCAAAGCTAAACTTGAACAGCTTGCCAAAATCATCAAGGAGCATAAAAAAAATCCATCCGCCGTATTTGAAAGCGTTGAAGATATGTTCAAGGACATTGGAATAGATTTATAAAACGGCAATGTATAAGATCGAGTACACTAAAGCCTTTGAAAAAAGCCTAAAAAAATTATCAAAGAGCGAACAAAACGCGGCTGCCATAAAATTAAAATTACTTATCAAAAATCCTCTTCATCCGTCTTTGCGAACAAAAAAAGTTCAAAGATTGAAAGATGTATATGAAAGCAGCATTAACATGGATATCAGAGTATTATGGATGTACAAAGGAAATAAAATAATACTTTTACTAAACATTGGTCATCATGACATATTATAACAGTTAACAAAATCGCGAAAACAATTAATCGCAGCAGTCATCGCCTGTTACATTTACTCCGTGTAAAACCCGCGCGTCCTGAGCGCTTCCGCCGTGCCGTACCGCTGTGTTAATTTCCGTGCGGTGCTGGACGATTTTACAATTCTCGCCAAGGCATAAAACCCTGTCGGTAAGCGAGGAGACATATTCAGTATCATGCGTGACAATAAGGATTGTCATTTTGCCTTTGCAATCGCCCAATGTTTTATACAAAAGCGCTTCGCTTTGCGCGTCCATGTTGGCGGTCGGCTCGTCCAGCACAAGAAGTTTCGGTTTCGCGGCTAACGCGCGGGCGACAAGCGTTCTTCGTTTCTGCCCGCCGGAAAGCGATGAGTAAGATTTATCAGCGAGATCTGTTATGCCTGCCTGTTCCATCGCTTCTAAGACTGTATCATTTGTTTTATCATATCGTTTAAACGGATTCAAAACGCCCATCCTGATAATATCGCGCGCTGTTATGGGAAACGCGTTATCCGCGGGCATATGCTGGGACACATAAGATATTAATTTTTCATTAAGCCGCGCGGGCGCGTTTGCCGGCTTTTGGTTGTTTTCAGCGGAGCTGACATTATCGTAAATATCGATTTTTCCCTTATTTGGCTTTTCAAACCCAAACAAAAGTTTTAATACCGTAGTCTTCCCTGATCCGTTTGGACCGACCATCGCGGCAAACTCGCCGTGATGAATATGAAACGAAGCGTCTTGCAAAATCTTCGCGTCGCCATATGAGAAAAAAACAGAATCGAATTTAACCGCGATATTATTCAAAATAATCCAAGAAAGATTTAATAGAATTTATTTTATTACTTTAACTGTAATTATCTTTCACCTGAATCAAAAGATTCCATGATAAATTCCGCCTGAGATGAAGATATATATATATCTCCGTAATAGTAAATTTCAGAAAACCTGTTAAGTATCTCTCCGCCATCCCAGATTACAAACGTAAAAATTCCGCTGATGCTTTTTTTATAGGGTGTTTTTTTAAAGACAACTCCACTTAAATCATCATCATATTCGCGGAAAATTTCCCAGACAGGCAATAAAACCGCGCCGTTTTTAATTATTATTCCTGTAATCAAATCTTCGCCCATGTTATCCATGATATCCATTGCCGCTAACGCGTAAGTTTCTCCGTCAAGCCCTGCCGCGTAAACATAATAATCATTATAATCTTCAAGCCCGGTGATTAAAATAAATCCAGGCTCCGCGGCGGGAACAGATGTTCTTTCCGCTGCTTTCGTTCCGGATAATGCCGCGCAAGATGTTACGGATAACCCGATTACTATAGCAATTGCTGTAATACCCATTAAACTGACAATTTTTCTCATAATAACTCCTTTTATTATTTAAGATAATATAAAAAATTTTATTAACTGTCTATTACGCTATTTATGATTTTAGCTTTTTTAACTTTAAAACTGCGGGTACGCGTTTTTAAAAAAAGCTTATCAGTTTATTAATTCTTTAAGCCTTTCACCCATAAAAATAATATTTGAAAGCCAATCCTCAGCCAGAGGATCAAGTTCAATCACCCGCGCGCCTGCTGTATCAGCGATGGTTTTCGCCGCGTTTACAGGAAATTGCGTTTGCACAAATATCGCCGCGGGTTTTTCAGCGGTTATTTTTTCTATCAGGTCATTTAATTGGCGCGGAGTTGGCTCTTTACCGCCTGTTTCAACCGCTTCCTGAATTATGCCAAACTCGTCAAAAAAATAACCAAAGCTAGGATGATAAACAAAAACGCTTTTACCGTTAAGAGGCGCGAGTTCCTCTCTTAATTTATCAAACGCGGAATTTATCCGCGAAACCGCTTCTGTATAATTAATAAAATAATAATCTTCATTTTCCTTATCAAGTAAACATAAAATTTTAAATATATGATCCGCTAATATTAAGGCAGGCTGCTGCCCAAGCCATGTATGCCTGTCGATAATCAGCGAGGAATGATCAAGCGCGGAGTTTAAAACGTTATACGAAACATGATGTTCATGATCATGATCGCCATGATCGTCATCGTGATCATGCGCCTCAAGCAGCCGGAAATTAACTCCATTGGTTCCGCTTATAATCAGCATATCAGGAAACAATGATTCAATTCTGGGACGCAGCGCGATTTCAAATTCAGTACCTGAGAGTATCCACGCGTCAGCTGAAGAAAGGCTTTGTATCTGGCGCGGTGTCGGTTCATAATTATGCGGATTTTGTCCAGGCGGAACAATAACAAGAACAGAGGCTTTATCGCCCGCGATTTCGGAAACAAACCACGCCTGAGGAGGAATACTGACAGCGATGATGATACTGTCGTTTTTAGGTAAATGCCTCGTACAGGAAGTTATAGTCAGGATAAGAATAAAAACAAAAAATACCCGAACTTTATATATCATTTTTTCTTGCGTTTCTTGCCGAGCAAAGCCCTCGCGCAGACGCCGACAAGCTTTATATAAAAAGGCTCCATCTTTTTTGCTACAATTACAAGTTCTTTCATGATTGAAATTTTCTGAGGGCAATGAGTCTCGCATTTTCCGCATTTAACGCAGAGGTTTGGGCTTCCGCCGCGTACAGATATTAAACCGCTGCTTGTTACATATTGTTTCATACCTTCGACATATCCCATAGTATAGACAGCGTTGTACGCGGAGAAAGCGCCGGGGATATTCACGCCAACAGGGCACGGCATACAGTAATTGCAGCCTGTGCAGCGGCTTTTGCTGGTTCTATTAATTGATTCTAAAACTAATTTGTATACTTTTTTACGCGAATCATCCAGCATGTTTACATAAGCCGATTCGCAAAGATCGCAGTTTTCATTTAATTGATCCATCGCGTTCATTCCCGAGAGAACCGATGTCACCTCACTCTGGTTCCAGAGCCAGTTTAGCGCCCATCCTGCGGGCGATGTCCGCGATCCGGAAGAATCATCGGCTTCTTTAAAAATTTTAACAGCTTCCTTAGGAAGGCCCGCGGCGAGCTTGCCGCCTAACAGCGGTTCCATAATGACAACCGGCATTTTTTCCGATGCGGCGCGGAGTCCTTTGATTCCCGCCTGAAAATTTTCATCAAAATAATTGTATTGAATCATCGCGATTTCCCAGTTGTACTCATCAATTAATTTTAAGAATTCGCTTCCGCTTCCGTGAAATGAAAAACCAATCTGTCTGATAGCGCCTGAGCTTTTTTTCTTCGCGATCCAGCTTTCAATTCCCCATTTTTTTAATCTGTTCCATTGCTCAGTGTCGGTCATCATGTGCAAAAGATAATAATCAATGTAATCGGTTTTTAATCTTTCAAGGGATTGATTCAGATACTTGTCAAAATCAACAAACTCAGCTTCGCTTTTAAACAAAGCTAAGGGAAGTTTTGTGGCGATGTTAATTTTATAGCGGATATTGTTCCTGCTTAAAATTGTTCCAAGCGCTTCTTCGTTCCCGGAATACATCCACGCTGTGTCAAAATAATTTATACCCTTATCAATCGCGCGCATAACAAGCTCTTCGCTTTTTCCAAGCGCGCCGGGAAAACGCATGCATCCAAAACTGAGCGCGGAAATTTTATTGCCTGTTCTTTTATCAAGCCGGTATTGCAAATTATGCCTCTGTTTCTTCTACGGCGTACTCTTCCTGAGCGTTTAAAATTTCGGCGCTTGCTTCGGCTTCCTGTTTGCGCCTGTCAAGAATTTCCTGCATGTATTCGTCCAAATCCTGACTGTCTTCATCGAACAATTTTATATTCCTGTAGCGCTTCATTCCGGTTCCCGCGGGTATCGGGTGTCCGATTATAATATTTTCTTTTAAGCCTCGCAGATGATCCGTCTCGCCTTTTATAGCCGCGTTTGTAAGAACTTTTGTCGTTTCCTGGAAGCTTGCCGCGGAGAGGAACGAATCGATATTCAAGGACGCTTTGGTCATGCCCTGGAACATAGGCTGCGCGATCGCGGGCTGTCCGCCTTCGGCGATTACGCGCGCGTTCTCTTCGTGGAAGCGGTACTTGTCAACGGAGGAGCCGTAAATAAATGTCGTATCGCCGACAAAACGAATCTCGACCTTGCGCATCATCTGCCTGATTATAACGCCGATATGTTTATCGTTAATCGAAACGCCCTGCAGGCGGTATACAGCCTGAATTTCATCCATCAGATAACGCTGCAATTTTCCCTCGCCGAGGATGTAAAGAACATCGTGCGGATTTATCGCGCCCTGACAGAGCAGCTCGCCAGCTTCCACAGTATCGCCGTCGCGTACGTTAAGCCTTTTATTCATTGGAACAAAGTGAATGAACTCGCGCCCAAAGTCGTCGACAATTGTGAGCTTTCGTTTGTTTTTAATAATGCCGCGGAAGTAAACAGTCCCCGAAACCTGAGCGAGAACAGCGGGGTTCTTGGGCTTGCGCGCTTCGAAAAGCTCGCTGACGCGCGGAAGACCGGAACCCGATGTAATATCCATCGCTTTCGCGGATTCTTTTAACGTTTTCGCGAGCGGCCTTCCCGCGGGCACGCGGTTTCCCTCATCAACCTGAATAATCGCTTTTCCGGGGAGGAAGTAGGAAGCGAGCTCCTCGTCATTGTCATTAACAATAACAATTCGCGGCTGTTTCTCATGCTGGAATTCAATAATGCGTTTTTCTACATTTCCTGTATCATCATCAATTATTTCGAGTGTTGAGCCAAGAATTATATCTTCGTATTTTACAATGCCGCTTACCTCGGCGATGATAGGATCGGAGAAAGGATCGAAAGCCGCGATGGTTTTTTCCGCTTCAACAACGCTGCCCTTCTGCGATTCAAAGTTAGAACCGTTTCTGATTTCAATTTTTTGATCCTGTCCGATAAGGTATAAAATCCTCTCGTTGTTTTTATCAAGAATCAGGGCGTAAGCTTTATCTGAGGAAATAATCTCTTCCCCTGAATGTTTATAAATCGCTTCGCCGCGGTTGATTCTTTTGCCGCTGGAGATTAAAAGCTCATCGCCTCTTTCAAGTTTGTATTCTCTCATTATCTTGTTGACGATCGCGTAACCTCTTCTTGTAAACAGAAGGTGTCCGTTTTCAAGCTGTATGTGCGACCCGATAATGTCTTTTATATAAACAGGATATTTAAGCGTTATGCGGCTTTCTTCGCTGAGCCTTGTCGCGACGCCGCCGATATGGAATGTGCGCATCGTAAGCTGAGTGCCGGGCTGCCCGATTGACTGCGCCGCGATTGTTCCGACCGCCTCGCCGATATCAACGGCTCTGTTAGTCGCGAGATTGCGCCCGTAGCATTTTCTGCATACGCCGTATTTTGATTCACAGGTAAGAACCGTCCTGATGCGGATTGATTCAACTTCCGCCGCGTCAATTTCTTTGGCGATGTCCTCGGTGATTTCTTCGTTTACGTCAACAATTAATTCGTCAGTTATCGGATGCTTTACGCGCTCAATTGTGAATCTTCCGATTACGCGGTCTTTCAATTCTTCTTTAATTTCCTCGCCTTCTTTAATCGCCGAGTATTCAATGCCGTTAATTGTTCCGCAGTCGTCTTCGTTAACAACCATGTCCTGAGCGATGTCGACAAGACGGCGCGTAAGATAACCGGCTTCCGCCGTTTTCAGCGCGGTATCGGCAAGACCTTTGCGCGCGCCGTTAGTTGAAATAAAGAACTCGATAACTGAAAGACCTTCCTTAAAGTTCGATCGGATCGGAAGCTCAATAATCGCCCCGGAGGGTTTTTGCATAAGGCCGCGCATACCCGCGAGCTGGCGTATCTGGTTGCGGCTTCCCCTCGCGCCTGAGTTTGCCATCATATAAATTGAGTTAAACCCGTCTTTGTCAGATTTAAGGGTTTCCATTGTAATGCCTGTCAGCTCTTCGTTTGTTTTTGTCCAGACGTCGACAACCTGATTGTATCTTTCCTCATTGGTGATGCGTCCGAGGCGCCATTCCTGCTGAATCGTCTCGACCTTTTTGTTAGCCTTGTCGATCATGTCGGCTTTTTCCCTTGGCACAACAATGTCTTCCATGCCGATTGTCGCCCCGAACAATGTCGAGTAACGGTAGCCGAGCGATTTAATCGCGTCCAGCATATTAACGGAAGTCCACGAGCCTTTTTCCTTGAACACATGTTCAACTAACGCGCGGAGTTCTTTATCTTTTAGTTCATAATTTATAAACGGAAGATCCTTCGGAAGCTCTTCATTGAACACAAGCCTTCCGGCAGTTGTCACGATCATTGAATCGGATTTGTGCTCAACAATGTGTCCGGCTTTATCCCAAATCGGGAGCTTAGGCGGTTTAATGCGGATCGCTGCTCCCCAATCAAGCGCCTTTCTTTCGACTGCCATCAGGACTTCTTCTGATGACGAATAACACGGAATCTTGTCTTTAGTATCCGGTTTATTCGAGCCCGGGCGCTTCGCGTTTGATTTGACGCGGGTTAAAAAGTTGATACCCAAAACCATGTCCTGAGACGGGAACACAATTGTTTTTCCGTTCGCGGGATTTAAAAGATTTCTCGCGGACAACATAAGCGTCCAGCATTCCATCTGCGCCGCCTGCGTCAAAGGTACGTGAACCGCCATCTGGTCGCCGTCAAAGTCGGCGTTAAAAGCGTGGCAGACAAGCGGATGAAGTTTTATCGCTTTGCCTTCGACAAGCACCGGTTCAAACGCCTGTATGCCAAGCCTGTGCAGAGTCGGCGCGCGGTTTAAAAGAACAGGATGCTCTTTTACAACATCGTCCAAAATCGCGAATACTTCGGGGGTTTCCTGTTCGACAAGCATCTTCGCTTTTTTGATATTAAAGACAACGTCTTTGTCTACAAGCTTTTTCATTATAAACGGCTTGAAAAGCTCAAGAGCCATTTTTGTCGGAATACCGCACTGCCACATTCTTAAATCAGGTCCTACAGTGATAACAGAGCGCCCCGAATAATCTACGCGCTTTCCCAGAAGGTTCTGGCGGAAACGTCCCTGTTTTCCTTTGAGCATGTCGCTTATAGATTTTAATGGCCTGTTGGACGATCCTTTTACAACTTTCTTTTTCTTTGAATTGTCGAATAACGCGTCAACCGCTTCCTGCAGCATGCGCTTTTCGTTGCGTATAATGATGTCAGGAGCGTTAAGCGCCTGAAGCCTTTTAAGGCGGTTATTGCGGTTTATCACCCTTCTGTATAAATCGTTAAGATCGCTTGTCGCGAAACGCCCGCCGTCAAGCTGCACCATCGGGCGAAGCTCAGGCGGTATAACGGGAATAACATTTAAGATCATCCACTGCGGTTTGTTTTTTGACTTTCTGAAATTCTCCACAATGTCGATTCTTTTTAAAAGGCGCTTGTCGCTCTTTGTGCCTTTTTCGATCATCTTGGCGCGCAAGTCAGCCGCCATTTGATCAAGATTGAGATTTTCTAAAAGTATGCTGACAGCTTCCGCGCCCATGCCGGCGGTAAAGCCGCCGCCGAATCTTTCCTGCGCTTCCGCGAATTCTTCTTCGGAAAGAAGCTGGCCTCTTTTAAGATTTGTGTCACCTGAATCAATTACGATATATTTTTCATAATACAAAACGGAACGAAGCTGGCTTGTCGGAAGATCGAGCAAAAGACCCATTCTGCTTGGAACAGAACGGTAATACCAGATGTGCGAAACAGGAGCGGCAAGCTCGATATGACCCATTCTTTCGCGGCGGACTTTAAAGTGAGTTACCTCAACGCCGCAGCGGTCGCAGATAACTCCCTTATAGCGGATCGATTTAAATTTTCCGCAGTAACATTCCCATTCTTTTGTCGTGCCGAAAATTCTTTCGCAGAATAATCCTTCTTTTTCCGGCCTTAATGTGCGGTAGTTAATTGTTTCCGGTTTTTTTACCTCTCCGTAAGACCACGACCGGATCATGTCCGGCGAGGCCAGCCTTATCATAATTGAATCAAAATCCTGAATGTCGCGCATGTTTCTCCCTCTTGCCCGATCGCGGAAAAGCGATCAGGCTGTCATTGAATTATTCCTCTATTAAAAATTACTTCCTGTCTTCGCAATTAATTCCTCGTCTTTTTCGGTGAGAGGTATCGGTTTTCCTTTAACATCAAATATCGAGAGATCCAGGGCAAGCCCCCGCAGTTCCTGAACAAGTACGTTAAACGACTCGGGGATGCCCGCTGTTGTCGAAGGCTCGCCTTTGACAATCGCTTCGTAGATTTTTGAGCGCCCTGTCATGTCGTCAGACTTTATCGTTAAAAGTTCCTGCAGCGTGTTCGCGGCTCCGTAAGCCTCAAGCGCCCAGACTTCCATTTCGCCTAACCTCTGTCCGCCGAACTGCGCTTTTCCGCCCAGCGGCTGCTGGGTAACAAGCGAGTACGGACCTGTTGAGCGCGCGTGCATCTTATCATCAACAAGGTGATGAAGTTTAAGGAAGTAGATGACTCCGCAGAAAATCGGGTTAACAAATTCCTCGCCTGTTCTGCCGTCTCTTAATATCGCCTTGCTTGTAACCGGAAGCCCCGATTCTTTTAATTTTTCCTCTATCTGCGCTGTAGTCGGCGACTGGAAAACAGGCGATGAATACCATTCGTTTAATGTCGAGCCCGCCCAGCCAAGTTCCGTTTCCAGAAGCTGCCCGATATTCATACGGGAGGGAACCCCAAGCGGCGTGAGACAGATATCCAAAGGAGTTCCGTCTTCCATGAACGGCATATCTTCCTCGGGGAGGATCCTCGCGACAACGCCTTTATTTCCGTGGCGGCCCGCCATTTTATCGCCTTCGCGC
>JGI24695J34938_10001006_pt1 | contig 25615 bp, 22 predicted proteins | sample TergutCo191P3_FD_34938 | JGI IMG/M metagenome (IMG submission 34938)
CACGAAATAGTACGAAAAAACAACAATAAGGAAAGTGTCCGAACAAGTATTTCATATTTTTCGGATACCTTCGCTTTTATTTATCATTTATACAGTGAAATTAAAATTAAATCAATGGAGCATTTTTAAAAACTCGGTTAGTTTCGAAAAAGGCGCATTAATCTGGACAATTTTTTAAATTTAAGTTAAAATTTATATTAATAAATGATTAATAATTTAAAAAAAAATAAAATTTTCGCGGGTTTTATTGTAATTGCTTTTACAATTTTTCTGACAATTTCTTGTTCGGTCAGCGAACCTGTAATAAATTACGGTTTTATAAGCATGGTGCTGTATCAGGGTGATCCAGACCCTGTCGAGCATTTTTCTTTTTTTGTGATGTGCGAAGATGAAGACGGAATTGAAAATCTGGATGTCCTGTATCTGTATCATGATCGCGAGCAGCTTAGGTGGCAGGTAAAAAGCGATGAATGGCTGCTTCATACTTTTGACGGAAGGAATTGGATTGGCACCCGGAACATTTCTGTTCCTGACGGAAATCTTCCAAGAGGCGTTTTCAGAGCGGTGCTTGTTAATAAAGGCGGAGAAAGTACGGAGCGGAATTTTACGTACGACGGCGCTGTGCGTTTTTCATTTCCGGAACTTACGATTTATGAAGGCGAATATTCGATCATTTCGCAATGGCCTGTTAATCGCCTTGTATGTTACGACGGCTCGGGGAATTATTCGGGTACTGTTACACTGACATCGAAAACAGGAAATATAGCCGATTTACGGCTTCCTTCTTCCGCCAGAGTCGCGTCTTTATGGGCGGAAGATGAAGCGAATTCATGCAGCGCTTTTACGGATGCGGTATCATTAAATTGATGTTAAAAAGTTATGTGAAACGCACAGGTCATTTTACGGATTCACAGAAAAAAGCGTACGAGTCTTTATCGCAGTTGTATTTAATTCCTTTTAAAGAAGAACATATCGATTTTTCGCGCTGCTTTAAAAATAAAAATGTTACATTGGAAATCGGATTCGGCTCGGGCGCGGCTACGGCGGAAATAGCGGAAGCGAATCCCGGTAAAAATTATCTTGGCATCGAAGTTCACCGTCCGGGAATCGGAAGACTGTTATGGGAAATTGAAAATCGTTCTCTTTCAAATATTAAAATAATCGAATATGACGCTTCCGCCGCCGCGGAAAAAATGATACCGGATTCTTTTTTGGAAGCGATACATATATTTTTCCCTGACCCCTGGCCGAAAAAGAGGCATAAAAAACGCCGTCTCATTCAGCGGCCATTTACGCAAATTCTTTCGCGCTTGTTAAAACCGGGCGGTTATTTATACATGGTCACAGACTGGGAAGATTACGCGGAACATGCGCTTGAGGAATTGACGGCGACAGAAGGATTATCCAATTCGTTTGACGGATTCGCCCTGCCTCAAACATGGAGACCGAAAACAAGGTTTGAGCAAAAAGGCATTGCAAAAAATCATAATATAAAAGAATTATATTTTATAAAAAATTAGTTTATGAAAAAATTTCCTAATAATTATAGCGGCGGGAGATAATTTTATGTTATTAACGATAGATATAGGAACATCTAATTTAAAATCAGCGCTCTGGAATATTGACGAGGGTTGTAATGATGGTCTCCGTTATTGTTTTGCGTCTGTTCCGTTATCGCCAGAAAATGACGGTTTTAAGCATGAAACAAATCCTTCGCTGTGGCTTGCCGCGTTTAAAAACGCTTGTGATAAAATGACCGAGGATAATAAAACGCGGGATGGAAAAAAAATAAATTTAAAAGATATAAAAGCAATTGTTATAAGCGGAAACGGTCCAAGCCTTGTTTCTGTGTTTGGAGAGCCGGTTTTTAAAAATGAAAATATTTATGTACCCGCAGAAAACGCGCGTTTGTGGCTGGACTCAAGAGCGGCAAAATACAGCGGCGAAATTTCGGCTTTAATGGGAGGTTATGTTGACGCATCTTTTTTTCTTCCGAAAATTTTTTTTATTAAAAATGAAGAGAAGACTCTTTACGATAAAACTAAATATTTTATCGGATGTCCCGAATATCTTGCCTTCGCTTTAACAGGAGAAGCAAAAACAGTTTTTCCGTGCGAAGGTTTTGATCGCTGGTTTTGGAATGACGAAATTTTAAATAAGCTTGACATGAATAATGAAAAATTTCCGCCCTTTATAAAACCGGGAGATCAATTCGGTATAATTACATCGCAGGCTTCGGAATATTTCGGTTTTACAAAAAATATTCCCGTAATTTCCGGAGGACCTGATTTTTACGCGGCGATTTTAGGAAGCGGCGTAAAAAAACCGGGACAGGTCTGCGATCGAAGCGGTTCTTCGGAAGGAATAAATCTGTGTACAAATAATCGTATAAACGATAAAAGATTAATGTCATACGGTCATCCTGTAAAACCGTTTTGGAATTTATCCGGAATTATTAACACAACAGGAAAAGCGATAGAATGGGCATGTAATGTTTTAGGTTTTTCTAATTTTGACGAATTTATTTTTCACGCGGAAAAAAGCGGACCGGGAAGCGGCAATTTAATTTTTATTCCGTATCTTGCGGGAGAACGCGCGCCTGTTTGGAATCCTTCGGCAAAAGCGTTATGGCACGGCATTAATTTATCGTCCACACGCGGCGATTTTGCAAATTCAATTTTGGAAGGAATAAGTTTTGCGGTTAATGATGTAATCGAAATAATGGAAGAATCCGGAATTAAAGCGATGGAGTTGCGCGTAACGGGAGGGCTTGCCGGCTGTGATATTTTAAATCAGATTAAAGCTGATATAACCGGAGCGCCTGTGCTGGAAGGCGTTTATAAAGAAGCGGAACTTCTAGGATTGGCAATAATCGGCGCCTGTCATTTTAATTATTTTTCATCTTACGAAGAAGCGTCATTGGCAATGTGCCGCGCAGAAAAATGTTATGAACCGAATTTAAAAAATACAGCAGTCTATAAAGATTTATCCGAGAAATATAAAAAGTTAAGAAGTATGCAATTAATTACATCTTGACATTGAATTAATATTTTTATAATCTTTCATATATGAAAAAATCTTTAATTTTTTTACTTATAATTTTAATATTTATAACATCAGGCTGTTTAAAAAAAAGCGGCTCTGAATATCAGCTTTCGGTTCTTGTTTTTATTACCGGAGTTATAGCGGGAAGTCCGCCTTACGAATTAATGGCTGAAGGCGCGAATGAATTTGCGAAAAAGCATTCAAATGTAAATGTAAAAATATATGAAGCAGGCGTTAATCAATCACAATGGGAGCAGCAGCTTTCGGAAATGGTATCGGCAGGAGAGTATGATATAGTTCTTGGTTCCAATCCTTCGCTGCCTGAGATATGCGCGAATGTTTTAAAAATATTTCCCAATCAAAAATTTATTATCACAGACGCCCGATACGAAGGAAATCCGCAGATTAAAACATATTATTATAATCAGTACGATCAATCTGTTTTTTTGGGATATCTGGCGGGGCTGGTTACGACAAGCGGTATGCAGTACGCAAACAGCCAAAAAAAAATAGGTTTTTTAGCGGCGCAGGAATATCCGCTTTTAATGACGCAGATGGTTCCCGGTTTTCATGAAGGCGCGAAATTAGCCGATCCGCAGATCGAACTTGATTTTCGCGTAATCGGTTTATGGAACGACGCGGTAAAAGCGGCGGAACTTTCGTCGGCAATGATGAACGCAGGTGTTGATGTTTTTACTTCGATAGCCGGAGGCGCCGCGCAGGGATTGATTAAAACGGCGATTGACAGCAAAGCGTACATTGTTTGGTATAACACAAATTCTTATTCGCAGGCTCCCGGCTTTATTGTCGGATGCGGAATAATGGAACAAAAAAAACTTGTAATGGAAATTCTCGAAGATGTTCTTGAAGGAAGAATCCAATACGGCAGCAGCGAAACTCTCGGAGTAAAAGAAGGCTACATAGGGTTTTATTATGATGATCCGGGATATCAAAATCTGCCTGAAGAAATAAAAGATAAGTTTGAAGATTTTATGAATAATTTTTTTAACAAATGAATGTTATAGAAATACGAAATATAAGCAAACAATATCCTGATACAAAGAAGGCTGCGAATAACAATATAAGTTTCGATTTAAAAAAAGGCGAGATACTCTGCGTTGCGGGGGAAAACGGCGCAGGTAAAACTACGTTAATGAAAATTCTCTGCGGATTAGAAAAACAAGATTCGGGTCAAATAAAAATTAACGGAAACATAGGCATGGTTCATCAGCATTTTATGCTGTTTAACGAATTTACAGCCGCGCAGAACATTGTAATCGGAAGAGAGCCGCTTAAATGGGGGATATTTACAGATAACAAAAAAACAAATGAAATTGCCGATAATATAATATTAGAAAATAATTTTTCGATAAAGGCAAATGTAAAAGTAAAAGATTTAACCCAGGGGGAGATGCAGCAGACTGAAATTTGCAGAGTGCTTTACCGCAATGCCGATATTATAATTTTAGACGAGCCGACTTCGATATTGACAGAATCGGAAGTGCAATCGCTTTTTATAACTTTAAGGAAACTCGCGGACAAAGGAAAATCAATTATATTAATAACGCATAAACTCCATGAAATAAAAAAAATAAGCGGCAGGGTTGCTGTTCTTCGCAAAGGAGAATTAGCCGGTATAAAAGAAGTTTCAAATATTGAACCTGAAGAAATCGCCGCAATGATGACCGGTAACGATAAAAATGAATCTGATTTAAAGTTTAATTTAAAAAAAATTGAAAATAAAAAAATAAATACTAATGATCCTGTAATTTCTTTTTGTAATGTATCTGTAAGGCGGGCAAAACAAAAGTTACCGTTACTTGACAATGTTTCTTTTACTGTTTACAAAGGAGAGGCGCTGGGTTTTGCCGGAGTCGGCGGAAACGGTCTTGGAGTTATCGAAGCTGTTTTAGGAGGTTTCCTTCACCCGGCTTCGGGAAAAATATTTTATAAGGACAAAGATATTTCCGGTTTAGACACAACGGCTCTTAGAAAACTCGGGCTTGCGTATGTTCCGGCGGATAGAATTCGCGTTGGAAGCGCGGCGGAAGCCGCAATAGAAGAAAATATTATAATTAATAAAAGAAAAAACAATTTCAAAAAAAACCGGATTTTGGAAATGGCTCATATAACAGAAAAATTAATAAATGATTATAATATTGACGCGCCGGAAAAAAAATTCAAAGCGTCAACTCTTTCTGGAGGAAATTTACAAAAATTAATATTGGCAAGAGAAATTGACAGTTTAAAAGATTATATTGTATTATCAAATCCGACATGGGGTTTAGACGCAGAGTCAAGCCGTTTTGTTATGAACGAAATAATTAAATTAAAAGAAAGAAACGCCGCTGTTATTCTGATATCCAATGATTTAGACGAAATAATAAAACTTGCCGACAGAATTATTGTAATGTATAAAGGAAGGACAGCGGGAGTATTTGCAAATAACGGAGACAGCGGAATTAAAGAAATGATTGTAAAAAGCATGCAGACCGGAATTGCCGATGAATAATTCAGAATTAAAAAATAAATTTAACTTATTCACTTTTAATATAGTTATTATTCCTTTAATTGGAATTTTATTTTTAATTTTGCTCATTTTTATTTTAAGCGATACGCCGCTTGATGCTTTGTATTTTTTCTTTTTGGGACCTTTTAGAAATGTTATCAGTTTTGGAAACATGCTAAATGCCGCGGTTCCGTTTATTTTAGGAGCTTTGGGAATTATAATCGCAGTTAAATCAGGCAGTTTGAATCTCGGCGGAGAAGGACAGGTTTACCTCGGAGCTTTTATCGCGTGTATAACGGCGCTCTCGGGTTCTTTGGGAATATTTTCTGCAGTCATTGCATTATTGGCAGGCTCTCTTTGTTCGGGCGCGGCGGCGGCAATCAGCGGTTTATGCAAAGCAAAATGGAATACAAGCGAACTTATAACTACATTTTTAATTTCGTGCGCTGTTATTCCGATTATAAATTTTCTCGTAACAGGTCCATTTTTGGATCCGGAAACATCGCTTATCTCCACAAGAAAGATATCAGAAAATATGCGTTTTTCATTAATACTTAAGCCTTCAAACCTTAATACAAGCGTTTTTCTCGCGGTTTTTTTTGTTTTTCTGGTTAACATATTCTTGTATAAAACTAAACTCGGATACGAATTCAGAATTGCGGGTAATAATGAACTGTTTGCTTCTTACGGAGGAATTAACACAAAATTGAATACAATTACCGCAATGGCAATGAGCGGAGCATTGTACGGTTTTGCGGGCGGCATCGCTGTTTTGGGAACCCATTACGCCGTGATTAAAGATTTTTCTTCAGGTCTTGGATGGAGCGGTCTTACTGTCGCTTTAATCGCGGGTTTTTCTCCGGCAGCTGTTATACCCTGCGCTGTTTTTCTTGCATGGGTTAACTCGGGAGCAAGAATAGCGATGCAGAATACGGGATTAACATACGAAGTAGCGCATATTGTACAAGCTTTTATTTTTCTTTTATCAACAAGTATTGCGGTTAAAAATTTTTTAAATAAAAGGAAGAAAACAAATGGATAATTTACTGCCTTTTTTAAAAAGTTCTTTAATAACAATGATACCAGTATTTTTTGCGGCTTCGGGAGGCTTGTTCCCGGCGTTAGCCGGAACTTTAAACATTGCGCTGGAAGGACTTCTGCTTGCAGGAGCTTTTTCGTCATTAACGGTATTTATTTTTACAGGCAGCGCTTTCGCGTCTGTAATGGCCGCCGTTTTTTCCGCAATGCTGTTATCGGCGCTGCACGCGGCGGTTGTTTTTAAGTTACGTGCAAATTTATTTATATCAGGCATTGCGGTAAATCTTTTTTCGAGCGGACTTTGCGTTGTTTTATCGGATAAAATATTTAAAACAAGAGGAGTAATAACTTCGGCTTCTAGTTTAAATATTTTTAATTCATTTTTATTATTGGGAATTATTTTATTGATTATCTCTTCGCTTGCGGTTTACAAAACGCCGTTTGGTTTTAAACTGCGCGCATGTGAAAAAAATGAGCAGGCGCTTGAATCGCTGGGAATAAAACCCGATAAATATAAAATTACGGCGATTTTAATTTCGGGTTTTTTCTGCGGAATAGGCGGTTCGTTTTTAAGCCTTAACCTTGGCGCTTATGTGCCCGAAATGTCGGCGGGAAAAGGCTGGATCGCGTTAGCTGTAATTTTTCTAGGCGCCCGAAGACCTCTTGGAATCCTCGCCGCGGCGTTTCTTTTCGCTGTTGCTGAAATCTTCTCGAATTATGCGCAGGGTATATGGAGCGTACCGTCGGGTTTTATACTAGCTTTCCCGTATATTTGTACGTTAATTGCAATGATACTGGTATCAATAATGAAAAAAACAAAAAACTAATTATTATTTCATGTATTTTTCTATGAACTCTGTTCTGACGCGAAGAAGGTCTTCTCTTGGGAGTTCTTTAAATATTTTCCAGCCTAAGTCTAATGTTTGGCTGATATCTCTGTTTTCGTATTCATCCTGCGTTAAAAATTCCTGTTCGAAAATTCTGCCGAATTTCAAATAACGTTTGTCGTTTGCGGAAAGTTCTTCTTCTCCGATTATCGACGCTAAATTGCGGATTTGTTTTACTTTCGCGTAAGATGCGAATAACTGGCTTGCGACATCTTTATGATCCTCCCTTGTCATGCCGTCTCCGATTCCGTCTTTCATAAGGCGCGACAGGCTCGGAAGCCCCGCTACAGGAGGGTAAATGCCTCTTTGTGTCAGTTCACGTTCAAGAACAATCTGCCCTTCGGTAATATAACCTGTAAGATCAGGAATGGGATGGCTGATATCATCATTGGGCATAGAAAGAATAGGTATTTGTGTGATAGAGCCTTCCGAACCCTTGATTCTTCCGGCGCGTTCGTAAAGAGAAGCGAGGTCGGAATAAAGGTAGCCGGGGTATCCCTTGCGGCCCGGTACTTCTCCGCGAATAGAAGAAACTTCGCGTAACGCTTCGCAGTAATTGGTCATGTCGGTCATCACAACAAGAACATGCATGTTTTTTTCGTAGGCGAAAAATTCCGCGGCAGTAAGAGCGCATCTGGGAGCGACAAGTCTTTCGAGCGAAGGAGAATCTGCAAGCGATAAAAAAACTACAACATTGCTGAGTACGCCTGAATGTTCAAAGTCGTCAAGAAAAAACCTGGCGACGTCGTTTTTCACGCCCATCGCGCAGAAGACTATAACAAATTGTTTTAATATTGAAGGGTCTGAATTTTTCTCAGGCGATAAAATTTTTGCCTGACGTACTATCTGCGCGGCAAGGCGGTTGTGAGGAAGACCGTTACCTGAAAATATCGGGAGTTTTTGTCCGCGGATAAGTGTATTCATTCCGTCTATCGAAGAAATTCCGGTTTGAATAAAATCACGCGGATACGTGCGAGCGTAAGGATTTATCGGAAGCCCGTTAATATCGCGGTATTCGGATGACATGATGTTTCCGAAACCGTCAAGCGGCTCTCCAAGTCCGTTAAATACCCGCCCAAGTAAACCTGTTCCGACACGAAGCTCCATCGGCCTATCGAGGTATTCGATCCTTGAATCATCGGCGGAAAGACCCGCGCTGCTTCCGAAAATCTGAATCGCCGCCCAATCTTCGCTTAAATCGATTACGCGCCCGAGCCTTTTTCCGCCGTCGCGATCATATACAAAAACAGTTTCGTTAAAACTGACATTACGGCAATTTTTTGTGATAACAACAGGACCTTCGATTCTTTCAAGTTTTTTATATTCAATGCCTCTCATTTAAATAACTCCTTGTTTCGGGCAGGCATTGTATTTACACGGGAGCTGTAAGTTTTTTCCAGTTCCTCGAACGTTATGCGCATATTTCCTTCAAATTCGATCAGCTTGTTTATCTCGTCATTTTTTACGGTGCTTTTAAGGCGCGATATTCCTTCCTTTAAATCTGTTTCCATTATTTTTGTCATGGGCGCGCCAAGCCCGATGCAGCTGTGAGCGCGTTCGTAAAATTCCATTATAAGCTGAAGGAGGCGGACCTGTTTTTCGGGAACGCAGTACATGTCGATTTCGTCAAAAGAATTTTGCTGCAGAAAGCCGTCTTTGATGATCTGCGCCGTAAGAAGAATTAATTTTTGTTCGTCGGGAAGAGCGTCAGGACCGATAAGGCGCACAATTTCGGATAATCTCTGCTCCTGTTTTAAAAGATCGAAACATGATTTTCGAACGTCAGTCCAATGAGGATTTATCTGTTCCCACCAGTGTTTTATTTCATCGGCATATTCCGAATAACTTTCTGTCCAGCTGATCGCCGGGTAGTGCCGGGCATTGGCAAGGTCTCTGTCTAAAGCCCAAAAACAGCGGATAAATCTTTTTGTGTGCTGCGTGACAGGCTCCGAAAAATCGCCGCCGGGAGGAGAAACAGCTCCGATGATCGAAACAGAACCTTCATTGCCGCCGAGAGTTGTAACTCTTCCTGCGCGTTCATAAAATTCGGCAAGCCTTGCGGGAAGATAGGCGGGGAAACCTTCTTCTGCAGGCATTTCTTCCATGCGCCCGGAAAGTTCACGTAACGCTTCCGCCCAGCGGCTTGTGGAATCCGCCATGATTGCGACGTGGTAGCCCATATCGCGGTAAAATTCAGCAAGCGTTACGCCGGTATAAATTGACACCTCACGCGCGGCGACAGGCATGTTGGAAGTATTGGCGATTAATAAAGTTCTTTCCATTAATGTGCGGCCTGTGCGCGGATCTGTAAGCTGAGGGAACTCTGTTAAAACATCGGTCATTTCATTGCCGCGCTCGCCGCAGCCTATGTAAATAATAACATCGGCGTCGCACCATTTTGCGACAGCATGCTGAGTCATCGTCTTGCCTGTGCCGAAGCCGCCGGGAATCGCCGCGGTTCCGCCTTTGGAAAGCGGAAAGAAAATATCGATAACTCTCTCGCCTGTAATAAGAGGTTCTGTCGGCTGTAAACGCATTGACACAGGGCGGCTCTTTCGCACGGGCCACCACTGAGCAAACGCGATTTCTTCGCCAAGGTTTGTTTTTGCCGCTGTTTCAAAAACAGAATAATCGCCTTCGCCCGCTAAAAAAGTTAATTCGCATTTTTTTATATTAGGCGGAATCATTATTTTGCATGTAATGCTTTCTGTTTCTTTTATCGAACCGAGTATCATTCCCGGAAAAGCGGCGGTTTTTTTTCCTTCGGCGATATTTGCAGCTAACGCAGGCTCCGGTATAAAGCGCCATTTTTTCTGTGTGTCCAAAGGCTTTGAATCTCCGCCGGGTTTCATGAAAGCGCCGTTTTGTTCGTATAACAGAGTAAGAGGCCTTTGAATGCCGTCATATATAGTTCCCATCAAACCGGGACCCAAAAGCACGGAAAGAGGACGGCCTGTAGAATAAACAGAGCTTCCTGTTTTTAATCCTGTGTTATCTTCGTAAACCTGAATAACCGCTTCGCCGCCTTCTAAGCGTACAATCTCGCCGATGATTTTGTTTTCGCCGACTTCGACAAGATCAAAAAGTCCCGCATTGCCCAAACCGCAGGTGCGGATAATTGGTCCTGATATTCTGCGGACTTTTCCATGCGCGGTAAACTGGCTCATATATTCTCCGGAAATTCGCTTCCGACCAAAGCTTCTACAAGCTCGGTGCGTTTAACGTGAAGATAATAATCAATAATTCTTTGAATTGAAACGGTGATAAACATATTTTCGGTTTCGATTGTAAGCAAAGGATAACGGCTGTTTGCATGAATCTCTTCTATTTCGCATGTTAAATTAAAATTTTTTAAAAGCGCTTCGGCTTCATTGCGCGAAAGCATAAAAATATAAGCTTTTAACTTATTGTTAGCTGCAAACAATCCGCCTCTGTCCGCCGGTTTTCCGCCGCCTTCTTCCTGTCCGCTTGCGAATTCAAGCCTTTCTCCGAGTTCATTGGAAAGGAGTTTTAAAATATATCCGCGATCGAGACTTTCATACCACGAGTCTTCGGCGGTAATAAGAAGGCTTTCGATTTTTTCTATTTTTAATCTTAATTTATCGATGGGCTGACGCGCCATCACTTTTTCAACTTCATCCTTTTCCTGCACGCTGTATTTTCTGTCAAGCTCTTCGATGCAATCGGCGATTTTTTTCTCCCACTCGGTATTCTGCGCTTTGATTGTATCTTCGGCCTGCTTTAAAATCCGCGCGGCTTTTTTCCTGGCGTCATCCAGAATTTCGCGATCCAATATTTCTGTCGATTGCAATTCTTCCATATATTGATTTTCTAAGTATGAAAGAGATTTTATTGTTGTTCAAGTAAGGCATTTCGCGGTATTTTTTCTATAACATGCTTACAGGATCAACATCCACTTCCAAATAAACTTTACTGTCTTTGCCTTTTTCGTAATTTGAAATTACATTTTTCGCAAGCGCGTGTATGACATTCATTGATGAACTTCTTAAGATTAACTGCCGCCTGTGATTATTATTAATGACGCCGATGGGGCATTCCGCGGGACCGAGCAGACTTGCGTTGTTTGGGATTAATTTTTCAGTGATCGAGGCAAGGCGGTTTATCGCTTCGTTGGCGCGTTTTTCTTCTTTTGCGCGGATTGTAAAGCGGATCAATCTTGAATAGGGAGGGAAACCCAGAGCCATTCGCTGTTTGAGTTCAGCATTAAAAAACCCCGTCACATCGAGAGCGCAGGAGCGGGTGATAACAGGGTCTTCCATTCTGAGTGTTTGAACAATGACCTTACTGTCGGGAAAATATCTGCCTGCGCGGCCTGCGACCTGCACAATCAGCGAGAAGGTTCTTTCTGCGGCGCGAAAGTCAGGCAGATGAAGCCCTGTGTCGGCAAAAACAACGCCGACTAGCCTTACTCCGGGGAAGTTTAAGCCTTTTGCCACCATCTGGGTTCCAAGTAGGATATCGATCATGCCCTTTTTAAAAAGCGTTAATGTTTCTTCAAGATTCCCGGCAAGCGGCATGTTATCTGACAATAAATCTTTTGCGCTGCCGCCGCTTTTTTTTGAAGCAGTATCTGCGTCTACGCGGCGGATTCGAAGATCGGGGAATGCGCGCCTTACTTCGTCTTCGATCATTTCAGTGCCGAATCCGCGGTAAGCGGCTTCTACGCATCCGCATTCAGGGCACACTGTCGGCGGCGCCTGTGAAAACCCGCAGTAATGACAGACGCATTTACTGCGGCTTTTATGCCATGTCAAAGAAACCGAACAGCGTTTACAGATTAATTCCCAGCCGCAGCCGGGGCATTGGTAAAAATGCGCGAAGCCTCTTCTGTTCATAAATAAAATTGTCTGTTTTCCCATTTGAGACGTTATGCGAATTTCTTCTTTTAATTCTTTTGTAAGGCAGCCTTCGGTTTTTGCAAGGCTGACAGCTTTTATTTCCGGCATTCCTCCGCCCGAAAGACGGCGCGAAAGATCGAGGCGTTTTATTGATCCTTCCTGCATTAATTTCCATGCTTCTGCCGAAGGGGTCGCCGATCCCATAACAAGAACCGCTCCTTCGGCGCCGCATCTGTGAAGCGCAGCCTGCCTTGCGTGATAACGCGGAGTGCTGCCAGATTTATAAGAGCTGTCATGTTCTTCATCGATTATAATAAGACCTAAATTTTTTACAGGCGCAAAAACCGCGCTGCGCGGACCTACAACAATCTGCGCATCTGCGCGGCGGATTCTGTTCCACTCTGCAAGGCGCGAAGAAGGGCTTAAACCCGAATGCAATGCCGCAGCCTGAGAGCCGAAGCGGCTGCCGATCACTTGCAAGGTTTGATGTGTAAGAGAAATTTCCGGCACAAGATAGATAACCGATTTTCCTTCGTTTAGCATAAATTGAGCGGCTCTTAAAAACACTTCGGTTTTTCCGGAGCCTGTAATGCCGTAAAGATAAAACATTTTCGGGAGCGCGGAGCGCGGAGCGGAAGACGGAAAATGATGAGACGTTATTTCGCGTAACGCGGCGGCTTGTTCATCGGAAATTAAAAGCTGCTGTTGTTCTTCTTCGCCGGAATCGGGAAGCGCTGGCATTATCATTTTTCTGCCCGAGGGGATCATCGCGCTTAAAGCTTGCCCTGTGCTGCAAAAATAAAAAGACGAAACCCACCGCGCGGTTTCTATATCTTTACTGCCGAATAAAATATCGCTGTCGACAACTCTGCGGATTTTTTTTATATTCGTTTCCGTTACGCCTTCGGGAAGGCTTTCGCGCTCGGCGATGATGTACCCAAGACAGTCTCTTCTGCCGAAAGGAACCATCGCACGTTTCCCCGCGGAGGCTTCGTTTTTATCATCGATCTGATAAGTAAAACTCTGTTCCGCGGGAATGTCAAAAATTATATCGAAATATTTTAACAAAAAGACGGCTCCGGATTATCAATTCTCGATTTTAACATTTTTAAATCTTCCCACGCAGGGCGTTTGTTTGACTCGTCACGTAACAGAGCCGCGGGATGATACGTGCAAATCAGCGGAATGATCCTTTCTCCGGCAGGAAAATCAAAAAACTTTCCGCGCAGCTTGCCGATGGAATCCGTCGTTTTTAAAAGAGTCTGCGCCGCGACTCTTCCGGCTATCAGAATAAATTTAGGTTTTAAAAGAAGAATTTGTCTTTCCAAAAAACGAGCGCAGGCGGCAGTTTCTTCAGGGTGCGGGTCTCTGTTATTAGGCGGACGGCATTTTACGACATTGGCGATAAAACAATTAGTGTCGCGGGAAAGCCCGATAGAAGAGAGCATCTTGTCCAAAAGCTGCCCGGCTTTACCGACAAAAGGACGTCCCTGCGCGTCTTCTTCTGCGCCCGGTCCCTCGCCTATAACCATCACAATGGGCTCAATTGCCCCTTCTCCCGGCGCCGCGTTTTTCCTTCCGCTTGCAAGCGCGCAGTTTCTGCAGATTCGTATTTCGTCAGCGATTGACGCAATTGTTTCCGGCGCACCGGCAGTTACGGCATTAGGCTCATCAAAATTATAAATTTTTTCTTCAGATTTATACCCCGACCCCAGAAAATCTCCGGCTAAATCAAGAAAACCCGCAATTTTTTGTTTATCAGTAACAGTCATTAATTCATTATAGCATAAATATAAAGATGATTTTACCACGAACCACGCAAACAAAGAAAAGATATACCACTAACCACACAAACCACGCGAACCCGCGCTTCACTGTCTTTATTTAATTCCCATGAAAAATTAGATTAATTTCTTAGCTTTCTTGGGTGAAGAAAAGATAGCAGACAAAAGGTTCGTGGTGTTAGTGTTGTTCGTGGTAAAAATTCTTAAAATTCATTAAAATAAAAAAAGTGTACAAAATGTGGGGTGGGGTGTTGACATGTACGCTATATATGCGGTACTATAAATTTTATTGTGGCACGCTATATATAGTGTGCTACATATAGCACACTAGAAGAAAGGGAACGCTATATGAGATGTCCGCATTGCGGTACTATCGAAGACAAAGTGATTGAATCCCGCTCGCTTGCCAACGGCGACGCGGTGCGGCGGCGCAGAGAATGTATCAGCTGCAGTTACCGGTTTACAAGTTACGAGAAGATCGATGAGCGGCAGTTCATGGTGGTTAAAAAGGATAACAGGCGCGAGCCGTTTGACCGCTTAAAACTTGAACGCGGCGTTGTGCGGGCGCTGGAGAAAAGACCTTTTTCGCAGATGCAAATTGAAGGTTTAATTAACGAGATAGAAGATGAAACGGCGATTTTGAGCAAAGGCAGCCGCGAAATTTCATCCTCTGTTATAGGGGATATACTCCTTGAAAAACTCGGCAAGCTTGATAAAGTCGCATATATCCGTTTTGCGTCGGTGTATAAGCATTTTAATAATCTTGACGAGTTTATAGACGAAATTAAAAAGTTGGGAGTAGTAAATATATAGACAAATTCTTGAGGTAATTATGCCGGTTTTGGGAGAGGTTCCCTTACGGGGAAAAGCCGGCAGAGGGTGGGAGTCCCGATTGGCCGCATAGGGTACTATGCGGTCTTTTTATATTCTGATACCTTTAATGCCAGATACTTTATATATTAGTATATATCCTTAAGTTTACATGATATAATTAAAATCGGAGAAAAATATGAAAGTAGGGATGGATACTTTTGCCTGCGACGGCGGCAAGTCCGGAGTCGGCATGTATGTAACCCAATTTCTTAAAAATATACCGCCTTCCAACGAGGCTTTATATGAACTTTTCGGCTGGGAATATGACAGATACGCGTTCAGCGACGCCGCGCCGAATTTTGAATTTATCCCGCAGTGCACGATTCACGGGCGGACAGCGAATTCATTGTGGCATATTTTTAAGTATCCCAAGTTCGCGTCGGCAAGGCAGTATAACGCGTGTTTTTTTCCCGCAGCGCATAAATGCCTTCCGTATAAATCACCGTGTCCGACTATCGGCGTAGTGCATGATATGGCGGCTTACTGGGGAGATAAAAAGACGCGCGTTCATCTCGGCGCGGTTCTCCGTATGCTGCTTCCCGATCTTCTGCGCCGCCTTGATATTATAATCGCGGTCAGTGAATGGGTTAAACAGGAATTAATCGATCGCGCTCATGTTAAAGAAAATAGAATAGTAGTGATACCCAACGGTATCGATCACAGCGCGTTTTATCCGAGGCAGCGAAACGAAGAAAGCGTTTTGCTGATTCAGCCTTTCAGTTTTAAAAGGCCTTATGTGCTCTGCGTTTCGCGTATTGATCATCCAGTAAAAAATCAAATAAGGCTGATAGAAGCTTTCGGCATTTTTAAAGAGAGAACGAAATTTCCGCACAGGCTTGTTCTCGCAGGCGGCGACAGCAACAGCGCTTCTCTTGTAAAAGAAGCCGCTTCTTCGTCTCTGTGGCGCAATGATATTTTCTTTACCGGTAATTTTCCGCCTGTCAGTCTTCCCGAACTTTATAACGGCGCGGATTTCGTCGTTATTCCTTCGATGTACGAAGGTTTCGGTCTTGGCGCGCTCGAAGCGATGTCCTGCGGCGTGCCTGTAATCTGCGCGCGCGCCGCCTCGCTTCCCGAAACCGCCGAACACGCCGCATTATATTTTGATCCGTTCAATGCCGAAGACATGGCGGACAGAATGGTAACAGTCAGCACAGACCGGGAAATCTACAGCGAATGCCGCCGCTTAGGTCTTGAACGCGCAAAAATTTTCTCGTGGGAAAAATGCGTAGAACGTACTTTACAGATAATCAGCGAAGCCGCAGGAAAGTAAGCTGCAAAAAAGAATTTTTTACCACAGAGGAAGGCAATGAAAAAGAGTACGAAAATTTTTATAGCTGTATGCTTGGGGTTATCGGGAATAATCGCAATAATAACAATTATCTTAAAAATCGGAGGCTAAAATGAATCAAAAAGTGCCAGTAAATAAAGGCACCAGTCATTAACAAACGTAAGCGGTGAGGCTGCCTGCGGCTGCGCAGGCAGGCAAAACCATTTTTGCCGCTCCTCGCGAAAGAAACTCAGCGCAACAAAAAATTATAATAATTGGGTAATTATATAAAATTGAAAATAAAATCCTGAGGTTCTGGAGTGAATTCCCAGCAAAGGTTTTGCCCGTTTGCGCAGCCGCAGGCAGCCTCACCGTTTATATATGTTATAATTTAATTCATACAAGGTAACAAGTCTTAAGAAAAAAAGATTTCGTATAACAGGTTCGTGTTGGTTAGTAGTAAAATTTTTTATTCTTTTACGCTCACTTTCTTAAAACATTTTGTTATACAGACTTCCGTGCATTTACCGCCGCCTGTGCATTTGGAGTAATCTATAACAGCCAGGTTGTCTATCATGGTGACAGCTCCTTCCGGGCAATCCTTGACGCACTTGGTGCAGGCAATACAGCCGGATGAACATTTCTTTCTTGTTACAGCTCCCTTTTCGATGTTTTTACACGCAACATGCACTTTTATATCCGCATTGTGTATCGATATTAAATCATTGGGACATGCTTTAACGCACAGTCCGCAGCCGGTGCAAAGCTCTTTAATAATCCGCGCAAGGTTATCTTCTACGCAGATTGCGCCCGAAGGGCACACTATTTTGCAATCGCCGTAACCGAGGCAGCCGAATGCGCAGGCGTTTTCTCCCGCGTAAAGCTGCTTTGCCGCTTCGCAGGATTGTAAGCCTCTGTATTCCATCTTTTTTTGCACAGAACCGCAGTCGCCGCAGCAATTTACAAGTGCGATTTTTCTCTCGATGCTTCCGGCTTCTACGCCTAAAATGCCGCTTATTTTTTCTAGGAGGGAAGCGCCGCCGGGTGTACATAGATTCGGTTTAGTTTCTCCCGCCGCAAGCGCCGAAGCGTAAGCCGAGCATCCGGGATATCCGCAGGCGCCGCAGTTAGCGCCGGGCATTATTTCTGTCAGCTGAGCGATTCGCTCGTCGATTTTTACATACATTAATTTTGAGGCGGCGCTTAAAATACACGAGCAGATTACGCCGATGATTGTTACGGAAACTACAGCAATGACAATATTCATTTTTCCTCCGATTACTTGAACAGGTTATCCATAACGCCGTTAAAACCAAAAAACGAAAACGAAAGTATCGCCGCCGAAATTAGAGTCAGCGGCAGACCTTTAAACGCCTGAGGCGGATCGGTATTTTGCGTGTACTCGCGGATGCCGGAAAAAATTACCATGCCAAGCATAAAACCAAACCCGGAGCCGAAAGCGTTAACAAGAGACTCGATATATGAATATTCATTTTTTATATTAACAATCGTGACCGCGAAAATAGCGCAGTTGGTTGTCATAAGGGGAAGATAAATACCGAGCAGCTTGTAAAGCGAAGGTATATATTTTTTTAAAATAATTTCGACTAACTGAACAAGTGTCGCTATAACCAAAATAAACACGATAGTCTGAAGGAAAGCCAAACCGTTGGGATCAAGCAGAAATATTTGAATCGGCCATGTAACAGCTGTCGCAAGCAGCATGACAAAAATTATCGCAACGCTCATGCCGATTGTGCCTTTTAAATCTTTGGAAACGCCCAAAAACGGACATACGCCGAGGAACTGGCGCAGGACATAATTGTTTACAAGAACAGCGCCGATAATTATAGTAACAAGAATTTTATAATCCATCATTTACCTTCCTTCGAAAATTTGCTGCAAACGGCTCTGGAAGGGCAGGCGTTGCAGCCGAAATCGTTTTTCTTAATCGCCTTTCCCTTAGAAACTTTATTTATAATCGCGATTAAAAGCCCGAAGGCGATAAATCCTCCGGGAGCCAAAGTGAAAGCTTCGATATTATTGTTTGAAAGCACAGGAATTTTTATTCCGAGCCATGATCCTGAACCTAAAATTTCACGTAACGTAGCTATCATGAAAAGCGCGAGGGTAAAACCCGCTCCCATGCCGACAGCGTCAAAGGCGGAATCCAAAACATTATTTTTATTTGCGAACATTTCCGCGCGCGCAAATACAATGCAGTTTACCGCGATTAAAGGAAGAAAAATCCCGAGCGCCTGATAGAGGCTGTACGCGTAAGCTTCAACAACCATCTGAACAATCGTGGTAAAACCTGCAATCAAAACTATGTAGCAGGGAATGCGCACTTTATCCGGAATGCTTTTTCGTAAAAGAGAAATTGCTATATTAGATCCGAGCAGAACGAAAGTTGTAGCAAGTCCCATTCCTACCGCGTTTTCAACCAGCGTAGAAACAGCTAACGCGGGGCAAATGCCGAGTATTAAAACAAGCACCGGGTTTTCTTTAATAATTCCGTTTAATAAAATCTGAATTTTATTGTTCATATTTATTTCCTTATTAATTCAAAAGCTGTAAAGGCGTCTTTAATGCCGTTTCTATAAGCGTTAGACGAAATCGTTGCGCCTGTTACGGGTACTATGCCGTTAAGGTTTTTATCTTTGCCAATGAAATTCCCCTGAAACGTGGGCTGGGTCGGGTTATGCTGCGCGAATACAGGGTCAGTCATTCCTTTGGTTTCTGTATGCGCCAAGACCGCTGTTTTAATAATTAAACCGTCATTATTAATTCCGCAGATCAAATCGATGTTTCCGCCGTAACCGGGAATCGATATTATAAAAATGTAGCCGGTATTATTTGTAGCTCTATAAATTTCGATTATCGATCTTGGCGCGCCGTCAACCACAAGAAATTCAAATCCGTCAGCTTCGGGTATAATTTCTTTTCTCGCGGCAGCTGCGCGTTCTGCGGCGGCAAGTTCTATAACAGGAAAAGTAAAATTGTTTACTACAGCCAAAGCGCCTGCGACAACAAGACAAATCAGCGAAAGGACAAGTATCGGTAAAATAAAATCGTTTTTCATTTATATTTTCCCCCTAAAGCCTTTTTATAAGAAATTTTATTGATATACGGGACAAGCATGTTCATAAAAATAATCGCGAAGGAAACGCCTTCGGGGTAACTGCCAAAGAGACGGATTAACACGGTGATAAACCCGCAGCCTGCCGCGAAAATCACGCGCCCAAGGTTTGTAATAGGGGATGTGACATAATCTGTCGCGCAGAAAATCGCTCCTAAGAAAAGGCCGCCTGTCAGTAAATGATAGACGCTGAAGTCAAAACCTCCGGCAAGGAACGTTAAACAAAACACAGTTCCTATAAATATAAGGGGAATAATCGGCGTAATGACGCGGCGGATTAACAGGTAAACAAAACCTATTAACAGAGCTAGTTCGCTTGTTTCTCCGATGCAGCCGCTGTGTACGCCCAAAAATAATTCCCATTTCCCAATCATTGTGTAGGGCTCTTTTTTGAACATACTTAAAAGATCGACTAACGGCGTGGCTCCTGTTATTGTATCAAACGGCACTGCCCATGTTGTCATTGTTATCGGAAAGGCGAGGAACATCACAACACGCGCTGTTAACGCGGGGTTTGCGAAATTTTTTCCAAGTCCGCCGAATAACTGCTTTATAAGGATGATTGCGATAAAACTTCCGATAACAGCCTGCCAGATCGGTATAGTCGGAGGTAAATTGTAAGCTAAAATAATTCCTGTTAAAGCTGCCGAGCAGTCTTTTATTGTATTTTTTCTTTTTAATAATTTTTCAAAACCCCATTCAAAAAAAACGCAGGAGATTACGCAAGCGCATGTTACAATTAAAGCATTTAAACCGAAAATCCAGATCGCGATTCCCAGAGCCGGAAGCAGGGCGATAATAACATCGAACATGATTCTGTTAGTTGACGATTTACCCCGGATGTGAGGAGCGGGAGAAACAATCAAAAGAGATAATTGATTTTGTTTAACGTCTGCGCTCATTATTTTGCCTCCTTCGCCGCTTTTTTGGCTTTTTGTTCCTGCTCGTATTCCCAGAGCATATTATTCGCAAGTTTCATCACCTGAACCAAAGGACGTTTCGCAGGGCATGTAAAAGCGCAGCATGCGCACTCGGCGCACATATTCACTTTAAACTTTTTTAAAAGTTCTGGATTTTTTAATTCGTAGGCGTTTTCTATATTTGGCGGCATTAAATTCATAGGGCATTTAAAAATACAGTGCCCGCATTTTATGCAAGCTGTCGGCTCAGGCGGCTGCGCGTCTTTTTCGTTAAACGCAAGAACAGCGTTTGTGATTTTTACAATCGGAATATCAATATTGGGAATGGCAACACCCATCATCGGACCGCCGAGGGTTATTTTTTTTACATTATTGTTTAATTTACCGTCAGAAATAAGACCGCCTGTAAATTCAAAAATGTCGCGGACAGGAGTGCCTATAGGAGCGATAATATTTTTCGGATTTTTTACGGCGGAGCCGTCGACAGTTACGCACTTTGTTACAAGCGGGTTTCCTGTTTTTATATATTTTGCGAAGGTTGCGATAGTGGTGCAGTTTATCACAACACATCCGACATCGGGAAGACGCCCGCCTTCTGGAACTATCTTTCCTGTCACATTGTAAACTAAAACTTTTCTTTCACCCTGAGGATACAAAGATGGAAGAGAGCGGACAGAGAGTCCTTCCTTGCCTTCGCACAATTCTTTAAATTTTTTAATCGCAAGCGGCTTATTATCTTCGATACAAATAATTATATTTTGCGGTTTAAGATATTGCTTCATTAAAAGCACGCCATGCCAAACTAAATCGGTTTCATCGACCATCGTTCTTGTGTCAGAAGTTATAAATGGCTCGCACTCGGCTCCGTTAACCAAAATATACTCAAGGTTAACAGATTCTTTTAATGTCAATTTAGGAGCTGTCGGATACCCGGCTCCTCCAAGACCGACCACGCCTGAATTTTTCACAGCCTCTAAAAACTCCGCAAGATTTGTTACAGAAGGCGGCGCGATGCCTTCCCAAGGCGTCTGCTGTCCGTCGGAAGTTATCGTAATTGTAACCGCCTTCTCGCCTGTAATGCCGTCAAGATTATCAATGCTTTTTATCGTGCCGGAAACGCTTGAATGAACCGGCGATGAAACCGCGCCGTCAGCCTCGGCGATTAGCTGACCTACTTTAACCGTGTCGCCTGTTTTGACAATCGGTTTCGCAGGTTTCCCTGAATGCATGGACATAGGCAGTTTAACTTCTGCCGGTGTGGGAAGAATCAAAGGCACAAAATCTGCGGTATTTTTATAATGCGGAGCTTTCACGCCGCCAAGCTTTTTCATGCAGTGTCTCCTTAACTTTTTAAGAATACTATATTTTTTAAAAATTTTAAAGCCTGTCACTGCCAATTTTTATTAGCATATGTTAGAATAGATTTAAAAGGATGAAGAGATATTACCACGAACCACACCAACCCCTCGAACTTTATATTCGCTGTCTTTATATTATTCCCAAAAAATATTGGTTTTATCTCTATTCCTTCTTAGGTAAAGAAATAATATCAAATAAAAGGTTTGTGTTGGTTCGTGCGGTTCGTGGTAAAATTCTTATATTTTAATAAGGAGATATAAAATGAAAAAATTGTTTTGTGACGGATGGATGTTTTCAAAAACCGATACAAAAAAAAACATCGGCGATATTAATAGTTTTACTTTTAAACCCGTGGATTTACCGCATGATTGGCTGATTTATAATGTAAATGATCTTTATGAAAATTCTTTTGGGTGGTATAAAAAGAATTTTAAGATTGATATAAATAAACATAAAAGTTACAGGCTTTATTTTGATGGAGTTTATCAGGACAGCGTCATTTATGTTAACGGAAAAAATGCGTTTGAATGGAAATACGGTTATACTTCGTTCGAAGCGGATATTACAAAACATATTAAATCAGGCGATAACGAAATAATTGTGCATGTGAAGCATCTGTCGCCTAACTCAAGATGGTATTCTGGAGCAGGAATTTATCGCAATGTCTGGTTAATCGAAACCAAAAAAACTTATCTTGATACTGACGGCGTTTATTTTTCCGCGAAAAAATCCGGCAATGTATGGAAGTGTAATCTAAGCGCGGATGTAGAAGGAAAAGATTATAATTTAATTAAATATATAATTACTGATAAAAAAGGAAAAGTTTTTTACAGCGGTTATAAATATGAGTTTGATTTAAAAATACCTAAAGAAAAAATCTGGGACATCAAAAACCCGTATCTTTTTAATTTATGCACAGAGCTTTATCATAACGAAAAATTAATTGATTCTGTTAGCTGCAAGATTGGCTTTAAGGATTTTAATTTTGACTGCAGCAAAGGTTTTATTCTTAACGGCAGAATTGTAAAATTAAACGGCGTGTGTCTTCATCACGATCTCGGCTGTTTGGGTGCAGCTTTTAATAAAGAAGCGTTAAGGCGTCAATTAACGACAATGAAAGATATGGGCGTGAACTCCGTGCGAACTTCTCATAATCCTCTGGCTGTCGAATTTATGGAGTTATGCGACGAGATGGGAATCCTTGTTAATAACGAATTCCTTGACATGTGGGAAAGACCTAAAACAAAACATGATTACGCTCAGTTTTTTAAAGACTGGTATAAAAAAGATACTGCAAGCTGGATACGGCGTGATAGAAATCATCCTAGTTTAATAATGTGGAGCATCGGAAATGAAATTCATGACACGCATATTTCCGAGCGCGGGGGCGAAGTTACTAAGCTTTTACAAAAAGAAGTGCGCAAACATGATCCGCGCTGTAACGCTTTTACTACCATTGGATCGAATTACATGCAATGGGAAAACGGACAAAAATGCGCAGATCAGGTTGATTTAGCGGGATACAATTACGGCGAATATCTCTATGATGAGCATCACAAAAAACATCCTGCATGGAAAATCTACGGAAGCGAAACAACATCAGGAGTTAAGAGCAGGGGAGTGTATCACTTTCCCCTTGAGCGAAGATTTTTAACGCATGAGGATATGCAATGTTCAAGTTTAGGAAACTGCCGCTCGGGGTTTGAAAAATTAGGAGCGGAGGATGTAATCACCGCGAACCGTGACACGCAATTCTGCGCGGGGATGTATATTTGGACAGGAACAGATTACATAGGAGAGCCGACCCCTTATTCGACAAAGAACGCGTACTTCGGACCTGTCGATACAGCGGGATTAAAAAAGGATTTATTTTATTTATACAAAGCGGCATGGACAAAGGAGCCTGTGCTTCATATTTTACCTTACTGGGATTTTAATATCGGGCAAATGATTGATATTGTCGTTTACACTAATTTAAAGGAAGCTGAACTTTTTAAAAACGGAAAATCTTTAGGAAAAAAGAAGACAAAAAATTACACATTAACATGGAACACAGAATACGAAGAAGGAAGCATCACGGCAGTTGCGTATAACAATGAAGGCAAAAAATTTAAAACAGAGAAAAAAAGTTTTTCTGAATGCAGCGAAATAGTATTATCATCGGATAAAAAATATATTTTAGCTGACGGCAAAGATTTAATCGTTGTAGAAATATCCGCGATTGATAAAAATAGAAATCCTGTAGAAAATGCACGTAACAGAATAAATTTAACAGTAGAAGGAGCGCGTCTTACAGGTTTTGATAACGGTGACAGCTCAGATTATGATCAATATAAATCATCGTCAAGAAAATTGTTTTCCGGTAAAGCGGCGGCTTATATCGCGGCTCCTTTAAAATCCGGAAAAGTTATTATTACCGCGCAAAGCCCGGGATTAAAAGAAGCCGTTTTAATACTGGAAGCGGAAGAACGCATCGTCGAAACAGGTATAAGCGCAATCGAAAATTTATCATCAAAGAATGATAACAGCGAAGTGCCTGTAAGAAAAATAGAGCTTATAAGAGAATGCGGATATCATTTAACGCCCGAAAACAGCGAAGTAAAAATAAAAGCGGTAATTTATCCTGAAAACGCTGCTTACAAAGATTTGAACTGGAGCATTGTAACCGCAAGCGGAGTTAAAACAAATAACGCCGAAATTATTGCAGATGGATTATCGGCAAATATGAAAATAATAGGCGACGGAGAATTTCATCTGCGCTGTACCTGCAATAACGGCAAAAAACACGCGGATGTGATTTCCGAGTACGAATTCTGCGCGGAAGGTTTCGGGCAGTCAATCTTAAATCCGTACGAAAAAATCCCAGCTTGTCTATACAATGTAAAAACCGCCGATTTCGCCGAAGTTTCAAACGGCGGCATTCAAATAGCGGGTGAAACAAGAATAGCAGGATTCAGCTCTGTCGATTTTGGAAAGTACGGCTCTGACGAATTTGAAATTTTCATGATTCATTGGTTTACTGACGAGAACGTTAAACTAAAATTATATTTAAACGATCCGCGCTCTAAAGAAGGCGAAATTTTGGGTGAGTATAATTATCAGGCGAATTTTAAATGGCAGACTTATCAATCAAATAAATATAAACTAAAAAAAACATTGTTTGGAATTAACACGATTTTTTTTGAATTCGCACAGACAATTCAAAAACTGGATTTCGGTAGTTTTATATTTATTCCGAAACAGAAAGCGTATCAGAAAATAAACGCCGCCGATTATGATACTATTCACGGCGACAATTATAAAATCGAAGACGGAAAAATTTTAAATATCGGCAACAATGTTTTTATTGAGTATCACAACATGAATTTTACAGACGGAGCTTCTGAAATAATCGTAAAAGGCAGAACAAGGCACGATAACGATCCTGTTCATATTCATTTCGAACTTGAATCGGGCGAAACAATCCGCGAAATTATCGAATTCCCTCACAGCGATGATTATATCGAAGTTAAGAAAAAACTTACAAATATTAAAGGAAACGCAGTAGTTAAATTTATTTTCCTTCCCGGATGTGATTTTGATTTTGAATGGTTTACGGTTGTATAAGAGTTAGATGAAATTTGACAGTATTAGGAATTTCGGTTATATTTTTTAATTAGGATAAAAATGCAAAGTTTTTGGAGGAAAATTTTATGGAAACAACCACAATATTACAAGAAATAGACAATTTGCCAACATATAAACGTATGTTAATTGTAGAGCAAATAATACGCTCAATTCGTCTTAATAATCAAAAAGGAACATTGGAAATAGCAGCAGATCGTTTATATAATGACTATAAAAATGATAAGGAGTTAACAATATTTACTCAACTTGATTGTGAGGATTTTTATGAACCAAGGTGAAATCTGGCTTGTTGATTTAGAACCTAC
>JGI24695J34938_10001012_pt1 | contig 25475 bp, 18 predicted proteins | sample TergutCo191P3_FD_34938 | JGI IMG/M metagenome (IMG submission 34938)
GTAGCAGACGTGCTTGCAACGCAAACCCTGGCAATGGCACCTCTCAAAGTTCGCAAAATTAAATTCACCGGAAGTTTAAAGAAGGGCGTATTCCCAAAAGATGCCGCACTCGCTTACATAAACAAACTCGGAGTTAACGGCGGAGTTGGCTATGCTTATGAATTCACCGGCCCTGTGGTTGAAGATATGGATATGGAAGGCAGGCTTACTCTGTGCAACTTAGCCATTGAAGGCGGCGCAAGAGTTGGCTACTGCAACCCGGATCAAAAAACTTTTGACTTTTTGAAAGGCAAACCTTATGCGCCAAAAGACTGGGACAAAGCGGTTGAATACTGGAAAAGTGTTGCCAGTGACCCGGATGCTGTTTATGATGATGAAGTTGAAATTGACTGCGACAAACTTGCGCCATTCGTGACATGGGGAATAACCCCTGAGCAAAGCGTGATGATAAACGAAAACATTCCGCAAGGCAGCGGCGAAGCTTATGATTACATGGGTTTCAAAGGCGGCGCACCGATAGCCGGAACTCCGATTGACATAGCTTTCGTTGGAAGCTGCACAAACGGAAGGCTTGGTGATTTGAAAATTGCCGCAGAAGTTATAAAGGGCAAAAAGGTAAATCCGAAAGTAAAATTCTGGGTTGTGCCCGGTTCGCAGAAAATTAAAACAGAAGCCGAGGCTATTGGCTTGGACAAAATTTTCACAGAGGCAGGTGCAGAGTGGCGCGAAGCCGGATGCTCTCTTTGTTTAGCTATGAATCCTGACAAATTGCAAGGCAGGCAAATCAGCGCAAGTTCCAGCAATAGAAACTTTAAGGGCAGGCAGGGAAGCCCAACAGGCCGCACTTTGCTTATGAGCCCGGCTATGGTGGCTGCCGCTGCGATTAAGGGTTGTGTGACGGATGTGAGGGATATNTAAAAGAAGCTCATNTACCGGGGTCAAGCACCGACGGCATTCAACTTATACCCTGCACTAGAAGCTCCGCCTGCATAATCCACCAAAGTTGTTCATTCCGCATCGCTAGGCAAATAGAAATGCAACTACTCCAAGTTGGAATAGTAAAATTCATTTTTCATATCCGATTTTCGCCACGAACTCCGTCTAAGTATATAGAACAAAAATAGGAGGTTCTATATGAATGACATCATTCAAAGCAGCCAGGTGGAAAACTTGGTTATCTCAATCCGCAATGAGCGGGTTTTGTTGGACAGCGACGTGGCTATGCTTTACGGCGTGGAGACGAAACGGATAAACGAGGCTGTTGGTAATAATCTTGATAAATTTCCAGAGGGATATATATTACACCTGAATTTGGAGGAATGGCAAAACTTGAAGTCGAAAATTTCGTCTTCAAGTTGGGGTGGTAAAAATAAACTGCCCAAAGCCTTCACCGAAAAAGGGCTTTANATGCTCGCCACAATCCTCAAAAGCCCAAAAGCCACGCAAACAACCATTGCGATTGTGGAAACTTTCGCTAAAATAAGGGAATTATCAAGAAATNTCAGCGAATTGGCGAAAAAANCGGAAAAAGAGAAGNAAAATTCGCTGATGCAAAAAAGCGGAGAGATCATTTCCGANGTTCTGGGCAGCAGCTTGGAGATTTCCGATATGGAAACAGATGTTGAGATAAATCTGGCTTTGCTGAAATTCAAGCATAAAGTAAGAAGAAAGCGGTAATTTTCAAAGTATGAACAAAAACATGGAGGTTCAGTTGAAAGGATTAAATACTCAACAAAGGGAAGCGGTTTTACATTCGCATGAAAGCGAAGGACCTTTGCTTATTTTGGCAGGTGCGGGCTCAGGGAAAACTTCTGTTTTGACAAAGAGGATTTTATACAGGATTGAGCAGGGCTTGGATTCTTCAAAAATTTTAGCACTGACTTTTACGGCAAAAGCAGCGGCAGAAATGGACGAGAGAGTTAAGGAATTAGCCCCGGACTCCAAGGCTCTGCTTTGCACATTTCATTCGCTTGCGCTTAGGCTTTTGAGAACGCACTGGGAAAAAATCGGATTTGCGAAAGTGCCTATTCCAAAAGAGCAATCGGATTTTGAGTGGCAGGATTGGTTGATGGAGGCTGGGCTAAAACCTGGCTCTGTTAACAGGGAAAATCTTTTTTGCAACGATAAGCTGGGTAAGCTACAGGCAAAGGTTCTTAAGAGCGGAGAAGTTGTTTTTGAAGATTTGATTTGGCTTGCGATTCGCTTGCTGTCCGAGTTTAAAATTCAAACTCCTTGGACGGAAATTTTAATCGATGAGTATCAAGACATCAACCCTTCGCAGTACAGGCTTGTTCGGGCACTTTTGGGGGAAAAGCAAAGCCTCTTTGCCGTAGGCGATGATGACCAGGCAATTTACGGATTTCGAGGCGCAGACATAAGAAATATTCTGAGATTTAAAAAAGATTTCCCCAATTGCAAGGTGTTGAAACTCGAATGGAATTATCGCAGCACGGCGAACATTTTAGAAACAGCGAACAGAATTTTCGCAGACAAGCCTTTGATGTTCAGAAAAAATTTAAGAGCCGGAGCCATACGTCCCTACCCTCTTTTCAAGGAAAACAGAAAACCCGAAGTTTGGATTTGCCAAACAGCGGAAGAGGAAATTTTGAGGCTGGTTTATGAGATTAAGCTCTTGAAAGAGGAATATTCAATGCCGTGGAGCGACTTTGCCCTGCTCTGCCGCTATAACCGCCAATGCGAGTATTACGAGCTTGCACTCAAGGAGTACGGAATTGGAGATGTTGTTATAGAAACCCTGCACGCTTCAAAGGGCTTGCAGTATCCGGTGGTTTTTTATTGCGGCCTTGCGGAGAATTTGAGCCCGGGACAAGATACAGCGTTGGACGAGGAAAAACGGCTTTTTTACGTGGGCGTTACGAGAGCAGAGGCGCATTTGATTTTTTTATATTGCAAGAAGCGATATTTTAAGGGCCGGCTTACGGATTTTAAAAAGTCCAGGTTTTTAGAATACTGCTGTGAAAAACAGTTGAAGGAAGGAATTAAAGTGCCTATTTTTGTTTTTAAAATTTTTGCCGTATTCAGCATTATATGCTTTATGTGCTGGTATATTCCCATTTATTTTTTCCAAAGGCTTTTTAAACGCTCAACATCAGAGGCGTGGCTACAGGCTATGCTTTTGCGCTGGGCAAGTTTTTGCTTGAGACGAATGCGAATAAATTTGAGCGTGAGCGGTAGGGAGAATTTGGCAAAGGTTGATTGGAGCCGTCCGGTTGTTGTGATTGCGAATCACAATTCATTTGCGGATATTCCGGTGATTTTGGTTTCTGCCCAAAGAATGCTCGGCTTTTTGGCAAAGATGGAATTGGCTCGCATTCCGTTTTTATCTTACTGGATGAGGAAGATAGGTTGTGTTTTCATTAAACGCAATGTTAAGGGAGTCGGCAAAAATTTCAAAGACAAGATCAGCGCAATTTCTGCAGGAAAGCCACCGCATATTGTGATTTTTCCGGAAGGCACCAGAAGCAAAACCGGAGAAATGAGCCCATGGAAAAGCGGTGCGTTCAGAATGGCAACGGAGTTCAAAGCTACAATTTTGCCGATTGCTTTAGATGGAACCGCAAGGGCTTGGGAAAAGAGAACTAGTTCAAAAACTATCCAGCAAGTTACTTCGCAGATTCTGGAGCCTATTCATATTTCTGAATATACTTCACAGTTGCCTGTAGCGAATCACCTATACTCTTTGGTTCAGCAGACTCTGTCTTCCCCAAAGCCTCCCGAATAGTTTTTATCTGCTCCATCAATGACGCAAGCTTTGCTCCCTCAAGCTTTGGCGTTGCGATCATTTTCTTATCAAGGGGATTCATGTATTGACCGTTTGGTTGCTTTATGGCAAAGTGCAAATGCGGGCCACTGCTCCTGCCGGTATTGCCAACCTTGCCTATAACTTGCCTGCTTCTAACTCTTTGCCCGCTGCTAACACCTCTTTGCGACAAATGCAAATACAAACTCTGGCTATTATCGGAATGTTTTATCGATATGAAGTTACCGCTAATATCATCATAAGTCGATTGAACAACAACTCCTTCTGCCACCGCATAAACAGGCGTTCCAACCGCACCTCTGTAATCAACTCCGTTATGAAACGCCCGTTGACCCGTAATAGGATGAATACGATAGCCATAACGACTTGTAATGTGCAAGCGATCCATGGGATACCTCAATCCAGAGCTTATAAGCGCCTCGCCATCTTCCGTGTAATGAGCGTTAAAGGAACTTTTCGGATCCGTTTCCTGATACCAAAAAGCCTCAAAATGTTTTACTCTATAGCCGTCATAATATATATATAAAACTCGCCCTTCTATCCAAATGGAATCTTGAAAGCGCTTTTCTCTCAACATAACCTTAAATTTGTCACCTGAATGTTGATCTGTTCTTTCACTAACCTTGCATCTAAAAGCTTCAGACACAGTGCCAACCATATTTTGAGGAACGCCAATCTCTTTCAAAGCATTGTTTAAATTACTTCCTTCTTTTATAACTCCTTCATACATTGCATAACGAACAGTAACCGGCTTTTCAACTATTTTATATTTCCATTCACCGGTACTATCCATTATCAAAAAATGAAAAGTCGCCGGATTTTCCGCATATCTGAACAACACCGCTTTTGAAGTATCCTTTTGGTCAAATCCAACCCAAAATACTTGCCCTACTCTCAAAGTGCCGATTTCAACGGTATCAGCAAGCGTATTGCCGATTTTCAGAGACTGCTTGTTATCCAAACCGATTTTTTGCAAAGTTTGGAAAAGCCCGAAATTAGACTCCACAATTGCCGGCTTTAATATAGGGCTATTTGATATGTAATTCTCAAGGGAATCTATTCTGCGCTGAATCTCTGCTAACTGAGCTTCGGGGTCAAGCTTTTCTGTCTTTTTTTCTTCCTGTTTACAGGAAGAAAAAAACAACGCTATAAATATAATTATGTAAAAATGGATTTTAATTTTCTTGGTTCCGCATTTCTGTTTGTTCTCTATCAACCGTGTTCTTCAAGTAATCGTTGAAATTACGGTCAAGGCTAATTCCCTCAAAGCTGGCAGCGTCTTGATCCAAAACGAACACAGCGCTTGGATTGTCCATCCAGCCCACAACGTCAACGGCCTCAATGTTCATGCCTTTGTCGCCCGGTCCCTGCAAAACTTTTTCTACATCACCATTGCTCACCCAGCCCTGACCGCATGAACCTCTAACCAAAGTATAGGAATCCTGCGTTCTCAGGATTGTCATTTCATCGTTAAAGCTGGCAGTGCAAACTACTTTACCGCCGCCACCGGAAGACTCTCTGAGATCAATATCACCACGTTTAGACTTAACCTTATTGGTAGTCTTCTGAGCAAAAGCACCCGCAACAGCGAATACGAGCAAAATAAGAAACACTTTTTTCATAATTACCTCTCACGCATAATATACTAAATTTCAATTCATGGATTTCTCAGATAACCTGTTTATGTTGCTGTACAACACCCTAAATGCGTGTTTTGAGCAAATTTTGTGGCTTTGGGGGCCACTTTTCGTTATAGGTTTTGCCTTATACTTTGTAACTAGGCTTAGGGACAAGGCTTTTGCCGAATCTGTTGGGCAAAAAGCGGAACTTTTTTTGACCGGCTGGATTGGAACGCCGGTACATGAAATGGGCCATGCTATTTTTTGCGTGATTTTCAGGCATAAGATCACGGAAGCTAGTTTTTTTTCACCTGATGAGAATGGCACGCTTGGTTATGTTAAACATGAATACAACCCGAAAAGCACATATCAGCAAATCGGCAATTTTTTCATAGGCATAGCACCGATGCTCTTTGGCGCAATTGTTATTTACGCATTGCTAGGAATATTGCTCCCGCAGTATTCCGAAAACAGTTGGGATATTTTCAAGATTTTTTTTAATACAGATAATTTCGGCGACTGGCGATTCTGGTTATTTCTTTATCTTTCGGTGGGAATTGCCAGCCACATGAAACTGAGTGCTCCTGATTTCAAGGGAGTTGTCGGCGGATTTATCACCTTGCTGTGTTTGATTTTCCTTGTGAATTTTCTTGCAAATATGTTTTTGACTTTCGGATTAAAAGAGCTTACCATAGCAGCTTGGCTCACAGTAAAAACAGATGTCTTTATAACTCTCTTTTATTCGATAATGCTTTATGCTTTGGCTGTGTCTATTCTGTATCTGCTGTTTGTTTACATACTGTGGGGCTTGTGCAAGCTAGTGCGTAAAAGCTAACTCCACCGTCATTCCGCAGAGTTCGTAAAATTTTTTCAAAGACTTTTCGTGCTCGGAAGTGAAATTGTAATCCACCGCATCGTAGTATTCGCAAGCTATGTTTTGCGGCAATCCGTGAGGATAAAATTTTTCCCACTGCCGTAAACACTCATGCCTGTTCTTTTTGAATTCTCTTATGCTGACTTCCGTTTCGTTCAAATAATTTTCAAGCAGGGAGCCTCCACCCAAGGCTTCTTTCCTTATTATCCACAATCCAAAAACAAAAGGCATATTTTGCCATTCCTGCCAAACTCTGGCCAAATCATAAGCGTACTCCCATTTATTTTCCGAGCTTTCCCTCAAAGCTCTATCTCCGATCAATAGCTTCGCATCGCAATTTTCATCGGTGGTAAAAACCGGGGAGACCTTGAACCGCAAGCTCAAGAGCAGTTTTAGCAAAACAGCAGAGGTATCGCTTTCCCGGGTTAAATGCACTGATTTTTTATTCAGATCTTCCCATCTGTATTTTGAAAAAAGTTTTACGGATTGAATTTCAAGGGTACTTGAAGTGCAGAATTTATTGCAAATAACATATTTTTCCTGATTTTTTGCATATTCTATGGAAGAGGATGGGGAGAGCATAATCTCGCCCTCTCTCAATCTTTTGTTCTGCAGGCTGGGAACCCCGTCTAAAAAGCGGATGTTTTGCATTGGATGAGTTAAAAATCTGTGAAAAAACGGGGCACAGACCAGAAAAGGTATGCGTCCGACGGTTAAAAATGATTCCATAGGAATTAAAATTAACTAAATTAACGCCAAATGATTGATTTTCACAAAATTCTAACCGCGTTTCGCTCTTATCGGTATTGCTGACCATGCCCAAGTTTCTTGTTAAAAAAACTGCACCTGCAGAAGATGGAAAATCCCTTGTTTTCAAGGGTAAGGTTGTGGAAGGTCCTATAAATAAGGGAATGGAACTTCTTATTTCCATAGCCGGGCAAACTGTTATTCCCGTAAAGATCGCAGATATTGTACATTTTGAAAAGTCAAAAGACGATGCCAAGAAAGTTGGCCTTGTTGTTGATTTTGAAGATGAGCCGGATGATATGTCAATGATCATGGCTTTGCGGATCACAGACGAAGAGATTGAATGCAGGCAGCCTGCACCCTAAGCTCTAAATTTTATTTTTCAATTCGACTTAAAAAATCATCGTAGTTGCTGCAATCTTGGATGTCTTTGAGAAGATCGTCTAATGTATTTTCGTCCACGGGCTTGGGGGTTAAGGTCGCTACTCTTCCCTGCTTTGAAAAAGCCACGCCTTTTACTTGGTCCTGTTCGCTGACTTTTCTGTCAACAGCACGGCGGAAATTTTCAAAAGTCTGCTTATCCATCTTAACAGCAGTCGCTTCTTTCGGTTGATAAGAAGCCGGTGTGCGACAACTGGGGCAAGTGAACACAAATCCCTGCAATTCTCCGTTTTCAGGTTCTGCATGAGGATTGCCTATGCAATAGGTGAGCTGCATACCACAGTGCGGACAAACTATTGAGAAATCAGCCATGAGTTAAATATAGTAAACATCAGTAATTAATCCCACGCCTGACAGGTTCAAACCCTGCGTTGCGGATAAATTGCTCCGTATCTTCAATGCTTTCAATGCCTTGTGAACGCATCACACTTTCTTTTAAAACCACGCTGCTTATATCGTTTGCTCCTGCGTAAAGCGCAACTTCGCCGAGTGCTTTGCCCATGCCCAAAACGGAGACTTCTATGTTTGGAATGTTGTGAAAAAAAAGCCTGCAAAGAGCTACGAGTTTTATGTATTCAACGCCGGGCACGTGGCGAATGGGGAAGTCTGAAGTTTGAGGTTGGAATACCCAGGGGATAAAGCTCTGGAATCCATCGGTTTCACGGATGTAATTTAAATGTTCAATAATGTCTTCTGGGCTTTCGGTTGAGCCTATCACTATGTTTGCGCTGCTTTTGAGACCTTGCTTGTGGCACTCTTCCATAACACCGCACCACTGCTTTGCAGATAGTTTTTTTGGAGATAAAATTTTGCGCATTCTTTTTGTCATTATTTCTGCGCCTGCTCCCGGCACGGAAGATAGCCCTGCAGCTTTTAATTTTTGCAAAAGTTTTGGCAAAGAAATTTTGTTGTCTTTTGCGATGTGAAAAAGTTCAACTGGGGAAAATGCCCGAACAGGAAATTTTAATTCTTTGTTCAGCAATTCCAATGCGCTTATATAATAATCAAGAGGAATGCCGGAGTTAACGCCGCCTTGAAAAAAAATTGCGCTTGCGCCTTGCTTCTTTGCCTTCAACGCTTCCGCACGAATTTCCTTTAAGCTCATGGTGTATGGCTTTGCATTTTTGAACGAGCAAAATGAGCAACCTATTTTGCAAACATTTGTGTAATTTATTATTCTGAAAACAGTGTAGCTTACATTTTTTTTGCCGTGGATTTGAACTCGCATATCGTGTGCCGCTTTTGCGAGTTCAGTCCAGTTTGCATTTTTCCAGAGCTTGAGGGCTTCTGCAACACTCAGCATTAATCCCTTCTCATAAACAGGCTTATCACATACCACAGCAAGGTCATAAAGCTGGCAAAAAGCACTGCTCCTGCGCCAATGTGCTGGTTGGTATTGAAGTTCTCTTTTATCCTATGGGTTTCATAAAGAATTGCTGCAGACATTAAAATTATCATGGCGATGGCAAACCATGTTCCCACAGCAGCTCCGGTTATGGTAAAAATAACTATTGCGCCGAGTGCGATAAAAGATCCGAACACAACAACGCTTCTTAAAAAAGAAAAGTCTGTTTTAGTGACAAATACTGTAACGGTGAGTGCGGCAAAAATTGTGCATGTAGCGATGAATGCCGGTATCAAAACATTGTCCATAGCCATCTGCACGCCGCCGGAATAATCGATGACAATGCCGATCAGCGGAGTGAATATCAATGAGTATGCGAGTATATAAATTCCAAGCCCCAAATACTGTTTTTCTTTTTCTTCGGCAAAAGTCAACTTTCCACCGAGAAACGAAGCTCCCCAGAATATAGCTAGTACCACAAGCCAGCTAACGCTTGTTATGGCATTGATCAAACTGTAAGCAATGCCGGTTTGAAACATTCCGAAAACGGTCATCATCCAGATCAGAAAAGAGAATCCGGTGGTAAGATAAGTTTTGCGGTAAAAATTCGCCTGTTCAACAGACGGGGCATTTTCAACCCTCTGAAACGGACTGACATAAGTAGCATCTTGCATAATAAACTCCTTTTTCAGGTAATTTAGAAAATACTGCTACCCCAAATACTCCTCAATTTTACCCTTCACTTGATTCTCAGAAACGAAAAGCGGCAGCTTGGTCATGGCAATTTCTATCTCCTGCTCGGAGATGGTTTTGCAATTGCCTTCTACTTTTCCCAGCGGAGTTTTCAGGCTCAATTGACCGCTGGAACCATTCCAGTTGAATGTGCCGCCGTTTTCAGCGACTTTGCTTTTTACAACAGCAATTGTGCTTTCAACACTATCTTTCAATTTTATGCGAAACGCCATTTTATTCTCCTTGCTTAATTTCAGTTTCAATCAAAAGACCCGAATCATTTATAAAAAGAGACTTTGCGATTTTGCCCACGCTTATCACCCAAACACCATCCATTGCGCCACCTATAAGGCCACCTACAAGCGGAACCAGCTTGCCCAAATTCGCCGCACCTTTTGTTCCGAATTTAGCCAGCAAACCATAGCCAACAACTCTGTTTATCCTGGTTAGCATGCCTTCTGAAATTTTTCCAATCACATTTTTCAGCACAAACTGCTTCCCGGCTTCTATCCCAATTTCTTTGAGCGCATCTTTCACAACATTACCGGCCAAACAGGAAAGCGCAAATGTTTTTACTTTCTCGTCTTTCGGATCATAACCGCCGATAATAGCAATGGCAGATATCATTCTCATTTGAATATACAGAACACTTGCCAAGTTGGCAGGAACAGTTACCGGCAAAGTAATCAAACCACCTAATCCAGTGACAAATCCGGCGGCCGCACCATTTGCGATCTGCCATTTGATCAACGCATTGGCTTGCTCAAGCTTGTTGCCCGGATACTTAATTTTATATTTTTCTGCCAACTCTATTGCTGAATTTGCCCCTGCATTATATGCGAACTCAAGAGCTTGTCGGATTACTGTCTCGGTGATTTTTGGCATTTTATCTCTCCCTAAATTTTGGCGCAAAATTCTTTTTCTTGTCCTTGACAACTTTAACTCCGGCCTTCCTGCCAAGCAATCCCGCTCTGTCCGGCACAAAAAGCATTGCCAAATCCAAACGCTTGATGTTGGGATGCCACTCTATGGGCATAACTTTTCTCAACACATAGCCGCTGCTACGCCAGCGATTCACCTCTTTTGCGGCGTTTTCCAAATCGCCCGTTATATGAACAATGCGCTCCGGCTTTGCGCTCGCTATTGCTTGCGTTAAGGGTTGCGTTAGCAATTCACCATGCGACGGATTCAAAATGATTGTCCACTTGCCTTTGTTTATTTCTCCGGCGAAAAATTTTTTAACCCATGTTTCGCTTAAGGGTTCACGATAAAATTTTGCATTTTTTATTTTTAAATTTTGAATATTTTGCAAAAAGGACTGTTTTGCCCACTCACGAGGATCGAGGCAATGAACATCCTTAAATTTTTTGCAAAGCTGCATGCTTTCCGCAGCGGCACCGCAATGACATGAGAGCAAACGATCATCTTTTGCCGGATGCAGCCACTCACACAGTTTTTCGCCGAGTTGCGCATAAGTGCCTTTGGTCTTTGGAAGCCAGTCTAAAATGTGGAAATGCAGATCCGTTGATGCGAGTTTTATGTATTCCGAGCCAAAACCCTTGTGCAATACGTATTGCATGGAGGCTTGCGGATTGGAAGTATCAAACGGGAAAGATGGCTTTGTTTGAACTGCGTGTGCGCACAAAATTTCAGGATGCGATCTCTGCATGTATTCCAAAAAAGTTTTGTAGCCACGGCTTTGATCCTGTGTACTCAAGTTCGCCTGAATAAGTGCTCCGTAGTTGCCGTTACAATCTGAACGGAAAATTATCTGCATTATCTGTTTTTTAAAAAAACGCAAATGTTCTTTGTCAAGTTGCGCTTCTATTTTTTGAAAATTCTCCGGTAAAGGTTCATCGGGAATTCCCTCCCACACCAAAGTTCTTTTGCCTTTTATCTCTCTTGAAATATAGCGCCAATCGCCGCTATCCGGTGATGCCGTGAAGATAGCCTGTATTTTGCCGGGAATTTTGTTAGCCTTTGCCCAGTCACTGATTCTCTGTTTTTTATCCAGCATATATGGAAGATAGAAATTTTCTACATTTTTAATTCGGCATGAAAACCATTCGCAAATTCTTCCTTCTTATCTTAGGTGCTATCGCAAGCATAGTTTTGGTTTTCTCAATTCCGGTTTTAAACACTTTTATCAAGGGAGGATTTTCGTCTGAAAAAACCTACCGAAAAACAGAAATCAGGACCATAACTCCGGAAAATCCTCCGGAACCGCCAAAGCCAAAAGAGACAGCTCGCAAACCCAGCAGGCAAAACACAAACAGCAGAACGCCAAAATCCGGTCCAAGATTTGCCATGAATTTGGATGTTGTGGGCGGCAGTGGCGGAGCTGTTATACCGTCTGAAATTGTAGCCGCAAAAAGCGGATCGGGAAATCTTGGCACCGGCGATGTTGATGAAAAGCCTGCGCTAAAAAGCTCACCGAGATTTCAGGCACCGCAATCCATAAGAGACGGAGAAATAAACGCAAGCCTGAGAATTTCATTTTGCGTAAACACAAACGGAAAACCCTATGATATTCGCATAGTAGAAGAAATACCTGTAGGAAAGGGCCTAGCAAATGCCGGTAGAGACGCCATAATGGGAATGCAGTTTGCTCCGGCAAAAAAAGGTGGCAGCTCAGTCGCTTTCTGCGGACTAGAACAACCTTTTGAAATAAAATTCAGGGAGTGAAAAATGCAAGTAATTCCGAAAACAAAAAAAATCCTGCTAATTCTGTTAATCCTGATAATTCTGGTTCAGACAATTGCTGCGCAAACTCAATCCGCAGATCAGATTTTAAATCAAGCTAATACTTTATACAACAACAGCCGCTATGCTCAGGCTATCTTGCTTTACCGCAAAGCAGAGGAGCGTGGGGCCAATCCTGTTGCAACAAGTTTTAACACGGCAAACAGTCTCTTTCAACTCAACAAATTTCCCGAAGCAGCAGCGGCATATCGCAAAGCGGTGAACTTTTCAAATGGAGAATTTGCGCCTGCGCTTGCAAACCTTGCCGCCGTGCTTTACAGAATAGGCGAATACGCAGAGAGCATTGCAACTTATCGCAGAGCACTGAGCATTGATCCGGACAACGCCTCTGCCTGGATTTACCTCGCTGAGGCTTACCAAAAAACAGGTGACAATGTCGGTGCGCTGCAAGCTCTTGAAAAAGCGAGGCAAATGGACTCCACAGACCTTTCGCTTTTTTACCAGCAAAGCGAAATCCATATAGCAATGGAAGAATATGAATTCGCCGCAAACCTGATCAGGGAAGGATACGCAAAAAATCCCGATGAATTGGACTTTCTTATATATCTTGGCGATATTTACCGAATGAATAAAAAATTCACCGAAAGCGCAGCCGCTTACAGAGAAGCTTTGGCCATTAAACCAAATGACAAGGAATTGCTCTACAAACTTGCGGACTGCCTGGCAGAAGACGAAAAGCCATACCTAGCAATGGATGTGCTGAATCAGGTTGTGCAAATGGATTCAAGCTTTACAGATGCATCCATATTTCTGGGAAACCTCGCTTTTGAAATGGAATGGATGGACAGAGCGGAAGCCGCCTATCTGCTCGCAGGACGGCGAGGAAACAACGAAGCTATTTACGGTTTGCAAAATATAGTGTATGAATATGTGCAAAAAAAACGCATAAACGAAGCTCGGCAAACCATAAAAAAAATTTTTGATTTATATCCTAACAATGCAGAGTTAAAAGCAGAATTAAATTCCGTGCTGGAAGAGTTATGAGCGAAAAAATAATAATCTCTCCTTTGGACTGGGGCTTGGGCCATGCGACCAGATGCGTTCCCATTATACGCTCGTATTTGAAACAGGGCGCAGAAGTTGAAATTGCAAGCGCACTCTCTCACAAAAAATTCTTTGCTCAGGAATTTCCGAATTTAATTTGGCACGAGGCTCCGGCATATAATATAAAATATCCTAAATACGGCTGGGCTATGCCATTTTGGATTCTGAAACAATTACCGCTTATTTACAATGTTATGCGAGAAGAAAATAAGTGGCTTGCAGATCTATGCGAAAAACAAAAATACACTTTGATAATCAGTGATAATCGCTTTGGATTTTTCAACAAAAAAATAAAATCTATTTACATAACGCATCAATTGCGAATTGCCATGCCTTTTGAAAAACTTGGAGAAAAATGGCACAAAGGGATAATGAAAAACTTTGACGAAATATGGGTGCCAGACTACGAAAAATTTCCGGGACTTGCCGGCAAACTAAGCCACCCGTCTTATACGGATAAAAGAATAAAGTATATAGGGCCACTTTCACGCTTACTGTCTGAACCGGAATTTCCAGAATTTAAGAAGTTTGATATATTGGCGTTAATTTCCGGGCCGGAGCCGCATAGGAGTTTTTTTGAGGAGTATGCTATTAAGTATTTGACGGAGCATTCTGGGGCTCATTGTTTGGTTCGTGGGTTGCCTGGGGAAGTTGAGGTTCCAAGTTTGCCTTTTCCGATTTTTAACCATTTGCCTGCGGACGAATTGAGCGAGAAAATTTTAGCCAGCCGCACTGTGCTTTGCCGCAGCGGTTATTCTACGGTTATGGATTTACATTTGCTTAAAGCTAAAGCCATTTTTGTTCCTACTCCGGGGCAAACGGAGCAAATTTATTTGGCCAAGTTAGCGACTGATAACTAATTTTTGTTTTTTTGAAAAAGTCGATTTGCCTTGCACCGTGTTTTGCACAACATAATGATAAAGCCCGTTTGCCAGCATTCTGCCTCTTGAATCACGGCCATCCCAACTTGTAATTCCTGATATAGCATTATTTATTGTTTTAACAAGCTTGCCATTCTGATCAAATATTTTTATCGTCACATTGCTTTGTCTTTCGCCGGCTAAATCCTTGAAATAAAAAACCGTTCCGTTTTTCTTCATAGGATTGGGCGCATTAAAAACATCCGCTAAACCGGCTTTGAGATCCGCATTAAGCGAAATCCTTAGAGAACGAAATGCTATGTTGCCCAAAATATCCTGCGCATTGACCTTGAAAACATATTCACCCGGATCGTAAGAAGTTCCGAAATTCATCCTCGCAACAGCCCTTTTTCCGGTTTGCTCGGAAAAAGACCAAGGATGCCAAGCATAAGCGATTGGACTAACTTCAAAAGAAATTCCCTCACCCGCTTCTTCCCTGTAATCTATGCCGGTGGAATCTTCAACAACAACGTCTAGGCAAGCTGGTATTTCCAAACTTATCTGCGCATTTTCCGCATAAGGCGCAACAATTCCGGAGCGCATGCACGGATAAATTTTTATGCTCGGAGGAGTATTGTCGTTAATTGAATTCGCATAATCAGATGTTCCGTATAGCCCAATACCTCGCTTTACACTTCTTCCTATTCCTGCGCTGCCGGGCTTATAACCCCAAAGCCTGATCTGCGCAGAGGTGTCTCCAAGCTTACGTGGAGTTATAAATTCCGTTTCAAATTTTCCATCGATGTTTATCTGCACATCTTCGCTGTAAATAGGGCTGCCATCAATCCTTATCTGCGTTGTATATGGAGTTTCGCTTCCTATGTGCTGAGAAAGAGTTTTTTGTTTTTCTCCCTCTAAAACCTGTATGCGAACCGTTCCACTCTGTGCCGGCAAAGCAGAGCCGGAGATTTTCAATTTTTGCAAAGCTTGAATTGTGTCCGGAACATTATCCAAATTGAGCATCATTTCCTGCCTGGGCATACTCAAAACCGGTTCTCCCAAAAGCACATACTTTTCATTATTGTATCTCTGCGAGCTATGAAGATCAAGTGCGCTCAGTTTTGCGTTTAAAAAGGCCTTACCCAAAATAGCATTAGCCTCTATGGAATTGCCCAAAATCTTTGTTGCAAGAGATACATTGTAAGTGGCATAACTCTCTCTGAGAGAACCTATTGAAGCTATGGCGCCTTTTGATTTTGCAGCCACAAATGCTTCGGAAAGGGTTGTGGTTGTCACATCATCAAAACGTGATACCAAACATGAAAAAGAACCCAAAATAGTATATCTTCCCGCATTTGAAATAGCGCTCAAAGACGAGGCATTCAATAACTCTTCATCTGCCCACTGAACCGCACTTCCATGCCCATAATAAAAAGTGAAAAGAGCTCCTTGATTCAAGCGCAATAACAGCTCTTTTGTAGCATCAGATTTTTTGTTGTTACCGTCTTTTTCATATTGCATCAGTGAAATCTTTCGCCAGTTAATCGCAAAACCGAGTTTCTGTGAAATTGAGTCCGTCTGAACGATGGTCTTTTCCATATCCGCCGTATGTTCAATTCTGTCATAGTTGTTTCCCTGCAAGGCATCATCTGCTGTGAATATCATTGTATTTCGCCAAGGGCCATTGTCCATTACGGAAACACTTTCATAATCCTTTATTTTTTGTATATAATTTTCAAATTCCATTATATTTGAAACGGGAAGGCGGCCAACTGCTAAAGCCAAATTATACTTTCCAAACCTCACCTCTTCGCCGGGTTCCAGAATTGCAAAAAAATCATCCGTGGACATGTCTTCCGCCTCATAAGGCGGAATTAAATTTATTTTTGCGCCGGATCTGATATTTCTATAGTCATAATTGCCGCCGCCTGCAAGCAAAACATATTCCAAATTCCGGCAACGATCTTTTGCATATCTTATATAATCCCTAATCGCAACAGGCGAAGCTTGCGCCCCGTGATTCCTGTAAATATCTTCCACCAAAACTACCGATGTTTTGAATTTTGTCGGAGCATCTCCGCTTTCTCTGAACTGCTTCAATTTAACAGCGCTGCTTTGCAAAACTTCAGAGGTTAAAATTAAATATTCCGTTTCGGTAGAAAGTTTTAAAGGGTCAGAAACATTATTGTTTATTCTGCCCGGAATAGCTTCCACTCTCGCAGGGGTTTTATAGCTGCCTTTTCTATGCAAAAAATATCTTGTATCAATATTATTTGATATTGTATCATTTTCTCCATTTAAAATTTCCGTAGGAATAAAATTCTCCGTTTTTATAATTTCCATATTTGCCGGCATGGGTATTTTAATTGCTCCGGTTGCAGTTCCGGGAAATAGCCATTCATCGCCTGCGCTCTTAGTCACATCATAATTATAGGCTACTGACAGCCCGTCAAATCTGTCATTTCTAATGGTGCTCAAAATTTCCAGATTGTAAGAATTATTTGTTGAACTTGCATTTGATGCTGAAAAAACAAATGTCCCTCCGAAAAGCGTATCTATTATATCTTGATTTTGCAATTTTTGCCCTTGATAGGAAAAATTAAAATTTATGCCCCGCATTCTATCTTCCCATGACAACGAAGCATCCGTATATAGCGGTCTCGGAAAAAATGAGACTCCTATAAGCACTGAATTTCCCAGCAATCCCGGCAAGTTTCTCACAGAGGGTTGAAATTCATTCGTATTAACCGTAACAACCTCGCCTCTCACGCCCCAAGCCCAAAACCAATCTTTGCCGGTATTTTCTTCAATTTTGTTAGCGCCAAAATAATTATCCCTGAGCAGCAAATCCTTTTCCGAGCGAGCATATTTTTTCCAAATTATATCCTTTGGGTTATTTATGGTTTTTGCAACGGCATCCAGCCTTTGGCCTTTCCCTGAATTCGCCACTCCGAGGTAAAAATATTGATGATAACTGTAAGGCGAGTTGGAAAAATAATAATCCATTCCGCTATCAGAATTGCTTTTTTTCCAAATTGCAGTGCCATAGCCAAAGAACACTATTGAATCTCCGCTATCAAAAATTCCTTTCTGGTTGTTATCTTTTATCAGAATTGGCATTTCCACAGCATTGGGAAAAATTTCTTCTGCCATAAATTCCGGCAATGTATCCGGCGATGCGCTAAAAAGCCTTAACTGATCAATTGGTATGCCATAATCAACGTCTCTACCTGCCGCCCGCATTATTCTTTCATAATCATTAAAAGAAATCGCATACATTCCGTCTGCCGTTACAGACAGGTCATTGCTGCCTATTCCTATTTTGAGTTTCCAGTCTATGTCAAGGCCGGCTATTGAATTTTTCTTCACTACGGGAGAAGCGGTTTGTTTTGTTCCGAACCTCAATGCGGCTTTTTTATTTTCAACCGAAGATAGAGCTCTTTTGCCAACCGAATAACCGTTTGCGCTGCCGCTAAAATTTATTTTCACCCTAAAATCTTTTCGTAAAATCCAGGAACTGCCGCTTGAATAGATCAGAGGCACATTAATTTTGACTCTCCATAAATTATCTTTTAAATAAGGCTCTCCTATTTTTAATGAATTGGAATTTCGCTCTGCTCCGCAAGGTTTGCCGTTTAGTTTTTCTGTTTTCAAGTTTTCCACATCAATGCTTGGCAGAGAGGAGTTTGGCAGTGCTATGACATAAGTTCTAAATGGAATTCCCAGCGCATCATGTTCTCCTAGATATGTGGCGTTGCTCGGCATAAAAAGGACTTCGTTTTTGCATGGCTGTGTAGTAAGGGCGGCTATATTATCCGTAAAAATAAATTCATTTTGAGAATCGCGTTGTATTTCAAGCGCAAAAATTCCTGTATGGAGCAGAATGAGTATTGCTATGGCACGGTGAGTGATCACAGAGAGAATTTACAAAATTGGTCTTTTTTTAAGAAGGGCAAGGCGTGGTGCCTTGCCCTTATGAATTATTTCACCATTCTAAGCGTTTTGCCATTTACATTTACCAAATACATTCCCTTTGGCAAGTGTGCTATGGATACGCTTTCGTTTGGCATTACGGTTCTGCTAATCAGTGTTTTGCCTTTGAGGTCAACTATGCGAACGGTTTCCGCTTTGGTTAAACCCTGGATGCTGAAGCTTTCACCGGTTCTCAGTATGCCGAAGCTATGAGTTGCAAAGGTCATGCCAATGGTTTTTGTTGTGCATTCGTCAGCTTCGTCATCCCATACTTTGCCATCTGTGCACACTGTTCCTTGCACTGCGCCCACTGAAATTGTGAACTCTTTGGTTGCAACAGCTCCGCTTGCTCCGTTTGTTGCCGTTACAGTAAAGGTGGCTAAACCGACTGCTATTGGCGTTCCGCTTATTACACCGGTAGTGGTGTTAAGAGAAAGACCGGCAGGTAGAGTACCAACTGTTACTGCGTAGGTTATTGCTCCACCAGCGTTATTTGCAGTACTTGCAGAAATTGTCGCTGTATAAGCCGTACCTTCTGTACCGGCAGCAAGCACTGATTCAGTGCTTATGGTAACCGCAGCGGCAGTCCACTTTAAGCTGAGTGTTGTGGATTCCGTTATCTCATCGTCAAGCTCACAATCGCAATACCACTCACCGGCTATAAAGCCTGTTTTTGTAATGCTCTCTAAGGACGGCGCAAGTTCTATTGCATCTGCTATTGTGCTTCCTTGTGCCACAGGAACAAATTCCACATCATCACCATTGCCGAAGTCAAAGGCAACAACAAACAATTTGAGCGTTGTGAATACCAACTCGCCGTAGGTTTCCGAAGGCTTATAGTTTGCAGTTCCTGCTTTGCGGAAATAGAATGTATAATCAGTATTCGGTTCTAACTCTTCAAAAGTCTTTGGGCCTTCAAACCAGTTTAAACCATCAATGCTGATTTCAATACCTGCAATTTCTGGAAGCGTGATAGTTGCAGATGTTCTAGCTGTAAACTCAACACCTGTAACATCTGGTGCACCTTGAGAAGCACGGTCTATAATCCATGCTATTTCTTCGTTGGCTATTGAGCCGTCGAGCCACATATGGTTTTGGTCAAGTGTAGCAATTGCGGTATATGTATTCGCATTTGTTGCGCTTGCGCCAGTTAAAATGTAACCCGTTCCTGCTTCTACGCCAGTTTTCGGAGAATCGTCATATACCAAGCCAGCAATTGCTGTGGGCACTGAGATTGGCTTGCGAGATACATTTACAGTAACATTTACGTTTTCCAATATATTGTGATTTTCATCACGTAAGTAAGAAGCCAAGTATTGTGTTTTCGCAACAGTTGGAATTTCAGTAGCATCGTTCCAACTCCAGCCCTGTGGAAGAGATATGTCTGCAAGAGTTTTGCTTGGATCGTATTCTGCAGTTAGGTCTGGAACTTCCACATCAGCAACAGTAAGCGTAGCTCTGTCTATTCTAATTGTGAATTGTTTTTCTACAGAAGATTCACCGCTTTCCACACAAGTTGCAACTACAGTGAATGTAATATCGCCTAATTGCGCAGGAGTAACGCTCACCAATCCGCTTGCGGAAATTGCAACGCCAGCCGGTAATGATGTGCCTTGCAGAGCGAAAGTAAAGTTTCCGCCTACATTCGGGTCTGTTTTAGCAGCAAGCTGCGCAGTGTATGCAACGCCGTATGTGCCATCGTCAAGTTGCGCAGCGGTGGTTATAACAACCTCGGCGGCTGTCCACTCCAGGGAAAGAGTTATGTCATCAACTACAAGGTCTGAACCGAAATTGAATACCTCTCCAGCTTCAGTGCGCCAATCACCATTGCTGGAGTTTATGTAACCCGGTCTGGTGAAATCAGTAGTTGAAGGTTTTCTCTCAACAGGAACAGAATTGTTCTCTTCTATGACAAGGAATTGAGGAACTGTGCCTTCGCCGTCGTTAAGACTAAAGGTAACGACAAATGCATCAAGCGTTCTGACTGTTTTAACTTCGCTAACAACTGAAGCAAGATGAGTTTCCGTTTCTGCATAGCGGAATACGAACTTATGATCCGTTTTCGGATATAAATTCTCAAATTTCCGAATGTTCCAGCTATTTTCGCCTTCAAAGCTGACTTGAATAGCAGGATCCATTGCTGAGAAGTCGATTGATTCTATAGTTATTTCCGGATCAACAATGTTTGCAATAAGAGGAGCTTCGGTTTTAGCTGCCTTGCCTATATTAATTGTGAATTGTTTTTCTACAGAAGCATTGCTTTCCGTGCAAGTTACAATTACAGTGAATGTAATGTCGCCTGCTTGTTCAGGAGTAACACTAACCAATCCGCTTGCGGAAATTTCAACGCCAGTCGGTGATGATGGGCCTTGCAGAGCGAAAGTGAATTCTCCGCCTACATCCGGGCTTGTTTGAGCAGCAAGCTGCGCTGTATATGCAACGCCATAAGTGCCGCCTTCAAGTTGCGCAGCGGTGGTTATAACAACTTCGGCAGGTATCCACTTTAAGTAGAGCGTTGTAGCTCCGGTTATAGTGCTTGTGCCAAATACGAATTCTGTTTTACCTTCTGCATCTGTGTACCATTTGCCATCGGTGCCGGAGAAGCCAACCTTGGTAAAGCCGGTTGTTTCAGGTTTTTCTGTTGCAGGTATTGAGCTGCCATCAGCTATGGTTTGATTTTCAATAACAGTTTCTCCACTGCCACCATTTAGACTAAAGGTTACAATATAAGGAGTTTTGCACTCACCTTTGACATAGATATCGCTACCGCAAATAACTTCAATGTTCGGAGCCTGCGTATTGCAACTCTCACCCCAGCCAAGCTCGGTTAGAATGAAGTTTGCGGAACCTGTGTTCTCCTTAGAGAGTTTCAAAGTTGTTGCCGATTTAATTGCATTTACAGTAGTCCATTCTTCATTAGCTTCCGCATTGCTCCAATTCAGAATCTCAATTGTGCCGTTTTCAGCTTTTGGAAGTTCATGGCGCACGCTATTAGCACTATTGGTGCTCTCTAAAATCAAAGTAATAGGACCATCACTGGAATAACTCAAGCAAAGCCCTTCTGTACCGGCTATATTCAAGCCTTTCTCATCCAAGTGGAAAGCCGCGAAAGCCGCACTCCACTCTTGTGCCCATCTGGTAAATTTCAAGTACATGCCGTTATCATTTATTCTTGTCTGTCCATTGTCCTCATTAACAAGCGGAACTTCAACAAAATTTGCCCACTCGCCATCCACTTTAATCTGAACATTAGCATTGTTGGAATAAGACCACCACCAGCCTTCATCTTCATTCGGAACCTGCACACGCAAACCCGGATAATCGCTTAAGCTTGCTCCCCAGAGCTTGCCTTCGAAATAACCTTTGCCCAAGCCGGTCCATTCGCCACCTTCGCATTTTCCGTTAGAACCTGTGCCGGTTTCCGGTACATTGAGATATAAAGAACCATATAGAATGCAATTATTATTAACAGCCGCTTCGCAAGTAGTAAATGCATGCTCCGTCGCAATTTCATAGCATCCGTTACCCCATCTGCAATAGTATTGCATTTCCTGCTCGTTTAGGCAAAGTTCCGATTCAAACGGAATCGCCGGAGCCGGTGTATTGCAACTTCCATCCCAGCCGAGTTCGGTGAGAATGAAGTTTGTGGTTTGTGCTTCAGTGGATTTCACCATAAGCCTTAAAGATACTGCTTCATGAGTTGCTTTTGTTACTGCATCAGCAACAGTACCCCAACCAGACTCTTGCGCAAATTGATTCCAAATTAAAGCTATAGGTTCGCCGCCATTGGGCTTTGCCGGAAGCGTATAGAATGGCATATTATTACCATGCTTTTCCTGATCCCAACCTAACACTAAAGCAACCGGGCTATCGCTAGCATAGCTCACGCATAACCCATTTGTGCCGGTTATATTCTGGCCTTCAGGATTTTTTATGTTGAAACCGGCAACAGCTTGAGCTTGAGGTCCCGCTGATGTGGTAAATTTCAAGTACATGCCGTCTTCATTTATTTTGGACTCACCAATATTACTTGTGAGCGATGCGCCATCAACCGTAAAGTCTGCCCAGTCGTCATCCAGCTTAACTTGAACATCTGCGGAGCCGACTGTATAGCCAAACCACCAACCGTCACCTTCAGCAGGATTCAGCACTTTTGCCCGCAAACCGGAGAATTCGCTTATATTTGCGCCCCAGAGCTTGCCTGAGTAAGGAGCTTTGCCAAGTCCGGTCCATTCGCCTACGCATTGCTTGCCTTCGCCTGTGCCATCATTAGGTACTTTAACATATTGAGAACCCCAATTAACACAATTTTCTCTTGCTGCTGCGCAAGTAGTGTTATTCTTATCTGTTTCAATTTTATAGCATCCTCCCTGGTCTGCTAAATACGGAGCCCACTGGCAATACAATTGCTCATCGTCGTCGTTTAGGCAGAGTTCGGGTTCAAACGGAGTCGGAGGAGTTTTGCCTTCGCCCGTCCATTCGCCACCTGCGCACATGCCATCGCCTAAGCCAGTTCCGGGAACTTTGATATATACTGAACCGCCTTCAATGCAGTTAGCTTTTATAGCTTCACAAGAAGAATTGCTCGTGTTCATAGCAAAACATCCACCATCCCATCTGCAATACAATGGCTGACCATCATCATCTTTGCATCTTTCTGCTTTACATTCTACAGCAGCTTTGTCCCACTCATTTCCGGCAGCTATGCACCTTTCTTCTTCGGTCTTAGGCGTATTGCTCAAGTCCAAAGCTCCATAGCACTCAAAATTTCTTATCTGCAAATAACCTGTAGTTGGTATTTCGGTGCTATTAGGACGAACTGACCAATGAATATCTTTTATCTCGCTTAAATTTAATGGAATGCTTGGATTAGTGTTATACGCAGCATCGTATATGTCTCTCACAAAAGAATTCTTTGTAACCGTAGTCCAAGCATTAGCATTTGAATTTACATCGGAATAATAGGTAAGTTGCTTGCCATTATATTCTGAGTTCAAGCTTAAGCGATGCGCATTTCCAATGTATTCATAACTGAACGATTCGCACCGAGCCAAATCGTAAGTTTTTCCGTTATTTCTTGTCGCTAACGCAATTGTAGCTTGTGCCCAGTCTGGGTTCCAGTTAGAAATGTACAGAGAAACTCCTGCAACCTCAGCATAGCCATTTGCATTTACTGGTTTATTTAGATTAGTAATGCTTGCTGTTGCCGCTCCATTTGCAACAGTGAAATTTGACCAAGACTCACCTGTATTTGCAAAATTGTCGCCATCTGCGAAGTCGTCTATAACTACCCATTCTTTCCAAGGAATAATCAAGAATGTAACTTCTTTTGTTGTACCTTCAAATTCGCTGCCTTCTTTACCAGTCAATATAATAGTGGCATAACCGACTTTGTCGTTGTCTATAAAATCAACAGTATAATCTATAGATTCTGAAAGCGGCAATCCATCAAAAGTAACGGTAAATGCGGGCTCTACCGGAGCGTCGCCCTGTTTCCACATTTGCGCAGGAATATTTGAAACAACTGCGCCTGCCAAATCTCCTGCTTCAGGTGGTATAATGCTTGGCAATGTCATTATTCCAAGGCATTCAAAATCTTTTATTTGCAAATAACCTGTCGTGAGTTGGCCGGGAGTAGATGGGCGAATAGACCAATGGAACTCTTTTATTTGGCTAAAATCAAAGGGAAGATCGCAATAAGGCTTCCTGCTATCATCACAAGCCTCATCATACTGGTCTCTAGCAAAAGACTTAACTTCAACTGTAGCCCAATCAGTAGCAGCAGTTCCTCTATCTGCATAGTGGGTAACAGCTAAGTTATTATGTTTAGAACCCACGCTAAAGCGATGAGCATTGCCTTTGTATTTATATCTGAAGCCATCACTGCATTGGGCTAAATCATAGGTAATTCCGTTATTTTCAGCCATTAAACCGATAGTAGCTTGCGCCCAATTACCCCAATCAGGAATGTTCAGATTAACACCTGTTATTTCAGCGTAACCATTTCTTATATATAATTCACGACCATCTTGAGTTCCTAGTATGGACGGATTACCCATAGTTGCAGTTGTAGCACCTTTGTTTACAAGGAAAGCAATCCACTCTTCGCCCGTTTTTGCAATATTATTATTATTTGCAAAATCATCTATCGCAGTAACTTGCGGAGCTACCTCAACTCTTGTAAGCCAATTGTAAATATATTTACCGCTTGCGGTCATCAAATCCTGATTAGTATAACTAGCAGGAAGAACGCCTGACTTTGCCCCCTCTATGCCAAAAAACGCTGAACCTTCAAGTTTATTGTTCACATTCCACGCAACAGCAGGAATATTATTAGCAGCTAAAAATGACAACCAAGCATTAGTATTCGCTGCGCTGTGAGAATTGTATTGATTGCCGTTTTTACACTCACTATATTGACCTGCGGGATTACAACCGCCATCAGCATGGGTTGTGCCAAATTCGCTTACAAATACGGAAAGACCGGCGTTGCGCACAGCCCTAATTTTCGATTCAAACATGGATAACGGATGAGAAGCTGCGTAAAAATGAGCAACATAAGCGATATTGGAACCCGATATGGGGCTGCTTGCTGCTACATCTATATCCTGATCCCAATTCGGAGTGCCTACCAAAATAAGATTAGTTGAATGTTCGCGAATTTTTGCAATAACAGGAGTCGCGTAATTTTTTATAGTTGTCCATGAAATATTCAAAGGCTCATTGAAAATTTCAAAAATCACATTAGGTTCTTTGCCGTAAGAACGAGCCATTTCGTCAAAAAATGTTATGGCATCTGCCTGCCCCAGCTCACTATGAGAGTGCCAATCAATAATCACATAAGCACCATTGGCAATAGCGGCATCTATAGCAGCTTTAACACGGTTCATATTCCCGGCTCTATCATCTAAATAACTGCCACCGAACTCACCGCTGCCAGATCTTGCATAACCCATCGGCACTCTTATTATTTGGGCTTTCCAATCGTCAACCATAGCGTTTACCGTTGCCGTGTTGAAAAATGCTGCGCTCTCCCAGCCCGTATTGCTCCAACCAAGGCTAACACCTTTAAGCGGCACGCCAACCTGGCCACCTTCGGCACAGATGTTGTGAGTAGAGCAAGCCTGTAGCTTACCCCATTTTTGAACAGATGTCTGTTGCCCCCAGCTCAAAGCTGCGAAAGACAAAAGAATAGTGACCGCAAACGCTAATTGTTTACGCATGAAACCTCCTAGGTGTTGTGTTGTTGAAAAGCCTTGTGGGCGGCGAAAAGGGTTCTACCCCCCCCCCCCCCCCC
>JGI24695J34938_10001014_pt1 | contig 25415 bp, 15 predicted proteins | sample TergutCo191P3_FD_34938 | JGI IMG/M metagenome (IMG submission 34938)
CATTCCCCTGTCAACTCGGCTGGCTCCTGCGGTAGTGATTGAGAAGCGGATTGTGTTGGGGGATTCCCTGCTTCTCCTGCCCATTCGTAATAGTTACCCCATACATTTTCTGGAAATTCCTCTATGCTGTTTATGTCAAGAAGCCGTCTGGTATTGGGATTGTAAGTAAATAGAAGATTTATCAAAATCATAAGGTGCAAGGCTTTCTTTTTTCTGTGTCACTCCGCTTGTTAAATCCAAACGAGTACTGGCATTAAATGTAAATCTAATGATACCTTCATCATCGGGTGATCCTTCTTGAAGTTCTCCAAAATAGGCATAGTTCCCCGAAGCGATAATGCCGTTATTATAAATAGTAATCGGATTTATTCCGCTTCTGGGTGTTGTAGCGCCTGTCCATATATCAGCAGTTACCGCATAACGCCACACTCCGTAAATTGTAAAGTCTGTTTGCGTATGTGTTTCTCTTGCTGTTTCAGCTTCCCCGCTTGCCGTATGTGCTTGCGTTTCGCTTTTTTTTGGGGTACAGGCTGTTACTATAACGGCTAAAATAGCCAAAATACCTATAAAAGCCGTTAATCTGATTTTCTTTTTCATACTATATTCTCCTTTTTCGACTTTGCCTAATCATATTATATTTTAACAAAAATACAATATTTATACAACTTTTTATTTTACATTTTTATAAGATTTTCTTTTCTATATTTCCCAACCGACTTAGCCCCAATTTCGTATAACGTTCTAGTTATATGAAGTTAGGGCGTATATCATTTTTTATTTAATTACTTCTTTTTAATTTCCAAAATATTTATAATATTCAGAATCTTCAATCTTTTCTTTCTGTTCTACCCATGTTCCATCATCTTGTAGAGTTCGGGTAGTTCTAATATACTCTATCTCCCCACTTGAATTTATTTCCTGAGCCGCAGATACAATGGTAGTAATCTGTTGTTGGTTATAATTTTTTATTTGCGGGTTGTATAATGAAATGTAACCATTAATGCTAATATCCATAAACCCGTCAGAATTATTATCAACAGCCTCAATAGAACCATTATTCATTTCATTGTCAAACTCCATTCCGTTAAGATGAATGGTATGTGCTACATCATCATAATTAAAAACTACCTTGTCTAAATTGCTGCCATAATCATCTTTTGAAGAATAAAAAACTGTAATGGGAATTGTTTTATTTTTAAATTTTACGTAATAAACAGATGACGATTCTGTAAACGGATTTCTGTTAAATATCCGATCGCCGATTGAAGTAACACTGTCAGGAATTACGGCACCAGTCAATTGATTATTGGAAAATGCTTCATCACCAATTAGAGTAACACTGTTTGGGATGGTAACGCATGTCAGTTGATTGTACGCGAACGCAAAATAGTCGATTGAAGTTACACTGTCGGGGATTGTTATACTGGTAAGTTTATTATTAGAAAAAGCGGATTTGCCGATATAGGTAACACCGTCTGGAATAGTTACACTTGTTAGTTGGTTNTTGCAAAATACAGTTTGACCGATTGAAGTAACATTTTTTGGAATGATGACACTGGTAAGTTGATTATCAAAAAAAGCGCCATCACCAATAGAANTAACNCTGTCGGGAATGATAACGCTTGTCAAGTATTTCTGGTAAAACGCTGATTCTCCAATATGGATTATGTTATCAGGAATGACAACACTTGTTTCATTTCCTATGTAGTTTACCAATGTTGTGCCGTCAATCTCAAAATCTGTCAATGGCGTTTGTATTTGAACCATGTTTATCCCGCCTTCCTTTGGACTTTGAGATTGTGTTTCGCTTTTTTTCGGGGTACAGGCTGTTGTAATAATAGCAAACATTACTAAAATGAATACAAAATTATTTTTCTTCCAAGTTATCATAGAATCTCCTTTTGCGACTTTACTATTTATTTATTATACCAAAAAATACAATGATTATGCAACCTTTTTTTTTATAAATTTTTATTATTTTATTTTTAAATATTTTGTCAACTGTCGCATAACGAATTTAGGTAAAAGACATTTTTTTGTGCCCGATAAAGAAAAACGCGAAGCGTTTTTTCGGGCACAAAAAAATGTGGCGGAGCAAAACACCGCAGCAGGCGTAAGCCTGAACAGTGTTTTGCGTAGCCTAGCCACCCGTAAGGGTGGCGTACTTTTACCGTTTGTTAAGCGATGAAAAATCTTAGTTTATTTTTAACTAATATTTATTACTTTTTAAATTTTTGACCTAAATATGTAAATGTACCATCAGAACCAATAGATATAGGGTAAGTAACTCCGCTTACATTTAATGTTGCATTATTTCCATTAAACGAATAAGTTCCACCACCTGCAGTATAAGTAAACGTTAAATTTGTATTAAATGTAAAATAATTGCTAGAATATATTTGCCCTTTCCATGTACCAATAAAAGGATTAATGATGGTGTTTCCACCATTGTTTCCACCATTTGTTGTATCATTATCACAGCCAACAACCGCCATTCCGAATACCAGTACCATAACCAGCACTCCCAACCAATTTCTTTTGTTTTTCATCTTTTTCTCCTCTCTACAAGATTAATACTCTATATTTAGAGTTGTTGCAATTATATACTTACTCTATTTTTAGAGTCAAGAGTTATGGAGCGAGAAACAGAAAAAATTTTAGAGAAAATTCGCCAAAAAAGGCTTGAAAAGAAGCTCTCTTTATTAAGTTTAGCAAATGATCTTTGCATTTCCCATAGTCATTTATATTATATTGAAAGTAAGAGAGTTATTCCTTCGATTGATGTCATTGTAAAAATTGCAAAGAGCTTAAATTTTCCATTAAGAGATTTATTAGAATAAATATATATTATTTCAATTATACTATATTGATGTTTCCTAAGTTGAAACTATGTCAGCGAAAGGGAGCTGTCAAAACCGCTCTCGTTTATATAAAAATATCTTCTTTTATTTCCGTCTGTAAAAGATATTCCACGAGAGGGCATTCCGTCGCCAACATTTATATTTACCTGAAACGCCTCATTATTATCTGAAGATTTTAATTCGGAGATTGTAAACAATGTTCTTTCTACTTTCCATGAATCGGCTTCATAATCATAATCGACTGTTATAAAACTAAAATCCTTAAGTACTTTGTTTGATGTTATCGCAATCGCGTTGCCGAGGTTGCCTTCATCTTTAAAATCATAAATATGCCAAGAAGCAAAATACCTATCACGGGAAAATCCTATTTGAATAGATATCTCTATCGTTGTATTTTCTGAGAAAGCGCCTATATCAGATTTTAAATAAAAATAATCTTTAGGATCATATTCTCCCGCCGCATCTTGTGCCGCCCACATTACCGCAAAAAATGCCTCGCTTTCAGCGTATATATCATCTTCCTTGTCATTTTCAATCTCAACGGACGCTTGCGTGTTTTTTTAGTACATGAAACGCACAATGCAGATAAAAAGAAGCGCCTGCTGCGCATTTCTCCACGCTTTTTATACAGGGCGCATCCATGCGTCCCAAGACGGAGACGATTAAATCAAATATTAAATTTAAAAAACATCACATCACCGTCTTGAACAACATAATCCCTGCCTTCAAGACGGTACTTGCCAGCTTCTTTAATTTTCGCTTCTGTTCCGTAGGTGAAAATATCTTCGCATGTGTAGACTTCGGCTTTTATAAAACCTTTTTCAAAATCGGTGTGGATAACGCCGGCTGCTTTCGGAGCTGTGTCTCCTGAGTGGAATGTCCATGCGCGGCATTCGTCTTTTCCTGATGTAAAAAAAGTTCGAAGACCAAGCAGTTTGTATGTGCTGTGAATTAATGAAGAAAGACCTGTTTCTTTAAGACCAAGATCGTCAAGGAATGCTTGTTTTTCTTCGGGTTCTTCGATACCGCAAAGGTCGGCTTCGAATTTTCCGCAGATGCTGATGGCTTCGGTTCCTTCGCTCTGGGCGCGTTTTATTACCTTTTCCGTTAAGGCGTTGCCGGATTTGATTCCATCTTCGTCAACATTGCAGACGTAAAGCTGAGGTTTCGCGGTGATAAAATGGCAGTCGTAAATTGCGGCTTTTTCTTCGTCGTTTAAATTCAGCGAGCGGATGGGCTGCGCGTTTTCAAGAGCGGGACCTATTTTGTCCAAAATTGAAATTACAAACTCGCTCATTTTTTTTTCGTTCGGGTTTTTTAATGTTTTTTCCGCGCGTTCGCGGCGTTTGGCAAGGGTTTGCATGTCGGCTAACGCAAGTTCAATGTCGATTGTTTCGATGTCAGATAACGGGTCAAGTTTTTCGGTTACGTGGACTACATCGGCGTTTTCAAAACAACGCACGACATGGGTGTAAACAGCGGCGTCGCGGATGTGCGATAAAAACTGGTTGCCAAGCCCCTCGCCGCGGGAGGCGCCTTTTACAAGACCCGCGATATCTACAAATTCTACGGTAGCGGGGATCGTCCTTTCGGGCGCGAATATTGACGTCAATTTGTCCAATCTTAAATCGGGAACATTGATAACGCCCACGTTTGCCTTGATGGTGCTGAAGGGGAAATTCGCTGTTTCTGCCGGAGTGCCGCATAAAGCGGAAAAAATAGTGGTTTTTCCCACATTTGGCAAGCCTAAAATACCGCAATTTAAAGCCATGGAAGAATTATAGCATTTTGACACTCTTTGTTAAAGCGGTTTTTTTGGCATACAATTATTTAATTATCCATAGTATAATATTATTGATAATCGGCGTTTTTAAGCCGCCGGGGTTTTAGAGGTGTAAAAATGAGGTTGTTTAAGATATCTGTACGTTTCTTAAATATTTTTTTACTTTTTTCCATCGTATTTTTTAGCGGCTGCGTCCGCAATGAAAAAAAACAATTCGATGACATCAATGTATTTTCCGATTACCGCCAAATCCCCGGAGTAACAAAAGAAGAAATACAGGCTATAGAACAACTTCGCGAAAAAACAGATTTCTTTACATATGCAATGCCTTTAAGTATCGAAGCGTTCACCGGCGAAAACGGAGAAATCCGCGGTTTTACAGCGCTGTTTTGCAATTGGCTGACAGAACTCTTTAATATTCCGTTCAAACCGCAGTTGTTCGAGTGGCTGGATTTACTCGAAGGGCTTGATACCGGAGAGATTTCTTTTTCGGGCGAATTAACATGGACACAACCGCGCAGCAAAATTTATCACATGACAACTGACATTGCCTCGCGTCCGTTAAAATATTTCCGCCTCGCCGGAAGCAGACCTCTTTCCGACATTGCGCGTGAACGACTTATACGCTGCGGCTTTATCGAAGGCACTTCCACAATATTAACCGTCTCCTCGGAACTTACTGCGGGAAATTTTGAAGTTGTCACTCTAAGCGATGTAAGCCTTGTTTACGACGCGTTAAAAAGCGGAAAAATTGACGCATTTTATTACAGCGGCACTATCGCAATCAATTTTATCAGATATAACGATGTGATTTCTTACGATTTTTATCCATTAATATACCGCCCTGTTTCATTAACGGCAAAGGACGACTCGTTAAAACCGATCATTTCGGTTATGGAAAAATTACTGCAAAACGGCGGGCTGCGTCATCTTGTTAAATTGTACAATCAGGGAGAACATGAATACCAAAAATTCAAACTGCAGACGCAGCTTACAGCCGAAGAACGTGAATATATTAAAAATAACCCCCTTATTCCAATCGGCGTAGATCCCGGAGACTACCCAAGCAGTTTTTATGATCCGCGCGATAAAAAATGGAAAGGCAGTTTTATCGATATAATGGACGAAGTTGAATATCTTACAGGATTGACATTTAAACGAATGAACGATGAAAAATCGGTATGGTCTGATATTTTACAAATGCTGGAAGACGGAAAAATAAAAATGGCGCCCGATGTAATTCAAACGCCTGATCGTATGAACAGGTTCCTTTGGCCGGATACAGAAATGTTAACCGATAATTTCGCGCTGATTTCCAACACCGATTTTCCTGATATTAAGGTAAACGAAATTTTATACGTAAAAGTCGGTCTTGTAAAAAACACAGCTTATGCTTCGATATTTAAAAAATGGTTTCCCAATCATTTAAATAATATTGAATATGAAAGCATGGATACGGCTCTTAAAGCTTTGCAGAAAGGCGAAGTTGATATGGTTATGGCAAATCAAAGATCGCTTTTGTATTTAACTCATTATATGGAACTGCCCTACTACAAAGAGAATGTCGTATTTGATTACGTTATAAACACACATCTTGGTTTTAATTTAAACGAAGAAATTCTTTGCTCTATTATAAGTAAAGCGCTTAACAGCATAGATTCCAAAGGCATTTCTGATTACTGGCTTAAAAAAACTTACGACTTTCGCAGCAAGTTAGCAGAAGCGCAGATGCCATGGATTATAGGAGCGGTCATTATGTCCCTGTGCATTGTCGCTCTCTTCCTTACCCTCTTTGTCAGAAGCAAAAGTGAAGGAAAACGTCTTAAAGCTCTTGTAAACAAAAGAACGCATGAGCTTGCGGTTCATCAAAATACAATTTCAACGTTATTCGATTCCATTCCCGATCTTATTTTTATGAAAGATCTGAACATTCGTTTTACGCATTGCAACAAAGCGTTTTTGGATCATTTTAACAAGAAACTTGAAGATATCGTCGGGCATTTCAGCGAAGATTGTCTTGGGGTAACCGCCGAAGACGCCGCGAATTACGATTCTCTTGATCGTCAGGTTTACATGGAAGGCAAAGCGATTACGGTCGAAGAAATAATACCCTGCTATGACGGCACAAGAACGCTTTATGAAACAATAAAAATGCCGCTAACGGTTGATAATAAAATTGTCGGCATTCTTGCGATAGCGCGTGATATTACAAAACGCAAGGAAATGGAAGAAGCGGCTCTTGCGGCGTCTCTCGCGAAATCTTCATTCCTCGCGAACATGAGCCACGAAATCCGCACGCCGATGAACGCGATATTGGGCGTAACGGAAATATTGATCCAATACGAATCGTTACCTTCCGAGATAGAAGAAGGGCTTGGAAAAATTTACAGCTCCTGCGATCTGCTCCTTGGCATCATCAACGACATACTCGATTTTTCAAAAATTGAGGCGGGCAAACTTGACATTATGCCTGCCGAGTACAAACTTGCGAGCATGATAAACGACTCTGTCCAGCTGAACATGATGAGAATCGGCAGTAAGCCAATCGAGTTCGAGCTCAATCTTGATGAAAATGTTCTTTCTAATTTGATAGGCGACGAGATCCGCATTAAACAAGTTTTAAACAATATGCTTTCCAACGCGTTTAAATACACAGAAGCCGGCAAGGTTATTCTTACCGTGGAAACCGAAATTCCCGCGAATCTTGAAGCGAATGATCGTGTAACGCTTGTGCTGAGGGTGCAGGACACGGGACACGGCATGACAAAAAAACAACTGGCAAGGCTGTTTGAAGAATACGCGCGTTTTAATCAGGAGAAGAACCACACTGTCGAAGGAACAGGATTGGGTCTTGCGATTACTCAGCGACTTTTATCTCTGATGAACGGCGAAATCAGCGTAGAAAGCGAGCTAGGCATAGGTTCCACATTTGTCGTGCGGCTGCCGCAGATTTATGTAGACCGGGAAGTCATCGGTAAGGAACTCGCGGAAAATTTGCGAAAGTTCCGCTTGAATTACATGACCCAGAAAAGATGGGGGCAGATTACCCGCGACCCGATGCCTTACGGCAGCGTTCTTGTCGTTGATGATGTTGAAACAAACTTATATGTCGCATCCGGTCTTATGAAACTTTACAGGCTGCAAATTGACACCGCCATGAGCGGACAGGAAGCGATAAATAAAATAGAAAACGGAAAAATTTACGACATTGTTTTTATGGATCACATGATGCCGGAAATGGACGGCATTGAAGCGGCTGAAAAATTACGCGCCATGGGATACAAAGCTCCAATCGTCGCGCTTACGGCAAACGCGGTCGCAGGGCAAGCTGACATTTTCTTGCACAAGGGTTTTGATGATTTTATTTCAAAGCCGATTGATATTCGCCAGCTTGATATAGTTCTTAACAAACTTGTGCGCGACAAACAGCCTCAGGATGTAATCGAGGCTGCCCGCAAGTTAAAAGCGGAGTTAAACGCAAGCGCCGAAATACCCGCGCAGGATGATTCAATTTTACGCGAATCTTTTATCCGCGACGCGCGCAAAGCGGCTGACTGGCTTGATGAGCATAAAGATTCAAATTATAACGACGATGAAACGCTAAGAAAGTTTACAGTTTTTGTTCACGGCATGAAAAGTTCACTGTTTAACATCAGCGAAAAAGAACTTTCCGCGAAAGCGCTGGAACTTGAAAAATACGGACGCGAAAAAAACACCGAAATGATAAAAAAGTCCGCTCCCGATTTTACCGGAAATCTGCGCGCGCTTTTAAAAAAACTTGAATCAATGAATACAAGCGAAGACAGCGCGATTGTTATGCCAACTGAAGAATTAATCGAAAAACTTATTATAATAAAAGAAAAAACCGCGGATTACGACAGGAAGGGCGCATTGGACATTCTTTCTGAAGTTAAAAATTGCGCAAAGGAAGTCAAAGCTGTTTTGGATAAAATCATGGAATATGTAATCCATAGCGATTTTGAAGAAGCCGAAAGCGAAGTGACAGCGCTAATCGCCGCTGTAAAAGAAGGTAAAACATGAACATTAGGTTAACAGCAATACTTGTAATTGTCCTGACCAACATGGTAATAATTTTATTCAGCGTTTTTTCCGGCATCAATTATGTGGAAAAAAATATCGATTTGTCATTAGAAACAGATCTTACCGTAATGTCGCAAATCGCGGATCATTTTGTCAGCAAAGAGCTTGAACTTTTAAAATTAAAAGCGTCCCGCATAGCGCAAACGCTGGAAGAATCAGATGAATCGGACTGGCTGCAAATCATTTCAGATAACGGCGGATCATTTCCTTTTATCGGCATGGCGGTAATAAATACAAACCGCGGATTAATCGCGTCTTACGGAGAACACGCGGAAACTGACGTAATGAACGAGCATTACATTAAAAATTCTTTTTTACCCGCAGACGCGGCGATTGGATACAAGGCAATTTCCACCACAATACAAACAGATAATGGAGTTGTTTTTTATCTGGCGGTTCCCTTTTCGCGTAACAATATCCTTGTCGCTACGCTGCCCGGCATGTATTTTACAAACCGCCTTGCGCCGTTTGTAGTCTGGAAAACAGGTCATATCTTTCTTTGCGATGCCGACGGTTATATAATATCCAACCCCAGGGAAAATTGGGTGAAAGAACGCGTTAATTTTATCCAGTTGTCAAATGATGACAGCGATTTTACAGAAACCGCGGACATGGTAACGCGCATGACTCAGCGCGAAACGGGAACGTCACATTACATCATCGGCGGAATTCCGCGTATTGGCTCATTCAGACCGGTATCAGGGTCACAGGAAGGATGGAGCATTGGAATTTCCGCGCCTCTTCCTGAAAGCCCGATCAGCGACGTTAGCGCGGGGCTTCTTATCGTAGCTCTTGTCAGCGTAATTCTCAATGTAATCGCCGCGATTATTGCGTCTAATTTTATTAAAAAACCATTTGAAAGAATCGCAATATTAAAAGAAGAAGCCGACGCGGCAAACAAGGCAAAAAGCGCGTTTCTAAGCACAATGAGCCACGAAATCCGCACGCCGATGAACGCGATTTTGGGCATAAGCGAAATACAGCTTCATAAAGAATCGGGCAGCGCTGAATCTAAAGAAGCGTTTGATAAAATATACACATCAGGTGATTTGCTTCTAAGCATAATCAATGACATACTGGATCTTTCAAAAATAGAAGCAGATAAACTTGAACTTGTTATCGGGAAATACGATGTCGCAAGTCTTATCAGCGACACAGCTCAGCTGAACATGCTGAGAATCGGCAGCAAATCTATCGATTTTGAACTCAGCGTAAACGAGAAAATGCCGTCGCATTTGATGGGCGATGAACTTCGCATAAAACAGATTTTAAACAATCTTCTTTCCAACGCGTTTAAATACACAGCCGCAGGCTCGGTCAAACTGACAATCGACGCGCAAAACGGCAGGAATGACAGCGAGATTATGCTTGTTATTGTTGTAAGCGACTCGGGGCAGGGAATGTCAAAAGAACAGACAGAAAAACTCTTTGATGAATATTCGCGCTTTAATCAGGAGGCGAACCGTTCAACGGAAGGCACCGGTCTTGGCATGAGCATTACGCGCAAACTTATAAAGTTTATGAACGGGCAGATTGACGTAAAGAGCGAACAGGGAAAGGGATCCGTATTTACGGTTTGTCTGCCTCAGGGAAAAACCGATTGCGGCGAATTGGGGCGCGAAATTGTGGAAAACCTTCAGCAGTTCCGCACGCGTTCAAATAGAATTATGAAAAGGGTTCAGGTTTCGCGCGAGCCGATGCCGTACGGCAGCATTCTTGTTGTTGACGATGTGGAAGCGAATATATATGTCGCAAAAGGATTGTTATCTCCTTATCAAATTAAAGTCGATTCATCGGACAGCGGGTTTGACGCGTTAGATAAAATTAAAAACGGCAGAACATTCGACGTAATTTTTATGGATCATATGATGCCTGAGATGGACGGGATTGAAACAACAAAGCGTATCCGCGAACTTGGTTACAAGGAACCCATTGTCGCGCTTACGGCGAATGCGGTGCAGGGACAGGCGGAGATGTTCCTGCAAAACGGTTTTGATGATTTTATTTCAAAGCCGATAGACATTCGCCAGTTAAATTCAATTTTAAACAAATTCGTGCGCGACAAACAGCCTCAGGAGGTAATTGACGCGGCGCGCGCTCAAACGGCGAATACAGCCGCGCCTGAAGTCATCTCCGCGAAAGTTGATCCTCTTGTAATAGAAGCGTTTATGAGGGACGCGGCGAAAACTCTTGAATGGCTCGAAGAAAATAAAAGCTCAGGATACGAAGAAGAAAGTATTATGCGCAAATTTACGGTTTTTGTTCACGGTATGAAAAGCACCCTCCATGTTATCGGCGAAATAGAATTATCGCAGGCTGCGTTCAACCTTGAAAAAGCGGGACACGAAAAAAATACCGTCTTTATAAAAGAATACGCCCAGGATTTTATCAGCAGTCTGCGCGCGCTTCTTGAAAAGCTTAAACAAAAACAGGAGGAGAGCGCGCAGGACGCGGACATGACATCTGTCGAAATTGCAGAGCTCCTTGTAAAATTAAAATCAATTCTGGAAGCATGCGCTGATTACGACAGGAAAGCGGCTCTTGATTCAATCGGCGAAATAAAAAAATGCTCAAAGGAAACAAAAGCGGTTCTAAAAAAAATCTCTGAACATGTTACTCACAGCGATTTTGACGAAGCGGAAAACGAATTATCCGCGCATATCGCGGCTTTAGACAGCGAACAGCCGTCGTCGCTTTTTTCCAATAAAAAAATTGAAGGACTGGATATTGAAAAAGGTCTTGAACGCTACGAGTGCGATGAAAAAATATACCTGAGAATTCTGCGCACCTTCGCGGCAAGCGTTCGTTCAAAACTGGGCGAAATGGAAAAAATCAGCAAGCCGTCTTTGAACGCGGAAAATATCGGCAATTATAGAATAATGGTACACGGCATTAAGGGAGTAAGCCTTGGCATTTACGCCATGAATACGGGAACAATCGCAGGAAATCTTGAAGACGCCGCTGCCGCAGGCAATCTGAATTACATCAACGAGTATAACGAAATGTTCATGAATGAAACACTGGAATTGATCAGCGCTATAGAAGCAATGCTCTTAAGCCTTGCTCCCGAAAACCAGAAACCAATAAAAGATAAGCCGGATTCGCAGGCGCTGTTAAATCTGAAGACCGCATGTGAAAAATACGACATAGACAAAGCGGACAATACAATGGAAGAAATTGAAAAATATCAATATGATTCGGGAAGCGATCTTGTAGGATGGCTGCGGGAAAATCTTGATAAAATGGATTTTACGGCAATAGCTAAAAAACTTTCCGATTTGAGATAAAAAAAGGAGAAGATATGGATAAAATGATTTTCATCGTCGATGACAATGACGCGAATCTGACAGTGGCGGCATCCGCGCTTGAAAACGAATACAAGGTATTAACAATGCCTTCCGCGCAAAAAATGTTCGCGCTTTTGGAAAAGAAGCAGCCGAATCTGATACTGCTTGATATCGAAATGCCCGAAATGACAGGCTTTGAAGCTATCGTAAAACTAAAAGAAAACGCGCAGTGGAAAGATATACCCGTGATTTTTTTAACAGGTTTGGAAGATGAAAGTTTAAAGAACAACGCAATAAAAGCCGGAGCGCTGGACATTGTCAGTAAGCCAATCGCGAAATCAACATTGCTGGAGCGCGTTAAAAGCTATATTTAAACAGGACGGAATATGAGGAAAACTATTTTTATAGTCGATGATAACGCCACAAACCTTACAACAGCGGAAAACGCTCTTGCGCAGCAGTACAAGGTAATCGCGCTGTCCTCGGGCGCAAAAATGTTTTCGGCTTTTGAAAAATTTATACCTGATTTAATTTTACTTGACATCGAAATGCCTGAGTTAACAGGTTTTGAAGTAATGAAGATGCTTAAAGCAAGCGATTCATATTCGGGGATTCCCGTAATATTTCTGACAAGCATAACTGACCGCGAAAGCGAAGCGTATGGAATCGAACTGGGCGCCGTGGACTTTATAATGAAACCATTTTCCGAACCGGTGCTGTTAAACCGCATTAAAAACCATCTGCAGATCGACGAGTTGATCCGCGAACGCACCGCGCAGCTCGCGGATCGGACAAAACAGCTTGAACTTCTTCAGAACGGCATCGTGCACGCGTTCGCTGACCTTGTAGAAAACCGTGACAAGAACACAGGCGGTCACATCGATCGCACTGCCGTATATTTTAAAATTTTAATCGACGCAATGCTGAAACAGGGCGTATACACAGACGAAATGAAAAACTGGAATATGGAATCGGTGATTTCATCCGCGCGTCTTCATGACCTGGGAAAAATCGTTATTTCAGATTCCATTTTAAACAAACCCGCGGTGCTGACAAATGAAGAATACATGGAAATGAAAAAACATTCCGTGGAGGGCGAGCGTATAATAGAAGACGCCATCAAGCAAACGGGAAACGCGGAGTTTCTGCATAACGCGAAAATGATCGCAGCGTATCATCATGAACGATGGGATGGTTCGGGGTACCCATACGGGATGAAGGGATTGGAAATCCCTCTTCAAAGCAGAATGATGGCGATCATCGACGTTTACGACGCTCTCGTTTCAGAGCGGCCTTACAAAAAAGCGTTCACCCACCAAGAGGCGCTTGAAATTATCATGAATGGCGCAGGCACTCACTTCGACCCGGATATCGCCAAAGTTTTTAATAATGTAAACGAACTGATAAAAACAATAAGCGCGAAATTCGCTTAAAACGGTCAATTTAAAGCGTAAACAGGCGTTTTTAGCCCGCTAACCCACTTGACAAAATTTCCGTTTTTTATTAGGGTTAACAAATAGCGCGGGAATAGCTCAGTGGTAGAGCGCGACCTTGCCAAGGTCGATGTCGCGGGTCCGACTCCCGTTTCCCGCTTTTTAAAAACATAGTCAGGTTTTTTTATATGCCTTTAAAAGAAGGTTTAAATGAACATACGCGTACGGGCGATATTGATAATTATTTTAACAAACCTGCTAATAATTTTATTCAGCGTGTTTGTGGGCATAATTTTTGTAGAAAAAAATATTGATATTTCACTGGAAACCGATCTTAAAATAATGTCCCGTATCGCGGATCATCTAATAAGCGGAGAACTTGACAGATTAAAACTGACAGCCGGATGGACAGCCGAATCTCTTGAAGCGGCGGATGAATCAAGATGGTCTGAAATTATTGAGAACCTTAATAAGACTAACCCGGAGTTTATAGGAGCCGCGGTTTATGATTCTATAAACGGATTGATTATCAGCGCCGGTGAAAAATACGCCGCAATGGATATTACAAGGGATAAATACGTCAGGAACGCATTCAGAACGGGCGGCGGAATTCCGGGAAAAAAAACAATTTCTTCCACAAAAGATACGGGCGACGGCGTTGTATTTTACCTCGCGGTTCCCCTTCCGTTATCGCAGCGCGACAGAATACTTATTCTGACGCTGCCGGGAACGCATTTCGCGCAGCTTCTCGCTCCGTTTGTTATTTGGGAAACAGGTCATATTTACATGAGCGATGTCGACGGTTACGCGATATCCAATCCGCGCGATAATTGGATACAGAATCGTTTTAATTACATAACAGCCGCGCAGATCGACAATGACTTTATGGAATTGGCGCAGACTGTAATGCGCATGACTCGCGGTGAATCCGGCATAGGTTATTACACTGTTTACGGCATTCCAAGAGTTTGCGCGTTCGGTCCAGTTACAGGTTCGGATGAAGGCTGGAGTCTTGGAGTTGTCGCGCCTCTTACGGAAAGCCCGATTAAAAACACTGATTTAGGTCTTATTGTCGTAGCTATTGTCAGCATTTTATTAAGCATCGTCGCGGCGGTAATCGCTTCCGTTTTTATCAAGAAACCGTTTGAAAGAATTGAAGTGTTAAAGGTGGAAGCGGAAAACGCAAACAAGGCAAAGAGTTCCTTTCTAAGCACAATGAGCCACGAAATCCGCACGCCGATGAACGCAATATTGGGCATAAGCGAAATTCAACTGGAAAAAGAATCGCTCGCTAATGAAGAAAGAGAAGCTCTGGAAAAAATATACACATCAGGCGATCTTCTGCTCAGCATCATCAACGACATACTCGATTTATCTAAAATAGAAGCTGACAAACTCGAACTGATAAACAACAGATACGATATCGCAAGTTTAATAAGCGATTCAGCCCAGCTTAATATGATGAGAATCGGCAGCAAACAGATTGAGTTTGAACTTTACGCAAACGAAAATATGCCGGCGCAAATGATCGGCGATGAATTGCGGATAAAACAGATTTTAAACAATCTGCTTTCCAACGCGTTCAAATATACTTCATCGGGAACTGTTAAATTATCAATCTACTGCGAGAACGGCAATAATAACAGCGAGATTAATCTTTTCATTATTGTAAGCGACACAGGTCAGGGAATGACAAAAGAGCAGGTAGCAAGAATATTTGACGAATATTCGCGCTTTAATCTTGACACCAACCGCTCAACAGAAGGCACCGGTCTTGGCATGGCGATTGCGCGCAAACTGGTAAAGATGATGAACGGTGAAATCACGGTGGAAAGCAGAGTCGGCGAAGGCACTACCTTCAAGGTGCGCCTGACTCAAAACAGATGCGAATCGGGTCCCATAGGCGCTGAAGTCGCGGAAAATCTGCGGCAGTTTCGCACCCACTCAAGAACATTTATGAAGAGGGTTCAAATCTCGCGCGAACCGATGCCGTACGGAAGCGTCTTAATCGTTGACGATGTCGAAGCGAATCTCTACGTCGCTAAAGGACTGCTGCTTCCGTATCGTTTAAAGATCAGCACTGCAAACAGCGGGTACGCCGCGATTGATACGATTAAAAACGGCGGAATATTCGACATTGTTTTTATGGATCACATGATGCCTGATATTGACGGAATTGAAACGACAAAACAGCTGCGCGAGTTAGGTTACAAAGAGCCAATTGTCGCGCTGACCGCAAACGCCGTAGCCGGTCAGGCGGAAGTATTTTTAAACAATGGGTTTGACGACTTTATTTCCAAGCCGATAGACATCCGCCAGTTAAACGCAATTTTAAATAAATTTGTGCGAGATAAACAGCCTCAGGAAGTAATTAACGCTGTGCGCTTTGAAGCCGCTTCAACGTCCGCGCCTCCCGAAACGCAGACACAAGCGGTATCGTACATAGATTTGCTTAAATCGCGTTTATTTTCTAAAGAAATACCGGGGCTGGATATTTACAAAGGATTTATACGCTTTGAAGAAGACGTTGAATTTTATATCAGGGTGCTGCACGCGTATTCAAACAGCATTAACGCCGCGTTCGATGTTATAAAAAACACAAGCAAAGAAAATCTTCACCTTTATAAAATAAACGTGCACGGGATCAAGGGAACCAGCTATGATATTTACGCGCAGGAAATCGGCGATGCCGCCGCCTCGCTTGAAAAAGCGGCAGCCTCAGGTGACATTGATTATATAAAAGAGCATAATCCTCCATTTATAAAAAATGTGGAAGAAATGGTTTCAAAAATAATAGAAATGCTCGCCGATATAGAATCAAAAAATATAAAACAAAAAAAAGATAAACCGGATGAAGATCTTCTGAAAGAACTCCTTGACGCGTGCGTCAGATACGATATGGACGGAGCGGACGAGATAATGACACAGATAGAAACGTTTCAATATACATCGGATGACGGTCTTGCGTTCTGGTTGCGGGAAAATATCGACATGGTAAACTTTGACGAAGCGGCGGAAAAAATTAACAGCATACTAAAAAAGGAGGATTGAGTTAATGGCTAAATCCGGTTTTGTAACAGCGTCTACAATTTCAAGCAAACGAAGGAAGCTGGTTTATGTAGACGATATGAATTACAGCCTGATATCTTTTAAAAAAGGACTTAGTAAATTTTATGAAATTTATCTTTCCGAGTCCTCGGAAAAAATGTATAAAATTCTGGAAAAAGTCACGCCTGATTTAATTCTGCTGGATGTCAATATGCCGGATGTTAACGGCTATGAAACGATAAAAGATTTAAAAGCGGACGAGCGTTATTCCTCAATACCTGTGATTTTTTTAACCTGCAGCAGCGACAGGGAAAGCGTGGTAAAAGGACTAAGTCTGGGAGCGGCGGATTATGTTATTAAACCGTTCAATTCCGAAAAATTAATCGAAAGCATCGAAAACCTTTTTTCAGCCAAAACAAATACGGCAAACAGAATTGCCGAAAAAAGCGACAGCGATACGCACATACTTGTTGTTGATGATATGAGCAGCATGCTAAGAACAATTCATCATGCTATTCACGACAAATACAAAGTGTCCCTGCTTTCCAATTCCAGCGTCGTCATTGATTTCCTTCAAAACAACAAACCGGATTTGATTATACTAGATTATTTAATGCCGGGGTTAAGCGGATTTGCGCTCATTCCTAAAATAAGAGAACTTCCGGGTTATGCCAACATTCCGGTAATAATGGTCACAACGGAAGGAACGTTCAAAAATGTAAGCGAAGCGATGATACTTGGAGCAAATGACTTTATCGTAAAACCTTTTGACCCGAAAGAGCTTAATTTTAAGGTCGAAAAACACCTCCGCCTTTCGCGGGATTTATTGCTAAAAGACAGGGAAAATGAAGAAATTGCATATTTTTTGAATTGAGATAAATTGATATAATTGATATTATTTTTTAACAGTCGTATAATAAGTGGGATTAAAATGAGGATATCTAAATTTATACTTTTAATGTTCTCGGCGGTTTTTTTAACACTCACTTTATCAGGCTGCGCCGGTCATACCATAGAAGAAGTCAGAACCACATGGCTGACAGTCGTGGTTGTTGCGGTATTTTTGGGTATTACGGCTTTTGTCACCGCTTTCCTTTTTATAAGCCGTAAGACCGGAAGACAGCTGGAAGAGCTGGTTAAAAAGCGCACCGACGAGCTGGCGCTTCAAACAACGACGCTTACCACCCTGTTCGATTCAATTCCAGATCTTATTTTTACAAAAAATCAAAAGATGAATTTCCTGCATTGCAATAAGGCGTTTCTGGAGCATTTCGGAAGAAACATAGATGACATTGTCGGGAAAAGCGATGAAGAAGCTCTTGGTATTTCGCCTGATATAGCGGAAGGCTTTAATAAAATCGATTTAAAAGTAATTCAAGAAAAACGCACTTATGCGCTGGAAGAACATATACCGCATATCGACGGGTCAAACCCGTTATATGAAACAATTAAAATGCCGCTGATGCTTGGAGACGAAGTTGTCGGCATAATGGGTATCGCCCGCGATATTACCAAGCGCAAAGAGATGGAGCACAAAATAACTTCCAGTTATGAATATTCAAAAAAATTGAGCGATTCGCTTTCAAAAATTACAAAGTCTCCTACAATCTCCGCGGGGATTTTAAAAGACGCCGCTACCGCTGTCGCGATGGACGGATGCAACGCATTGAACGCCCACCGCATCGGTATTTGGCGTTATATAGAAAGCCAAAACATACTCGAAAGCGTATCCCTTTACGACGCTCATTCGGGAGAAAACACATCATATGAAAGATACGATTTGTCAAAAAGTCCCGAATACTCAAGGCTTTTGAAATCTGAACGCGTTATTGTAATGAACGATACAGTCGAATGTAAACTGATTACGAATACGATGACCGGTTACGATCATTTATGCGCGGCGCTCGACGCTCCCATCCGCGTTGACGGTAAACTTGCAGGAGCGGTTTGCATTGAACAGTGGAGCTGCAGAGATTATCCTCATATGCGCGAGTGGGAAATAGAAGAGCAAAACTTCGCTTCCTCGCTTGCGGACTTAATGGCGCTTGCGATTTCCGGTTCTGAAAGGCGCAATGCGCGTGACGCGGCGGAAACCGCCAATCAGGCAAAGTCGGCGTTTCTCGCTCACATGAGCCATGAAATCCGAACGCCGATGAACGCCATATTGGGCGTAACAGAACTTTTAATGCAGAACGAAAAACTTTCGCCAGAGATTGAAGAAGGTCTTAATAAAATTTACAGCTCATGCGATTTGTTATTGGGCATCATTAACGACATACTGGACTTCTCCAAAATAGAAGCAGGTAAGCTTGATTTAATGCCTAATAATTATAAAGTCGCAACCATGATTAATGACGCGGTGCATTTAAATATGATGCGCATAGAAAGTAAACCAATCGAATTTAAAGTTGACATTGATGAAAATATTCCTTTCAGATTGATCGGAGACGAACTTCGCATCAAACAGATTTTTAACAATCTTCTTTCTAACGCGTTTAAATACACCGATACGGGTTTTGTAACTCTGTCTGTCAAAATTGAATCGATCCCGCTGCTTTCATATCTGCCTGATCATTCAATGAGAGGGCAGGTAAAATGGGCAGATAACAAAAAAGGCATAACCTTAGTTATAAGCGTACGGGACTCAGGTCAGGGCATGACCAAAGACCAGCTGGAAAAATTGTTTGACGAATACGCGCGATTTAACACTACAAAAAATATCTCCATCGAGGGAACCGGGCTTGGTCTTGCGATTACTCAGCGTCTTGTAAATTTAATGGGCGGAGACATACATGTCGAGAGTAAACCAAATAAAGGATCAATGTTTACAGTCCGCCTGCCGCAGGAACTTACAGACTCGAAGGAAGTTCTCGGCAAAGAAACAGTGGAAAACTTCAGGCAATTTAAAGTCGGTTTTGTATCGCACAAAAAAAGAGGTCAAATTGTCCGCGAACCCATGCCGTATGGAAGCATCTTAATTGTTGACGACGTTGAAACGAATCTGTTTGTGGCGGTCGGTTTAATGAAGCTTTATAAACTGCAAATCGATACTGTCATGAGCGGGCAGGAAGCGATTGATAAAATTAAAAACGGCAAAGTTTACGATATAATTTTCATGGATCATATGATGCCGGGAATGGACGGCATAGAAACAACTAAACGCATCCGCGCTCTAAAATATGCAGGACCTATTGTCTCATTAACCGCAAACGCTGTCGCAGGTCAGGCTGATATGTTCCTTGCGAACGGTTTTGATAATTTTATTTCCAAACCAATAGATATACGGCAGTTAAACGCCGTTTTAAATAAATATATCCGCGATAAACAACAGCCTGAAGTAGTTGAAGCCGCCCGCAGAGAAGAAGCCGAGGCATTAAAGGAAGCTGAAGCCGCGCAGAGCGCAAACGAAAACGCGGCTAACTCATCGCATTTTAACGGCAGAATCCCCGGAATAAATACGACAAAGGGACTGCTTCGTTATGAAGGCAATGTTGATACATATTTAAAAGTTCTGCGTTCATACGCGGCAAGCGTAAGATCGTTATTAACCTCTGTTCAGAATATAACCGATTCCGGTTTAAACGATACTAATTTAAGCCTTTATAAAATAAATGTTCACGGCATAAAGGGAACGAGCCTTGACATTTACGCCGAACAGATCGCGAAGGAAGCCAAAGATCTTGAAAAAGCGGCGGAAAAAGGCGATATTGGTTTTATAAAAGAACATAATAACCCGTTTGTAGAAACAGCGTGGAAACTTGTTAAGGATCTGGAAGAGATATTCATTTCTATGGAAACGGAAAACCCGAAACCAAAAATGGACAAGCCTGATCTGGATGTATTAAAAAAACTTCAAAGCGCCTGCAAGGAATATGACATAGGAGCCGCGGACGAAGCGATGGCGCAATTGGACAAATACCAATACGAAAACGATGACGGTCTTGTAGACTGGATTCAAAAAAACATGGATATGATGAATCTGAAGGATATTGCGGAAAAATTATCATATCTGGATAATTGATGGAGATAGATTATGGAAACGATGGATCCTAAATTTGCGGAAGTTTCTTTAAGTAACCGGAGAAAAGTTATTTATGTAGACGATGTAAGTTACAGCTTAATAACGGTAAAAAACAGGTTAATCGATCATTACGATATATTTCCCGCCGATTCGGTGGTAAAAATGTATGAACTCCTGAGCTATATGAAGCCCGATTTAATTCTGTTAGATGTCAATATGCCGGACATTGACGGTTACGAAGCTATTAAAGGTTTAAAATCCGACGATAAATATTCAAATATACCTGTTATTTTTCTGACAGGTAAAAGCGACAGGGAAAGCGTGGTAAAAGGCCTAAGCCTTGGAGCCGCAGATTATGTAATCAAACCATTTTCGGCGACAAAATTAATAGAAAGCATAGAAAGTATTTTAAACCCATCCGATAGCAAAGAAATATCTTTTGAAGACGAGGACGGAAACAAACCGGCTGTTCTTGTTGTTGACGATGTGAGCAGCATGCTGCGCGCCATGCAGTACGCGCTGCAGGACAGGTACAAAGTATTTATATTATCAAAATCCGAAGATGTAATGGATTTTTTACGGACAAAAAAACCGGAATTAATCGTGCTTGATTATTTAATGCCCGTAATGAACGGATTTGATCTTATTCCAATGATACGCACGCTTCCCGAACACAAAGAAACCCCGATAATCATAATAACGACGGAAGGAACCCACGATCATGTAAACGAAGCCATGACTATCGGCGCTTCCGATTTTATCGTAAAACCGTTTAAGCCCAAAGAACTTAACGATAAAGTCGCAAGGCATATTAGAATCTCAAGGGAGCTTGCAAAAATCAGGGATGAAAATAAAAAGTTAATGGGCTAACGCTTTTTAAAGAGCTTCGATTTTATCCACTTCCAGAATCACTGCCCCCTGATCATCCGTTACGAACCCGTTTACAAGCAGGGGACGCTGATCGAAAAGCAGTTTATTGTAACGATCGTATATTTGCGGAAAGATGACTGTTTCGTACATGGCGGTTTCATCTTCAAGGCTTAAAAAACTCATGGTTAATCCGTCTTTTGTCCATACTTCTTTTTGAGTTATCGGCCAGCCGATAATTTTTATATTGCGCCCGGTATACTGTTTAATTTGCGAAGCTTTAACGCGGTCTTTTACTTTAAGCAGGCGATCTGTGTACAGAACCAAAGGATGCGCGTTTCTTAGAAAACCAAGGACATTATATTCTTCCCATAACAAATCGTTTTGCGCGGCAGGCGGATAAAAGTTATCTTCTGATAAAGAGCGCTCTTCATTCTGCGAAAACAATTCATTCTGCCTGCTCGGCTTTTGTGAAAGAGCAGATAACAATTTGCGCGCCTGCATAACTCTTGGAATCCCGCCTGAAACGCTGTCAAAAACGCCTGCGGGACACAAAGCGATAATATCTTCCCTGTTAAGACGGACACGCCGCGAAAAATTCTCAAGCGAAGAATAATCCCCTCCCCTTTCGCGCTCCTCGATAATATTATTAACCCCTGTTACCGACAAACCTTTTACCGCCATAAAACCGATAACAACATTTTTTTCGTATCCGTAATATTTCCAGCGCGAAATGTTTATGTCCGGTCCTTCGGTTAAAAGCCCCATGCGGCGAATCTCCGCGATATACGCATGAGGGCGGTAATATCCCCCCTGATTGGAAAGAACCGCCGCCATAAATTCCGCAGGATGATGCGTCCTTAAATACGCGGACTGGTAGGAAACCATCGCGTAGGAAGCGGAATGAGGTTTGCAGAACGAATAACCGTCAAAGGAGAGCATCATCGCCCAAATTTCGCGTATTGTTTTTTCGTCTACTCCGTTTTTCCGGCAGCCGTCAAAAAATTGATTTTCGTACACTCTTAACTTTTGCGCTCCCGCTTTTTTCGCGATAACTTTGCGAAGTTTATCGGCGTCAACTTCATCAAAACCGGCAAGCGCAGCGGCTGTTTTGCTTACATCCTCCTGATAGCAAAGGATGCCGTATGTTTCGTTTAAAATTTTATCAAGGCGCGGATGGAGAGGATCCCACGCGCCGCCTTTCAGCCGTCTTACATACTCAGAGATAAATTTATTAGCGGCGGGTCTTATAATGCTTGAATGAATCACAATATGATCAAAATCTCCCGCTCCGGTTTTTTTCTGCAGCTGGCGCATCGCAGGGCTTTCGATGTAGAACACTCCAGTGCTGTCGCCCCTTGCGAGCGCTTCGATAGTTTGAATGTCGTCGATGGGACGCCATTTATTTTGATCGATGCGTATACCCTGCTCTTCAAGATTTTCAAGCGCGTCTCTGATAACTGCAAGGCTTCTGTTTCCCAAAAGATCGATCTTTACAAAGCCTGCGGCTTCCGTCCCCTCTTTTTCCCAGGCAAGGAGAGGAAACCCTTCAAGAGATTTTTCGATTGGCGCGTAACGATTAACCGGCTGGGGAGTGATTACAATTCCTCCGCAGTGCATACTTAAGCCGCGCGGAAGCCCTTCTATTTTTGAGGCTATGCGGTAAATTTCCAGCCAGAGAGGCTCGATATTTTCTTCTTTTTCGTGAAAATCAAAAATCTTTCTTTCTAAATTTGAAATTTCCGCGTCAGGAAACCCGTACGCTTTAGCGCTCTCGCGCAGAGCGGAACGGGAACGGAAAAAATTATGATTGGCTACCCTTGCGCAATAATCGCTTCCAAATTCTTTTATTATATTTTTTATAAGCTCATCCCTTTCATCCCACGCGAAATCAACATCAATGTCGGGCGGATCCGGTCTTGCGCTGCTTAAAAAACGTTCAAAGTACAAGTTATGCGCAATCGGATCGACATTGGTAATTCCAAGCGAGTAGGACACGATGGAAGCGGCTCCCGACCCGCGTCCGCAGGTTCTTTGATACAAGACGGCGGATTGAGAGGAAACTTTAGCCATCTTTACAATATCGTCCATGCGTAAAAAATAGGGAGCAAAACCCATTTTCTCGATTATTTCCAATTCATATTCAATACGGTCAACCTCCATGTCGCCTAACTCGCCGTATCGCAATGACGCGCCGCCATAAACCCTCCGCCTTAATTCGTCCGCGGGCTTTTCGCCGTAGGAAGGAAAAATAAAACCGTTGAAGATTTCATTAAATCGGCATTGCGCGGCGATTTCTTCGGCGCCTCTTACCGCCTGAGGCCATGATTTTAAAAACCCGGACAATTGTTCGCCTGTTTTAAAAATACCCTTCCCGTTTGAAACTGTTTCCCCTTGCGCGAGGCTGCCAACAGTTTTATTCAATCCAATTGCGCGTAATGTTCTGTGAACGTAATAGTCTTCTTTTTCCAGAAACAAACTTGTGTCAAGAAAAGCCAGCGGGAGGTTTAATGACTTATGCGGACCGATACCGCCCAAACAATCGGCGGTTACGGCGGCGTAAAGGTTTTTTACATTTCCCGCAAGCGAAGTTAAAACCGCGCTGTCCGCGCTGGCAAGCGTAAGCCCAAAAGAGTTTTCGCATAACAGCGCAATGGGATTAAAGTTTTTAATATCTTTATTCCGTATCGATAAAATTTCACATAACCTGCTAAAGCCTTCTCTGTTCTCGGCAAAACAATACACATAACCGGAAGAAAGTTTTTGTTCGATACTAAGAGCAACCCCTATAACCGCTTGTATCCCGCGTTCCTTTGCCGCTTCCAAAAATGAATGTAATCCGTAAAGGTTATTCAAATCACAAATTGAAACTGTTTTTACTCCATAAGAAAGCGCCGCGTCAAGCAATGCTTCGGGTTTATGAACGCCGTAAAGAAATGAGTACGCTGATATTAATCCGAGTCTGGTAATCATAGGGTATTTTTCTTTGCCGCCGCAAGAACAATGCCCCGCGTTACTTTGCCCGCGCCGTAACGGAGCTGTATTCTGTCCGCGGCTTCCTGTAACCTGCGGTTTTTTGTTTCCGATTCTATCTCAAATAGATCGGCATCATAACCGAGAGGAGAAAAGTTCTCGAGAGAAACAGAAATTGAACGTACGCGAACGCGGCGTATTACGCTTTTTTGATACAAATCGGCGGCAACTGTTATTATTTCTTTATCCGTTACCAAAAGCTGTTTTTTTCGCCCGTTTATTTCCGCTTTCACTCCGTCCGCATAAATGACAGATAACTTAACTTCAAAAGCGCCTAATTTATCCCTGCGCATTTGAAGCCCCGCGTTTTCACAGATGGAAGCAATCGCTCCCCTAATCACAGTTTCGTCGATTACATCCTGCGAAAAATCAGCTTTGCTTTCTATAACTCTGTTTGCGGGCGCGCTGACCGGAGAATCATCAATACCAAGGGCGCTGTCCCGTAAAAGAATCCCCTTTTTGCCGAACAGTGACAACGCTTCGCTGTCGCTTAAAGCGGCTAACTCTCCCGCTTCGCGAAAACCTGTTACGCGAATAGTTTTCATTAACGAGGAACCAAGTCCCGGAAGCAATGTAATATCCTGATGGCAAAGAAACGAAGCTTCTTCGCCGGAGCGGACTTCTATCAGACCTTCGGGGCGAATTGTTCTGCTTGCCACCTTACAGACAAGTTTATTTGTTCCCGCCGCCGCAGCTGCTTCAATTTTTGTTTTATCAAGAATCTCGTTTTGAATATGGCAAACACAATCAGAAGAAGGACCGAAAATCCGCCTTGTGCCGGTTAGATCAAGATAAATATTTCCCGCGCCGTCGTTCTGCCAAACAGGGGCATAACGGCTTATCACATCTTCAAGAACTGTGTTAACTTTTAAACAGGCGCCGGGATCCGGCGATACCACCATCAATTCTTTTACAAGCCGCTGAGCCGCAAAAAGCGGCGTGCCGTATTTTATCCCTTCCCGAAGAGCGGCGGGCGACACA
>JGI24695J34938_10001016_pt1 | contig 25403 bp, 18 predicted proteins | sample TergutCo191P3_FD_34938 | JGI IMG/M metagenome (IMG submission 34938)
AGGGTCTCTCACCAGATTGCCTTCGATTAAAATTGAATTGAGGTTGTTCATATACATCCTCCTCTGTAAGATCCGGCAGCAGGCTGCCGCCGGCTGTGAATAATCCGTAACAGGAAAATCCATAGATACCTTATATGGGTTCCAACTATGCGTTTTGCATGACTGAAAATAAAAAAAACGAAAAAATCTTTAAATTTCCGGATTACTGATTAATTTTAGAGAAATATGGTATAATAACGTTTATCAGGAGGAAAATATGGAGTTTCTAAGAATACTGGAGGGGATACGCTCGCCGTTTCTTGATACTGTAATCGCTCTGATTACCATGTTAGGCGAGGAAACTGTCGCAATCGCGGTGTTATGTGCAATTTTCTGGTGCATTAGCAAACGGATTGCCTACGGAATTTGCGTCGCGTATTTTTTATCCGGCCTTACGGTTCAGGGTATGAAAATTATTTTCCGTATCGACCGCCCGTGGATCATTGATCCTGGATTAAAGCCTGTGCCTTCCGCCCTTGAACACGCGACAGGATATTCGTTCCCCAGCGGACATACTCAAAGCGCTACAGCTCTTTTTGGTTCGCTAGGAACGCAGATAAAAAACATGCCGTTTCAAATAGTCTGCTTTGCGCTGTTAATACTTGTCGGGTTTTCAAGAATGTATCTTGGCGTTCATACTCCGCAGGATGTAATCGCGTCTATTCTTATAACATTTATGCTTGTTGTGTTAGCTGTCAGATTTTTTACAGGAGAAAAAGTAGGCAGGAAAAGACAGATAATATTGTCGTCAATTCTTGTTCTTTATGTCGCGATAATAATGGTAATCGCGGTTGGATTATATTCCACGGGAAAAATCGAGGAGAAATATTTATCGGACTGTCTTAAAGCCGCCGGAGCCGGACTTGGTTTTGCCGTAGGAATGTTTATCGAAAGAATCTATATTGATTTTTCAGTTAACGCAAAAAATTATTTTTGGCAGGCGTTAAAATTCGTTCTTGGAATAGCGGGTGTTCTTATAATCAAGGAAGGATTAAAATTTATTATCGGAACAGGACTTGTTGTTGATACTATCAGATATTTTATAATGATTTTATGGGTTATAGTTTTTTATCCTCTTATCATTAAGCGTTTTTTCACCGCGATAGTGTCCGCGAAAACCGAGGAAGAAAAGGTAGAAGTATGAGCATAGAATGTTTATGCCCGCGTCCTGATTGCCCAAGGTACGGAAACTGCGGGGAATGCGTGAAAAATCACAAAGAAACAGACAGCATGCCTTTTTGTTTATTTATGAATAATGACGGAAATAAAAGCCTTGAAAACTTTTATAAAAAATTAAAAGAAAGATTTGAAACTAAATAAGAATGGCTGCGTTATAAATATATAAGGGGGGTATTTATGTCAGATCAAACGCCGGCAGGACAAGAGCAGTCATCATCAAATATCGATATTGATAGTATTAAATATCAAAAAACGCAGAAAATGCGCAGTTTTACATCAAGCGGCGGTTTTAAAATAGCGATGTTAATCATAATTATTTTACTTCTTTTAATACCTATCAATATGATCCGTGGCTTAGTAAACGAACGCAGTTACCGCGCAGGTTCCGCGGAGGAATCCATCATGGAAGCGTGGGGCAGCCAGTTTTCTCTCTTCGGCCCTGTTATCCGAATACCGTTAATTGAACGCGAAGAAATAACAACATGGACAGAAAGAGACGGCGATAAACTCGAAGTTATATATCACAATAAAGCGCTTTGGGTTACGCCGAAAGATGTTTATATTGAGGCTGATTTTTCCGCAGAAAGAAAGCGAAGAGGCATTTTTTCAGTCGCGTTATTTTCAGGAGATGTCTCCGTTACGGGAACATTTTCATTTGATCGCGTTAAAGGCGAAATAAAATCTAATCAGACAATTTTCCCCGATCAGGCGGAAATTGTAATCGGCCTTTCAAGCCAAAAAGGAATCCGAAGGATTATCAACGCCGGCTGGAACGGAAACGAGCTGTTTTTTAAGCCGGGCAACCGAAATTTTATCGCAGGTAATCCCGCTGATATCGGCGTTAACGCGCTAAGTCCGTTTAATACCGAAGGGATTAACACTTTTAATATTAAATTCGCGATTCAGGGCGGAAAATCAATGCGAATGCTTCCAATCGGAGAAACTACGCAGGCGAATATTAAATCAGACTGGCCTTCTCCGTCTTTTCAGGGAGGGTCGCTCCCAACGTCTTATACGTTATCTGAAAATGGTTTTGACGCGTTATGGGAAATAAGCTATTTGAGCAGATCGATCCCGCTTTTCTGGTTTTCAAGCGAAAAAGGCGAAACAGAATTAAGAATGAATTTTATCCGGGAACTTTTCGGCGCGGATTTTTTTAAACCGCTTGATCATTATGCGCTTAACGAACGCGCGGTTAAATACGCTATATTATTTTTGGTTATTCCGTTTATCGCGCTTTTTTTTCTTGAGATATTTTCCAGAAGATCAATACACCCAGCGCAGTATCTTTTATCAGGTTTTGCGAACGTAATTTTTTACCTTTTGCTTTTATCAATATCGGAACATATCCCATTCTCATTCGCGTATTTAATCGCCGGCGCGGCTCTTACATTAATGATGACGTTATACGCAAAATCTCTCCTTCAGACATGGACACAAAGCGCTTTTATGGGCCTTGTTATGGCGCTCCTTTACCTGATAATGTATCTGACATTAAACGCCGAAGACTGGGCGCTTTTAATAGGTTCGATTACCGCGTTTATAATCTGCGCCGTTGTTATGTTCCTTACAAGAAAGCTTGACTGGAATAATCTGAATATTAAAGGCGATCTGTCAGACAAGCAATAACGGAAAATATTCTGATGAAAAATCTTTACGGCGTAACTCCATGGGGTTCCTGGTTCATTGATGTTCTTGACAGCTATCAAATGGGAGAGCGCCTTGAACGCGGCAGACGTTATGCGAATTCGGGAAAAGTTCTCTCTCTTGAATTTTCAGACGGACGCGCGTCCGCTAAAGTTGAAGGAAAATCAAGTCCGTACTACAAGGTTATAATCGGTTTTCCTCCTCTTGCCGAAGCGGAAAAAGTTTTTAGCATAATCGAGAAAGATCCTCATCTGATGGCGCGCATCGCATCAGGCGAGTTACCCGAAACTTTTTTGCAAAAATTAAAAAAAGAAGGAATAAATCTTATCCCTCGGAAATGGCGCGAGATGAAAAGATCGTGCACTTGCCCGGATTACGGAGATCCATGCAAACACATGGCGGCTCTTTACTACATTATCGCCGCTGAAATTGATTCGAATCCTCATGTGCTTTTTCAGCTTCGCGGGATGGATCTTGAAATCCGTTTCGGGAAAGCTCTTATAAAAAGAGTCGCGCCTCCTTATACAATAACATTTTCGGAAAATGAAAAAGAAAAACAGGAACCGTTTACAGAACCGGTTGAATTTGAGGAAATTCCTTACTGCGGAGAGCTTATCACGTCCCTTTTGCCTGAAAATCCTCCGTTTTGCTCAAGCGATTTTTCCGCTGTGTTAGCTGAATTTTATCACCGCCTTGCGAGTTTAATACAGTGGGAATCCGCGTTAGATGACGAAGATTTTTTATCGCGCACAGAACATGATTTTTCGCATTCTGTCTGGACAGTTCAATGTCCGAGTCTTGTTCCGGGCGCCGAGCCTTCACTTATCGCAGAAGATATTAACGGAAACAAAAAACGTTATACGCTATTCGAAGCTTTTAATTTTTTTATTCAGTTTTCCTCTGAAGACGGAACGCAATCCTACGGTTTTTTATTTTATCTTTTTAAATTTTTATTTCATATCTGCTCCGCGGGAGCGTTCATTCCCTGCGTAGTTTATGAATCACAGATCAGCCCAATCTCGCGGAAATTATCACATGGCAGCTGGTCAGACGAAGATAATTCCTTTTTAAATGATGAAGAAACTATAAAAATAATCTGGAAACCGTTCGAGAACCTTCCTTATGTTTCAAAAATGTTAAATAAAATCGCTTCCCGTGAGTGCGGTATGTTAGCCGCTCCTCCGTTATTTAAATTTAATTTAACTGCCGGCGGTCCGGAAAAAAAATCAAACACATCGCAGCAAAAACAGCAGGCTCAGCCGCGAACCTCCGGTTCGACACTGCGGTCACATCAATCCGGAAAGCAGACTGTCAGCGGACGAAGCGTTGTAGACATTCTTTCATGCGCGTTTTTAAGCGAATGGGTCAGAAATAAATTTTTTGTTTTCCGCGAAGAAATAAATAAAGGAGCAAATAACGAATATAAGCAGCTTTTAAATTTATTTTTTCTTGGGATGTATATTGATGTTTCAGCGCCCGCGAAAAGATCGCTTCCGATGTCGATAGACAGATGGCTTTCCGTTCTTCATATTGATTTTTCCGCGTACCGTTACTCGATCACAATAAAAGACCTTTCAAAACGCGAAGAAGATTCATTCGGTTTTATAAATTTTTCAATCTCGATGGATGTAATAACATCACAGGATGATGAAACTTCTTCGGTTAAAAAAACACCGCTTTCAAAATGCTCCGATATTGATATTCTCCGCGCGCCGATCGCGCTTTCCAATTATCTGCCGGAAATTAAAGAACTTTTTACAAATCAAAAAATCGCGTTATCTGAAACACGTCTTATCTCGTTTTTAGACAGCTCTTCGGCGCTTCTTACCCGTCTTGGCATGATTGTAAATCTTCCAAGATCGCTTGCAAAAGAATTAAAGCCGCGCCTTGTGATAAAAGGAAAAACAGAAGGCGGCTCGCTCGTAAAATATCTTGACCTTGATTCTCTTCAGGAATTTGAATGGCAGGTTGCAATCGGCGATGAAGTCATGACAATCGAAGAATTTGAAGCTCTCGCGGCTCAAAAAAGATCAATGGTGCGTTTTAAAGACGGTTATGTGAAAATGCAGGCTAGGGAATTCGCGCGCCTGTTAAAAAAAGCAAAAACATCCGCTCCCGACAGAAATGATTTTCTTAAAGCGCATTTTTCAGGCGATACTGAACTTTCTTTTGACGCGCGCGAAACTATAAATAAAATTTTCCGCGAACAGGATTTTCCGGTTCCCTCTGATCTTAACGCGAATCTTCGTCATTATCAGACGCGGGGTTACAACTGGATATGCTCGCTGTTACTTTCCGGTTTTGGCTGTATTCTAGCGGACGATATGGGACTTGGAAAAACAATTCAATCAATCGCGGTTCTTCTTCGCTTAAAAGAAGAAGGCTTGTTAAAAAAAGAATGTTTAATCGTGGCTCCAGCGGCTCTGCTGAATAACTGGGAAAAAGAATTAAATAAATTCGCGCCTTCTTTTAAAGTATCGCGTTACCACGGAAGCAGGCGGAAATTCGACAGGAAATACGAAATATTTCTTACAACGTATCAGACCGCAGTACGCGATGAAAAAAAATTAAAGAAAAAAACATTCTCGTTTCTATTAGTTGACGAAGCGCATCTTATGAAAAATTCCGGAACACGCGTATCAAAGGCGGTTAAAACGATAAAATCAAAATATAAATTAGCACTTTCCGGCACTCCTGTGGAAAACCGACTTGAAGATCTGCGCTCTCTTTTTGATTTTATCCTCCCCGGATACCTCGGAAACGCGAAAAATTTTAAGGAACAGTACAGAATCCCGATAGAAGTTATGCGAAACAAGGAAACCGCCGAATCGCTGACAAAAATAACATCTCCATTTTTATTAAGACGGCTTAAAACGGATAAAAAAATCATCAAAGACCTTCCTGATAAAATCGTAACAAATGAATACGCTGTGCTGGAAAAAGAGCAGGCTGTGTTATACGAAACTGTGGTGGCGGAATCCATGAAAAAATCAAAGGAAGCTGACCCTAAAGAAAGGCCGTCGCTTATTTTTTACCTTTTAACATCGCTTAAACAAATCTGCAATCATCCGCGGGTTTATGACAAGGAAAGCCCGGCGATTATGGAACTGTCCGGAAAAGCTCAGCTTCTTGTCACGTTACTCGAAAAAATTTTGGCTAACAGGGAAAAAACCCTTGTCTTCAGCCAGTATGTTGAAACGCTTGACTGCCTTCAGCGCATCATAAAAAAAGAACTGGGAGAAGCGCCGTTAATTTATCACGGAAGCATGAGCCAGAATATGCGTACAGAAACAATCGAAAAATTCCAGACAGATCCATGCGCGAAAATAATGCTGACAAGCTTGAAGGCGGGAGGCCTTGGCCTTAACCTGACAGCGGCAAGCCGCGTGATCCACTACGATTTATGGTACAACCCTTCTGTGGAAAATCAGGCGACAGACCGCGCGTTCCGGATAGGACAGGATAAAACCGTATTTGTTCATCGTCTCATAACAAAAAACAGCTTCGAAGAAAAAATCGATGCGATGATCTCGGGCAAACAGGAACTTGCCGACATGACTATAAAATCCGGCGAATCTTGGCTTGCGCGGATGAGCCACGAGGAACTGAAAGAACTGTTCGAAAGATAATAAAATAAAAACTTTATTGGACTTTATTGAAAAAGTTTTAAGCAAAAAACTCACAATATCCGGACAATTCTATTTCATATTATATAAATTTATGTCATAATGAAATAATTGCAAAATAAATTATAAAGGATATTTTTACATGGAACATGTAATCACCATGAAAAACATCAATAAAGTCTTTGGAGCGAAAACCGCTATTAAAGATTTATCTATTGATATAGAAAAAGGAGAGATGTTTGGTTTTCTTGGTCCTTCAGGCGCGGGAAAAACCACAGCAATTAAAATTGTTACAGGGCAGCTTAAACAAACAGGAGGAAAGGCCGAAATCCTCGGGCATGACACGACAACGCTGAATTACGAGATTTACAGCCAGATCGGAATTGTAACCGACAATTCAGGACTATACGAAAGCATGACAGCTTACGAAAACCTGAATGTTTTTTCGCAGATATTAAACACAAACAAAAAAGAAATTCCTGATCTTCTTGGAAAGGTCGGCCTTGGTGAAGAAGGAAAAAAGCAGGTTAAGAAATTTTCACGCGGCATGAAGCAGCGCCTTATTCTTGCGCGCGCAATGCTGAATAAACCTAAAATTCTTTTTCTTGACGAACCGACAAGCGGCCTTGATCCTTCCACTGCGCTGGAAATTCACAAACTGATGTTAGAGATGAAATACGGCGGCACTACATTTTTCCTTACAACGCACAACATGACAGAAGCGGCAAAACTCTGCGATCGAATCGCTCTGTTCAACGAAGGCGTCATTGTGGATATGGGCACTTTAGACGAACTCAGCCAGAAATACAATACCGAGAAAAGAGTAAAAATATTATTAAACACAGGCGAAGAAATTATTTTTGATTTAAATCCGGACAGCGGCCAAAAAATCGCGGAGTTAATAAATAAAGACGAGGTTGTCACAATACATTCACAGGAGCCGACATTGGAAAGTATTTTCTTAAAACTTACAGGAAGGGAACTATCATGAACCTCAACCATGCCGGCGGAGCGAAGGTTCCCGCTTTGATAACATTCAGAAAAATAAAAGCCTTATACGCAAAAAATATGAAAAATATTTTTTATAACGCGTTTATTATTACAGCGCCTGTCGCGATTTTAATTTTAGCGTATCTGTTCGGCATGTTTATGATCCCGGATGACGCTCCGCTGGAAGTAATTAAAGAACTTCTTAACATGAATTTGAATATGACAGTTAACATGAATATAATCATGTGCGGAGTTATGATTATGGCGGTTTTAATCGCGGAAGAAAAAGAAAAGAATACCCTGAATGTTCTGATAACATCGACAGTTTCCGGAATGGATTTCTTGATCGCGAATGTACTTACTACCGCGACTGTCACTATAATCTGTAATATCGCGGTTTATTTTATTATCGGCGTGTACGGCATTGTGCCTTTTGGAAGCTATATACTGATAACAAGTCTTGGATCTTTGGCCGCTATCACATTCGGCGCAACAATCGGACTTCTTTCAAAAAACCAGATTGTGGCTTCCACAATTGTAGCGCCGATATTTTTAATTATATTAATACCGGTTTTTTTAAGGGACAGTTTTTTTATTGATAACGTGCTGTATTATTTTTTCACGGAACAAATCGGCAGAGCTCTTTCCGAGCTTATAAATGAAGGAAGCCTTTCGGCAGCGCGTTACGTGATTATAACGTCGAATCTTGCGGTATTCGGGATTTTATTCGTACTCTGTTACCGCAAACGCGGATTGTCAAATTAATTTAGACTTTTCTAAAATTTCAGTTTCCGGAATAGCCGCTTTAATTTAAATATGCTAACGCCGTTTCCTCAGTAATAAAAGCCTTATTAAATTCGCGATAGCCGTTAACGCGGAGGCAACATATGTTAAAGCTGCGGCGTTCAAGACTTTACGCACTCCTTTAAGCTCCGCCTCATCAAGAACGTTAGCTGAACGCAAAATCACAATTGCGCGGTTAGACGCGTTAAATTCAACAGGAAGCGTTATAACATAAAAAAGCACGGCTCCCGCGAATAACAATATTCCGATTGTAAAAACAAGACCGGAAAAAGGCGCTAAAGATTCAATCGCCGTAATCCCAAGACCGGCAATAGCGAGTATCGGGCCAAACTGCGATCCAATGTTCGCGACAGGAACAAGCGTGCTTCTTAAAACAAGCGGCCCCCACTTTGTCGCGTGCTGAATAGCGTGTCCCGCTTCATGCGCGGCAACGCCAACCGCGGCAATCGAAGTAGAGGCGTACACAGGTTCTGACAGCCTCAGCTTTTTATCGGAAGGAGAATAATGATCCGTCAGCGAGCCTTTGACAGCCTCTATGCTTACATCGTTTATATTATTTGAATTAAGCAGAAGATTCGCAGCATCGGTTCCGGTCACTCTTTTGGAACACGGAATCTTAGAGTATTTATCAAAAGTAGATTTCACCATAAATTGCGCCCAAAGCGAAAGAAGAAGAGTCGGCACAATTAATATAATGTAATAAATATCAAAGCCTAACATAAAACCTCCTGAAATATTTTAAAAGAATTACTTTTAACAATTGCTGCCCTACATAGGGCTTCTTCTGACAGTATACTCCATTTTCGCAGGTCCGGGAATATCGCCGGAACGCGCCGCGCGGTACTGCATTCCTTTCTGGACACGGTACACAATTTCACCGCTGCCGGGAGAAAGCTGTGTCCAGTTTCCGCCGCTGTCAAGGACCGAAGCGTTGCAATTGTCGCGGAAATAATCGCCAAGCATATCAATAAGCTCGGCGCGTATTTTTTCGTCCTGAACCGGAAATAAAATTTCCACGCGGTGCTCAAGGTTACGTGTCATCCAGTCCGCGCTCGCAAGGTACAGCTCTTCCGCGCCGCCGTTAAAAAAGTAATAGATGCGCGAATGTTCAAGATAATGATCGATTATGCTGATAACTTTTATATTTTCCGAGATTCCTTTAATGCCGGGAATTAAAGTGCATATACCGCGCACGCATAAAGAAATTTTTACTCCTGCCTGCGAAGCTGCGTAAAGCGCTTTTACAATATCAACATCGGTAAGGGAATTCATTTTTGCCGTAATTTTCGCGGGGTAATTATGCTGCGCCCTGTTTGCCTCTCTTTCGATAAGATCCAGAAAACGCCGCTTAAGTCCTGTCGGCGCGATTGTCAATCTGCTCATCGGCTGCACCGCCGAGTAACCTGTCAGCATATTAAAAAGAATTCCTGTGTCATATGCAATTTCTTCGCGGCATGTAAATAAACAAATATCCTCGTAATACTTCGCGGTTCTTGAATTATAATTTCCGGTAGATAAATGCACATAACGCTTTATGCGATCGTTCTCGCGCCGCAGCACTAACGTTACTTTTGAATGTATCTTAAGGCGCGAAAGCCCGTAAACGACGATAACTCCGGCTTTTTCAAGGCGGTTAGCCCAAGAAATATTTCTCTCCTCGTCAAAACGCGCCTTAAGCTCGACAACCGCCGTTACGTGCTTTCCGTTAAGAGCCGCCTGTTCAAGCGCGCGGACAACAGGAGACAATGACGAAAGCCCCGAATGCGCCGCTCCCGGAATTGCGCCGCCTGTTCTGTAAAGCGCCGTCTTTATCGATATAACCTGAGGATCAGACGCAGCGTCTTGAAAAAATCGAATAACGGGATCAAATGACTGATACGGAAAATGCAGCATAACATCGCTGTGACTAATGCGATCCCAAATTGAACCTGCGTTCGAATCGTCGCCGAATTCCGCAGGTTTTATAATCTTCCAGGGTTTCTCAATTAATTTTTCCATGTTAGCGACATTTATAAGATCAAGAAAATCCACAGGATTCAAAGGGCCGTCAACTTCATAAAGAAAATCATTTATCTGCAGTGAACTTTCATCCGAATAAAGCTCGGGTTCAGAAATTTTATTAAGCAGAAAACGTTTTGCAAGTTCACTTTTCAGCGTTTCGCTTCCGGGAGAATAGATCATTCTGATAACATCCGATCTTCCCCTGTCTTCCAGAACTTCTACCATCGCTTCTACATAATCTTCGTCTCTTTGTTCATCGACAGAAAAATCCGCGTCTCTGTTAATTTTAAATATCATGCTCTCTTTAACGCGGTAACCGGGAAAAAGATATGCGCCCCATGTAATAATCACATCTTCCAAAAGGGCGAAGCAGAGATTTTCGTTCTGATCGGTTTCTGTGTTAGCTGAAGAATTTTCGGCGTTTATGCTTTTGCCCGTATCGCCGGAAATATCTTCGGGCAGCCAGACAAGCCTGTTCAAAACAGAAGGCAGCGGAACAATTACTTTAAACTCATTATGTTCCGGCTGGTTTATCGAATCGGGGTTCTCCGGTTCAAGCAGGAACGCCGCGTTAAGAGACCGGCTTTCGATAAAAGGCATTGGTTTATCGTCTTCAAGACGAAGAGGAGTTAAAACAGGATAAATATGACCGGCAAAATATGAGTTTAAAAAATCAAGCTGAGGAACAGTCCATGAATCCGGACGAAGAAGCGACAATCCGTTTTCCGCAAGCCCCGGAAAAATAATATTGCGAATATACTCATACTGTGTATTGACGATTGAATGAGCTTTATCGGAAATTATTTTAAGCTGCTGTTCAGCCGTTAAGCCTGAGGGATCATTTGTTTTTCCGCCTTCGGCTCTCTGCATACGTTTTAAAGCGGCGACTCTCACCATAAAAAATTCATCAAAATTGGAAGTAACAATCGATAAAAAACGGAATCTTTCCAAAAGAGGCAGCTCATCCCGAAGACCGTTCTTCATTACGCGCTCATTAAAATCCACCCATGAAATGTCGCGGGAAAGGTAGGGAAGCTGAGATTGCGGCTTATTATTAAAATCAATATTATTCATTTTATTCCCGGTTCCTCATCAGCTTAAAACTACTTTATACCCAAATACATCCTGAAACATGCCGCCCTTTTCTTCAAGCCCCATCAGTTCCATGGAAAGATCAAAAACCCTTTCAACATGAAGAACAATAGTTTCGCTCCGGCGCTCAACTTTAATTTTTTTTATCTGCTGAGAATGGCCGCGGTCCAAACAGTCGGCGATCCTCAGAATGGAAGCCATTTTTAAAACAAGAACGCGGTCTTCTCTCTGAAGCGACATAAAATCAATATCAGACTGAGCCGGCGGATCCCCGCGGTGGCAGTTAATTACATTCGCGATAATGCCAAGTTCATCCTGATGAAGGCCGAAAATTTCTGAGTTCACCACAATGTACTGCCCGTGTTTTTGATGCCCCGACGCTTTAATATAAGTGCCTACATCGTGAAGAATCGCGGCAGTCTCAAGCATTATGCGATGACGAAGATTCATCCCATGTTCTTTTACAAGCGCGTCAAAAATTATCATACTGTGGCTTGCGACATGTTTCCCGTGGGCCTCGTCAAAATGAAATTTTCTGCCAAGATTTACCGCTGACGCGATTATCTGCGAAAAGAACTCGCTTTGCAATGACACATCGACGCCAGAAGCAAGATCGATTAGATAGCCGTCGCGGATTGAAACCTGCGGAACCACGATTTTTTCGGTGCCTGTGCGATCAAGAAAAAGTTTTAAAACAAAAAGTCCTAAAAATAAACCTTCTGCGTCCGCGTAAGAAATTCCGAATTTTTGTATGCAATCCTGAATGCTTAAACCTTTTAATTTATCAACAAATTTATTAAAATCACTGCGCTTGATTACGCGGCAGTTCTCATTCAATTCACTGCCGGCTTCGTCTGCGGCAAGGCGCGCGTCCGATCCCGCGGCGACAACTGTGCGCACATGAGTAAGATCCATTTCCATATTCAGCATGCCGAGAGTATTTTTTATATTTTCAGTAAGATAACGCTCAAAAAAAACACCGTGGCTGAAACCGTGGCGCGATCTTTGATCGATAATAATTGTTCCCATTTTTAAACTGTGAGCCGCAACCATCTGTCCGCGGCGGAGGAGCATAATTTCGGTAGAACCGCCGCCAATTTCGACAATCATGGAATTCGCCCGCCAAAACAGCGGAAGATCCTGTTTAAGTGCGAAACGCACGGCAAGATACATCAGCCTGTTTTCCTCAATTCCTTCCACAATAGAAAGACTAAAACCGGTTTCCTGTTTTATCCGATCGATAAAAACATCCCTGTTGCGCGCCGCGCGCAGGGCGCTTGTCGCGATTACGTGAATATTGTTATCTGCAATTCCCCATCCCGATAAAAGTTCGCGGTAGTTATGCAAAACCGAAAGACACTCAAGTATCGATTCTCTTGACAATAAACCCGAAGTAAAAACATCGCGCCCGAGCGAAACAGGGCGCGCCGCCCTGTCAAGCACCTGCCAGCTTCCCGCGCCGCCTTCTGAACCGGGAAAAACTTCGGCTACATTAAGCCTTATGCCAGTGGAGCCAATTTCGATGATAGCGGTCAGTTCAACGCTCATAAAAATCCTAATATTACTCCGGCGCCCGGCGAAATCGAATATGAAAACTTATTTCATAATCTTACAGTTTATCAACAAGAAGCGAACATTTACCGGCAGGAAAAGGCAGAGTTTTTTTTTCCTTTACTCCGAGAATATTAATTGTTAAATAGTATAACTTCTCGCATTCCAATTGAATTTCCCAGCCTCTGCCGCTCTTGTTGGAAAGAACTGTAATCATATTATTTTTGAGCGAGAGATTTTCAACTCCCATTATTTCCAAATTTGGAATTACCCAGTCTACGGTTTTGCGCGGAAGTGAAATAGAAAGACCTACAATATTTTCGATTGTAAGACATACTGTCGAGAGCGCGTCATAAGTAAGAAACTGAGGGCGCGGAAACTGATTCTTGCCAGGCCATTTTGCCGGTCCTTCTTTAAACGGCAGATACGCTTCCCAAAGATTTCCCTTATGATGATTTCCGTCCGGGCTCATTGAATCCAGCATAAAATATACATGCCTTATAGCGCATTCTCTCGCGATATCCCATCTTTGATAATGTTCAAGCCCTTTAATCACCATAAACGTTAAATACGGAAAAACAGAACCGCGGAAGCCGCGTCCGTTTTCATCAAAATCTTTTTCGGAAACGGAAAGAGAAGGAAAAGGATGAGGCGTGCCGAAGAATTTCGGATTCGCGAGTTTTTCTATAATTCTTTCGGCTTTTTCGCCGTTTGGAATCTCCGCAAGAAGAGGCCAGTATCCTGCAATCGTTTTAATCGGAACATGCCTTTCGTTTTTATTAATATCGTAATAAAAACCGTCTGCGGCGCTGTACATAAGGGAATTAATTCTGGTTTTTATAGAAAAATACTGCTTCTTGTAATGAAAACTCGTATCCTTATCGTTTAAAATATCAGCTAACGCGGAAATATAGAGCATATTAACCGCCATCATGGTATTAAAATCCATAGTATAATAGGCATCTGCGCGCGGAACATTGGTCATTCCGGTCGCGGTATGAGGCGCTCTATACAGGCCGTTTGGTTTTTTACATACAGAATCGATCCATGTTGAATATTTACACAGAATCGGCAGCACGTCTTTAACGCGTTTTTTATTGCCGGATTTATGATATATATTAAATTCGGCCCACGCAAAAAGCGGCATTCCAAGGCCTTCGGGATTATCTTTTTCTATAACGGGTGATCCGGTTTTTAAATCATAAACACTGCGGATTGCTCCGTTAGCCTCCTGACGATCATAAAAAAGGTCTAAAGTAGGATGAGCCTGAAAAATCCGGTTGGAATACACAAGAAAAAAAGAAGAAAAAATCGCGTCCGTCTGAGTAACCACCTGAGAATCGGGATATGCGAAGAATTTCCCGTCTATTTTGCTTTTATCACCCTCGCCAATCCAACAATCCTGTATCCATGCCCATGTTTTATCATAAATGTCAACAAAATCCTGATCATAAAAATGAATTTTGGGGAAATCGTGCTTTGTCACTATATATCCTTATGTTTTTACGAATTTATCCGTATTAAATATAATATAATTTAAGAAGGATTGCCACTTTTTTTACGGAATAAGAGATATCACAATTGTAATATAAGTATAAATTGGTATCATTACTCATTTACATTTATTGTCTTCAATAAGTGCAGTTTAATCACACTTATTGGTTCCAATAAGTGTAGACAGAACGCATTTATTGGTTGCAATAAATGTAATATTAAATTATATTAAAATTATGAAAAGATATTTTATAGATGAATTAAAAAGATGGAAAAATTCAAAAAATCGTAAGCCTTTGCTTCTGTACGGCGCCCGCCAGGTCGGAAAAACTTGGCTTGTGCGGAATTTCGCTGAATTGGAATATAATTCCTTAATAGAATTAAATTTTCTGACAGATAAATCCTTAAAAAAAATTTTTGAAAATAATATCTCGCCTGAATATATTATCCGGCAGTTAGAACTTCGTTTTAATGTAAAAATTGATCCGAATCGAACTTTATTATTTTTTGATGAAATTCAAGAATCCCAGAGAGCAATGGATTCGCTAAAATCTTTTGACGACATGCAATCAGGTTCAGCCGGGAAAAATTATCATATAGTCGCGGCGGGAAGTTTTTTGGGCGTAACATCCGGCCGCCGTCCCGCGGGACAGATTGAGCAGCTAACATTGTTTCCCATGTCTTTCTGTGAATTTTTGGACGCTATTGGGTATGAAATTTTATCCAATGCGATAAAGTTACGCGATACAGACGCCCTTTCCGGTTCTGCCGCTTTACTGGAAACATTTCTTAAACAGTATTATTTTTCAGGCGGAATGCCGGCGGCGGTGAATGAATACACTTTAAGCGGCGATTTGGAAAAAGTCCGAAAAATACAAAATGAATTGTTAATTTCTTATAAAGGTGATTTTTCAAAACATATAAATGATCCGCGCACTGCGCCGAAGATCAGAATGTTGTGGGACTCGATTCCCCTGCATTTAGTAAAAGAGAATAAAAAATTTATTTATAAAAACATAAAAAGCGGCGGACGCGCGGCGGAATTTGAGAACGCTTTACAGTGGCTTGTGGATACAGGTTTGGTATATAAAATAAATAAAGTAGAAACGCCGAAGCTTCCGTTAAAAATGCACTATAAAGAAGATTATTTTAAACTATATATGATTGATATAGGGCTTTTTTGCGCTCACGCGGAAATTAGACCTTCCGATATAATGTCGGCAGGTGCGGATATTGTCGATGACATGAACGGCGCGTTAGCTGAACAATTTGTATGTCAGGAATTAAAAGCCTCGGGAATAAGCCCTTTGTTTTTTTGGAGACGTTATGGAAGCACGGCGGAGATTGATTTTATAATTCAAGGTGATAACGATGTTATACCGATAGAAGTAAAATCATCAAAACACACAAAGTCGCAGTCATTAAAAGTTTATATGAACGAATACAGTCCAAAATGCGCCGTAAGAACCTCATTAAAAAATTTCGGTTTTAAGGATAATTTATATTCTGTGCCTTTATATATGATTTCGCAATTTTTAGTTAAATATTAAAGGCATGAATGTAATCAATAGATTGTATAGGCGGGACAGACAGCGAGTATGCATTATTATATGAATACACAAAAAAAATTTTTATAGCCCCAATCTTTTTCGTACAAGCGGCGCGATATCCAAAAGGCTCCCGCCTTGTTTAACTGTACTAGGTTCAAGACCGCAGCCTTTTACCATGTAAAAAACATTGTAATCATTCATATCAAGAGGATAGCCGTGGTTTCCTTTTTTTTCAGTTCCGGCGATTTCATAACAATAACCGTCTTTTGCGCAGAAGCCAAAAAACGCATGCTGCGTCGAGCTAGAAGTATGCAGCAGCGTGCGCTGTATTGAACCAGAGATTCGCGGCTGTGAATTATACATCCCAGATTGATTAATTTCGTCCTGAGTCAGGTATCTTCTGAAACTTTCATTATTCTCAATGTACGAACGCATCTCTTTAATTTTTTCTTCGCTTAACGTACCCGCGTGAAAAAACGCTGAGCCGCCGCACAATTCAAAAAAGCAGTTATGTTCTCCGGGAAGATAACCTGTTTCTGTCTGTTTAATTAAATTTTTTCGTACAAGTTCAAGATTAGGATCGATTACAGTGTGTATATTTAACTGGCTGTGATCGGAAAATAAAATTATATCTTCTTCATTAATACTGTCAGCCGCGTCAAGAAGGACGGTTAAATTTTTATCCATTGCCGAAAAAGCGGTATCCAATTCCTGCCCCTCCTTTCCGTGATCATGGCATAACGAATCATAAGCCGTTAGGTGAACAAGCGCGAGTCCGGGTTTTTTCTTTCGCAGAATGTCAGCCATGCACGCGGCTGAAAAATTATCAAGATTTGGCTGATTAAGGCCGTCCATCAGTTTACGATGCCGCAAAAATAACTCAAGCTGTAAAGATGCGCTTCCCGCCCGCAAACTTGTAAAAATCTGACTTTTACCCGGGCGGGCTCTGACTTCGGGAATATTATAATTAATTGTTTTAGAAAACGCGGTAACAGGCCAAAGAACCGCAGCGGTCTTAATTCTTTTGCGCGAAGCCTCCTGCCATATAGTTTTTGCGCGGATCAAATTTTCATCGCAGTTCCAGATTGAAGCGGAGGACGCGGGAGAGGCTGTTGGAAATGCTTCTGTATTTGATACAATGCCGTGATCTTTTGGATGAACGCCTGTAACCACCGATGTATGAACAGGGTATGTATTGCTCAAAAAAACCGTAGAAACATTTTTAAACACCGCGCACTTTTTTGATAAAGCGTTAAACGCAGGATATTTTAATAATCGATCAAATTCATTGCTGCCGATTGCGTCATAACTAATAATTAACATAAATTTATATTACAATAAAATAGTTTACAGCGCAAGAAAATAAAAATCCGCCGCTTCCTTGATGCCGGAAAAAAGTTTCTGCGTTGATTTTAAATAGGCAAGGAACGGATCATTATCGCTTTTTTCTTCTTCGTTTACAGGCGGAAATAAAAAACCGGCGATTTCTTTTACCTCGCTTTCCTCAAAGCGCAGAGTAATTTTATCAAGCTCTTTAAGCGCATTATTCCGCTGCTGCGGATTCAACGGATACCTTAACGCACGCCTTACAATTTCAGATCCTTCATTCGCGGCAGATTTAATAATTTTTAATCCATTTTCGAGTGAAGACACAGCTTTTTCATAACGTTTATATCTTTCCTGTTTTTCATTGGAATTGTAAAAAATTTTTTCAGTTTCGGAATAAACATTACAGATAATATTGTCTATTTCACTGCGGCGCTTTGGCAAGGCAAGAAATTCTTCAGTGTCCGCGGAATTAAACCCGGCAATCGCAAGACCGTCCGGAAAAAAGCCGCGATTTTTAACCTGTACATTCAAGCGGAATTGATTTTCGAACCATGCTTTGTAAAGAGAAAGCCTTTGATCGGTCAGAACCTGTCCGCCGTTTGCAGATAACGCATTGAAGGGCTTCCCGTCGCGAAGGGCGCGCACTACCCATTTTTCCGCGGGATTAAACCGGTTTGACTGAGATGCGGCTGTATCTTCGAACCGTGCGCCGCGAAAATGCGTTTTTAAATCCGGATATGAAAGATCAAGCCCCGCAATCCAGATATCATTCCCGCCAAGAAGCCGCGCGAAATCCCACGCGGTAGTCGCTACAGATCCTCCAGCGGCGAGCCTGCCTTTTTGATCTACAAGTTTTTCGATAAATGTTCCAAGCGGAAAAAGCGATCCGCAAAGGTACTTATACTTAAAAGGCAGATTTAACACCGGAGGGTAAACGGCGGACTCCGCAATCAACGCGGTTTTTTGAATAACTTTCTCTTCCAGACACCGATCCAGATGACGGCTGTTCCAGAATTGAGGATCAACGACAACTACAAAATCAGGCTGTATTCCGTTCTTAACAAAAAATCTAAGAGAGGTATCAACCGCGACAACAATACACCTGCTGTAAATGTCACATAACAACGGCTTTATTTTATCAAGACTTGGACCGGCCGCCGCGAGAAAAACCGGAATTGATCCGCCGCTTTCTCCTTGATTTCCGCTCCGGCCGGCGCGATTCTCTGCGGAAATTTTTTTATTTCTATCCGCGATACCGGTAAGATAGGACACTCCGGGAAGATCGCGGATCGCGCTCATGTTACGCGAAAGGTTTCGCACCCATCTTTTACCGAAACGTTTATGAGTAGCCGCGTTAACATCGTCCTTCATTGACCATGAGAGGATTCTGTTTTCCGCCTGCCCGTACCATTGTTCATCAAGTGAAACAAGCGCTTTGTTGCGTATAACAAAAGGCTGTTCTTTTTTTCCGGAACCGCTGGCGTTATTAAAGGCCGCGCTGTCCTCGATTATTTTATATGCGATAGAAAGCGCGTTTGTGATTCCTTCGCCGCTTCCTCCGATAACAAAAATAAAGCGATTTTCAGAAAATAATCTGCTGAAATCTTTTGTTTCAAGCGCTTTAAAAAAAAGATTTTTATGTTTTTCCAAAATGATAATCAGCCTGCCGGACACCGCGGCGGCCTGAGCAGCGTAACCTAAACCAAAACCGAGCAGAATCACAGGAGACTGCAGGACTATGCCGCCGCATACGGAATTTACAAGTCTTTCGGCTTCTCTTGCGGGATCGCGTGGTGAATGTACATATAATCCTTTAATATTTAATGTTGGTTCGCCTGTCTGAGCCGTTTCAATTTTAATGTCGTCAGATGAAAAATCATCATCTTTATTTAATAAGTCCTCATATAAACCGGGATAATATTTGCAAAGAATTTCTTTATTAATTTCTATATAGGACATCTAATCATTAATTCCTGATTTTAAAAATGAAGTTCACAGTTATTCCAGTTCTAAAACAATTTTCATACCGTATATAAAAGGCGTTCCGGGAGCAGGGCTTTGGCGGCGCACCCAGCCGTCTCCGTTAATCTCAACGGCAATATCGTCACGTAACAGCAAAGGAAGAAGCACTCTCTTCGCAAGACCGGTGTAATTCGGAACAGTGTCCGTAAAATCAGGAAGAAGGCCGGAAGGAATCGTAACAGAAGGCGGATGATCAATTACCTGATTGCGTCCGCGCGGAATGCCAAGGTAATCAATTAAAGCTTCGGCAGCTTCGCGGATTGCGGGAGCCGCGATTACGCTTCCCCAGATTGTGCTTTTTGGTTTAATGACAGCAAGATAAAGCACCAAAGAAGGCTCCTCGGCGGGAAGAAGCGCGATGCAGCTCGCTATATAATCGGTTGCGGAATATGTTCTTGTAATAGGATCGATTATCTGAGCTGTACCGGTCTTTACACCTAACGATACGTCCTGTATTCCGGCGCGCCAGTCAATTCCAAAACCTGTGTCAACCATATATGATCTTATCGCTCTTGCGGTTTGCGCGCTTATTACGCGCCGGCTTTCGCCGTTCACCCACTCTGAGGCCGTTCTGCCGTCCGGTGACACAATCTGCGATACAATACGCGGCGGAACCATTATCCCGTCATTTGCGATTGCTGTCGCCGCCTGAAGCATCTGATAAGCGGAAACCGCAATCTCTTGACCGAATGCGATTGTCGGCTTGGATCGATCTGACCAGTTCGCAGTTGGCACAAGATAGCCTGCTGTTTCGCCGGGGCTTCCGGCTCCGGTACGTGAGCCAAAACCAAATCCGCTCAACATCTGATAAAAAGAAGAAGATGTAACGCTGTCAGAAGCAAGCGCGGCGCCGACATTGCAGGAGTGAATTAAAATTTCCCTTACTGTTACTCTGCCGTGGCTCGCAAGGCAGTTAATCGGAGCGCCGCGCACGGGATTATATACGCCGTTACATGTAAAAACAGTGTCAGGTGAAATCGCGCCGCTGTCCAATAAAGCCGCAAGAGAGAAAACTTTAAAAGTCGAGCCAGGTTCAAACGCCCAGATGGCAGGCCGGTTCATCCGGCTGACAGAATCGGAAACGCGGATATTATTCAAATCAAAATCAGGGAGCGAAACAGAGCCGAGTATGTCGCCTGTGCGGGGATCCATCGCCATAAAAATAACAGCTTCCGCCTGAGAACCGGCCATTGTATCTGCTGCGATGTTACGCAAAATGTGCTGGATATAAACATCAATAGTTAAAACAACCTGCGACCCTTTCCCGTCATTTTCCGCGCCGTTTAAATAATCGTTAAACGCAAATTCGATTCCTTCAAGACCGTTGTTTTTATCGCCGACAAAACCGATTATGTTACTCGCAAGATTTCTTTCGGGGTAAACCCTTCCGTAAACAGGCGACACTGTAATGCCTCTTATATCTTTATCTTTTATAAGGGCGGAAAGCCGCCTTGCGGTATTATCATCGATCTGTCTTTTTAAATATAAAAAGTTTGATTCCGAAGATTCGATCTTTGCGCGTATTTCCAAAGGAGACATTTCCAAAACCGGAGAAAGTTCAGCGGAAATTTTATTAATATCGGGCAGGTTCTCGCTGTTTCCTTCTTTTGGGATCGAAAGACGCCAGACAGTAACATCGGCAAATCTGACAGTAAGCGCAAGAATGCGTCCGTTCCTGTCTAGTATCGCGCCGCGATCCGGCTGCCGCGCGCTCTGACGTACGGGAGTCTGAGGATCGCTTCCAAAAATTAAAAAGCCGTAATAGATAATTAAATAAACAAGGAAAATACCTAAAAAAGAAAAAACAATAATGAAGCGCCGGTTAATCAAAATATCTCCCCTAATATAATATTCGGCAATAAACAGATTTAAAATAAAACCGGTTTAATGACCCAATACCTTCCCGATAATATTTCCTGCCGGAACAGGTCCGTACGCGCGTGAATCATAAGAGGCAAGGCTGTTATCTCCCTCGGCGTAAAAAAACGTGCTTTCTGTTCTTACGCACCTTTTTACGGCAAGCTCTCCCTCCGGCGTAAAAAAAACAATTACATCGCCTTCATTTGGCAGCGCCCATTGAACCAGATATTGCCTGTTAATAAAAAACGGCAAACGCAGCCCGTATCGGATTCTGCTGATGATTAAAACACTTCCGTCGGTGAACGCCGGCTCCATCGAATGCCCGCGGGCGATTATAAAATCAAAAATAAATAATTTTAAAATAAGAGCCGCGATAACCGCCAATAAAACAGGTTTTATCCATCTCATTAATAATGATATTATACGGGTTTAGCGTTTTTTCCGCTATAATCCCGGCTGGTTTTTATGCCGATGTATCCAATATGGGATCAGTAATCGAAAATCAGAATATTTCAAAACGTCATTACTCTCAGAAAAGAACTTCTCTATTCAGACAGGACGATAAGTCATCAGGCTATAACTCCGAGTTCATGAACCAATTTAATCAAAAATCTGTACAGTCAAGAAAGAAAAAAACTTCTGCCGGAAATGTCACGCGTAAAAATTCCGCCGCTAAACAAGGTAAAAAACTAGGCAGCACAATAGAAATTCCAATTATATCGATATTTGAAAATATAAAAAATTCAAAAACAAAACACGGCGGCAAGTCATCCAAAGGATACGAAAACAGAAGAAGAGCCGAAGAATCGCAGCGCTCATATAAAACAGAGAGACAGGAAAAAAACAAAGGACTTGTTTTTAATATTCCGATTGGAACCATCGCGGCGGCGGCCGGTACGGTTTTAATCGCGGTAGCTGCGTTAAATTGGGACGGCATCAATTTTGGAGCGCTTGAAAAAGAATTTGCCGCGATAAATCCCGTAGAAAATGAAACTGCGGGAGAGCGGATAATTCAATACGCGGCGACAGGAGTCACAGGAATTTTTGGCGGAAGTCTCGAAAATATACAGAATTTGGGAATGGAAAACGACTCCCTGATAAATATCAGCATAAGCACTGACGCGGAAAACCCGCACGGCTTACTCCAGCTTTTTGAATGGCAGCAGTACAGGGTTCAGCGCGGCGATACAGTTTCGGGAATCGCGCAAAAGCACGGCGTTTCTATCGGCGCTATTATCGCTTCGAACAATATAAGCAACGCAAGAAGACTTCAGGAAGGCGCGGTAATCAAAATTCCGAATATCGACGGAATCCCATACCAGATACAAAGAGGAGACAGCCTTTCGCGGATTGCCGCTTCACATAACGTGCCGCTCGAAGTAATTTTGGATGTAAATGATATAAAAAGCGATGATATTAAACAGGGGGATACCATTTTCCTCCCGGGCGCAAGAATGAATGACATTGATCTTCGGCTCAGCCTTGGAGATTTATTCATGTATCCGCTTTCAACACGCTCCATTTCAAGTTATTACGGCATGAGAAGGGATCCATTCAACGGATCGCTCCAATTCCACGAGGGAGTCGATTTCAGGGCGAATACAGGCACTCCTGTAATGGCGTCATTTGACGGCATAGTGTCTGTTGTCAGCGAAAACTGGCTGTACGGAAGATATATAATTATAAGCCACAATAACGGCTATAAAACTCTCTACGGACATTTAAATTCTTTCAATGTGAGACAAGGCGAAAGGGTGACCAGAGGGCGAAAAATCGCCGAAACCGGAAACACAGGCTACAGCACCGGACCGCATCTGCATTTTGGGATTTATGATAAGGATAATAAGGTTGTTAACCCGCTGGAACTTTTAAATTAACTGTGTTATGATGAGGGAACATGAAAAAATTGCTATTGGTATTACTGGCATTTTTAGCGGTATTTACATTTATCAGGGCATTTGATAACGTACAGGCGGAAGAAACTGATACTATAACTCCTATAGAAGCGCGGGTTGATTTTTCAGGTTAAATTCTGTGGAAATTTTACGGTAAAGTATAATATAATATTAATATGAAACTTGGCGAGAATTCCGGTCAGTCTTATGAACAATTATACTCCTCTGGTCCGGCGGCTGTAACTAACGGTCTTAATGAAGCTGAAAAAGACGCCTGCGCGTTCAGCGAGGTAGTGGATAAAGCTTGTGATGAGCTGATGGAAAAACAGTGTAAATATACAATCCGCAGGATTAATGATATGGACAGGCTTCTTTCCGCCATTGAATGTGAACTAGACGAGTTTCTGAGGCTGAGGCGTTAAGGGAACCCTCCCTCCTTCTAACCAAAAATGTTATAAGGAAAAATATTGAGAGCCATGAATTCCAGATCAGTTTTTTTAGCAGCGCTCTTATCAGTTTTTTTAATATTTAATCTTTACGCCGTAAACTTCAGCTCGCTTAATCTTTCAGGTGATGACAGACTTTTGTTCAAGGCGGAATTTGAGGGACAGAACGCTTTCTTTATTGCCAGCTTGAACGACCGATCCATTCAACAAATCACTGTGCTTCCGGAAAAAATGTATCTTGTAGACAGCGGCAAAACAATTCTTGCGCTTAATCATTTCGGCGCTGTAAAAATTCCTGTAACAGGCGGCGGACTTCCTCAGCCTCTTCCCGGTTATCCGTCATTTACAAATAATAATATCCCGCTGAAGGGAAGACTTCAGGATATCGCGCCTTCTCCCTGCGGCAATTGGATTCTTCATTTAGATCCCGTAAGCCGCGGTTACGGAAATCTTCTTTTAATAAATATTGAAAACGGCGGACAAAAAATTGTAAGCGAGCGCGTTGAGCTTCCCGGCAGTGATTTCCCCGCAAGATGGAGCCATGATTCGCGGCTTTTTGTTTATGAAAAAGGCGGAAGGCTTTATTATTTTCCCATTATCGACGATGTTTCGGTTTTAATTGACGAACGTTTCAGAATGATAGGCGAAGGCGGCATAACTTCGGTTTTATGGGCTTCCGACAGAAGTTTTTATTATCTTTCCGGAAGCATTTTATACCGCGTTATAAACCCCGAACTTTTTACCCGCACAATTTACGGCGATTTTTTATCAATAGGAGATGTTGTCGCTGTTCTTCCTTTCGATTTTAACCCCGGTTTTGATCGTTACTGGATTGCGCCTGACTCGGGAGCAATACTTATAAAAAAAGGAACAAGAAGCCTTTTCTATTTTTTGTTAGGTGAAAACAGAAATAATCCGGGTGTTGTTCTTCCGCATATTCCGATCCCCTTTGGAACCGAAAATTTGAATGTTTTCTGGCCGCTTTCGGGATTTCTTACAATCGTTTATTCGGCGCAGGGCAGGACATCCGCGCTGCGTTTTGAAATTGACGCAAACGGCGGAATCAGCCAAGCCGCAGCAAGAAACGTTCCATCTTCACCTAACGGAGTTCTTTCGCCGGACGGAACAAGAGCGGTTTTCTGGGGAGAAACGGGACTTGAAGTATGGGATTATGTAAACTGGCGGCTTCTTCAGCGGCCTCTGACAAATCCTGTTTATTCATGTTCATGGATCAATAACAGGCAGTTTATAGCCGGCCATTCATTATATACAGAGGAAATTGACATCTCAGGCGTTGTGTATTCGCGAAGAAGGATCAGCCTTTCAACGGCGGACGAAGCCGGCTTTGAAGAGACTTTCAGAGGCCCTTCCCGAGTTCTTGTCAGAATCGGAAGTTCATGGTACGCGAACGACGCGTCCACGGCCGGAGGAAGCTGGACATCAGCGGCAAACATTCCGCTGAGGCAGGTTTCGCTCGCGTCCGCGCGTTTCCGCGTTTTTCTTGAGCCATTGCCGTCAGGGCATTTTAAAAACACAATAATGATACGCAATTTACAGTCAACAGGCACCGTCTCATTTGTGTCGGCGTTTACACCTAACGCTGTGTTCAGTATGAACCGCCAGAAGCAGGTCGCGCTTTGTTTTGATCTTTACGATGATGATACGGGTCTTCAGCAGGTTTTACAGGCGCTGCGCCGTTTTAATATCCGCGCTACATTTTTTCTTAACGGAGAATTTATCAGGCGCAGCCCGGCGGCGGCACTGGCCGCGGTTAACGCGGGGCATGAAATGGCGTCAATGTTTTACGCGCCGATTGATTTTTCGAACACCCGTTACCGCCTTACGCAGGAATTTATCGCGCAGGGTCTAGCACGTAAC
>JGI24695J34938_10001018_pt1 | contig 25331 bp, 21 predicted proteins | sample TergutCo191P3_FD_34938 | JGI IMG/M metagenome (IMG submission 34938)
TTGTAAAACGGACTGCGTGTTTTTCTGAGCTGCCGGTATCGGGTTATCCGCTGCATTCTTTCTTATTGACGTTTCAAAATTCTTCTGCCGGTTTATCCCGTTTATCATCAATAGTTACCTGTTAAACGCTTCACGCCTTCTGTGTCATTACCGCTTTTGCTTTTTCCACAATCATATTTGCAATTTGTCCGGGAGTAAGATTGTCAGTATCAATTATTAAGTCCGCGAAACTGTAGTTGTCATTGTCAATTCCGTAAATGCGAAGGTATCTGTCGTGATCCTGTTTGTCCCGCTCCTCTGTAAAAGAGGTTACTTTGTCAAGGCCGCCTCCTTCCCTTTTCATAATTCTGCCTGCCCTGATTTCGGGGCTGGCTTTCAGGTAGACTTTTAAATCCGCTTCCTGTAGCATCCAGATCGCGAGGCGGGAGCCAAGTACGCACCCTCCGTTTTCACGGGCAAGCTCAACCTGTCTTGTATCAACTTCTTTGTCTACAGAATCGTCTTTAGACGCGAGATTCAAAACGCTGACTAAATCTATTCCGCGTTCCTGCGCGAGAGTGCGAAAGGTGAAATTTATAAAACGTATATTAAGAATGTCAGCAACCAGTTTTCCGACTGTCGTATTTCCGCAGCCGCTCTTTCCCGATACGGCGATTTTAATGTTCATTTCCATCACCCCCTGCGAATCGTTATTCGATATTTCTCAACTGCTCCCTGATATTTTCCAGCGCTTCTTTCATTTTTACAACTTCCGCGCTTACTTCTAGTATAGCGCTTTTTGAGCCGATTGTGTTTATTTCACGGTTCAATTCCTGGCATAGAAAATCGCATTTTTTTCCCGGTCTGGGGTTCCTTTCTGTTTCTTTTCTGAATTCGCTTAAATGCGATGATAAACGGGATATTTCTTCCGATATCGTATATTTTAATAATAGGGACGCGGTTTCAGAAAGCACGCGGTTTTCATCAACATTGCTGTCGAGCATCTCCGTAAAACGCGTTCTGACATTTTCTTTTAACGTTTTTTCTATTACCGGCGCGAAAGATGCAACATTTTTTAATGATGATTCTATTATCTCAAGGTTGGATAAAATATCATTTTCCGTATGCTTACCTTCCCTTTCGCGCTCACTGCAAAAATCCTTCAGAGCGCCGCTTAAAAGAGGCTCAATCAAATTCCAGTAAGAATCGTCATCGCGCTTTTTTTCAATTTCAATTACGCTTTCCATCTGCAGAAGCAGGGCAAGATCAGGTTTTTCCCTGATACCGAATTCTGCCGCCATATCATTAAGCGCGTCATAATACGCTCTTGCCGCGTTCTTGTTTATGTTAACGCTGACAGGCAGGTTGTATTCGCGCACGCGGATAAAAACTTCCGTTTTTCCCCTGCCGCAGCACGCGGATACTCTTTCGCGGATTTTTGTTTCGAACATTGAGAGCCACGGAGGAAGATTTACGTAAATATCAAGATAGCGGTTATTGTATCCTTTTATCTCCACCGATACGCTGATGTTCTGCCCTGTTTTTTCATACACTGTTTCCGCTGTGCGGTACGCATAACCTGTCATGCTAGTCATCTTTCACCTCACTGGCGCGGGGGCTGAATCCGCGGCTTGAAAATGAGCGTAAAGTTTCACGCCGAGCGGCCAGTTGTTTCCGGCGCCAAGCGTTAAAAAGATATCGCCGCGTTTTAATATGGCGCATAACGGAGCGAACGCTTCGTCTGTCTCATCATAATAGTAAGTTTCACCACTGCCGGCAGCGTTACGCGCTAGCTTCGTCTTCTCGTAGAGCGTCATTCCGTTTACGCCGCCTTTGTAATCTTCTCTCGCGGACGCGTAAATCTTATGAAGGAAAAGGATATCAGCGTCATTAAAACACTGAGAGAATTCGTCAAGCAGCGCGGATGTGCGGGTATATGTATGTGACATAAAACTTACGATGAGCCTCCTTGACGGATAGAAACTTTTAATTCCTTCCAATGTTGATTTAACCGCTGTAGGATGATGACCGTAATCATCCATAAAAATGATCCCGCCAGCTTCTCCGGTTATTTCGCTGCGCCTTTTTGTGCTTTTAAAGTTTTCCAGCGCGCTTTTTAATGATGTTATTTGATCTTCGCTTAAAGTAAATTTGTCCGCTCCGGAAGGGCGTTCATTCTTTAACAGAGAGACAGTTAATGCGAGGCCCGCCGCGGCATTCAGCGCCTCATGGCGGCCAGGAACGCGCATTTTAATATCGCCGGGAATTCCAGCGATGGTGAAGACCGCTCTCTCATTTTCAGTTTTATAAGAATTTATTTTAAAATCACCTGGAGCTGAAAAACCGTACGGAATAAGCTCAATCCCGCTAGCGTCATTTTTTATTATACACGCGGCCTCACACGCGCCTTTATCATCGGCGCAGTAGATAAGCTGTCCTCCTTTGGGAAGCAGGCGGCAGTATTCAACAAACGCGCTGAGTATTGACTCATAATCAGGGTAATAATCCTGATGATCACATTCTACCGCTGTTAAAATCACTCGTTTTGGGCGGAAGGAGAGGAAGTGCCTTCTGTACTCGCAGGTTTCCGCGATAAAATATTTACTGCCAAGGCTGAGGGTTGACCTGCCGTTAAAATCGAGAGCAGCGCTTCCTGCGAGGATTTGAGCTGGAAGGCGTACAGCCCGCGCAAGCACGCCGCAGATCGCGGTTGTAGTGGTTTTACCGTGAACTCCGCAAACGCCGGCTGAGTCAAACCTTGCCGACCACTCGCCGAGCGCGTCAGTATATTTTAGAAGCGGGATTTTCAATTCCCGCGCTCTTTTAAGCTCGCGGTTTGTATCCGCGCTGTACGCCGCCGAGTGAATAACCAGATCGATGTTGTCTGTTACGCGCGCCGCGTCAAAATCTTCATAGAACGGGATACCCAGTTCTTTTAAAATAGCGTCTGTGTAAAAAACTTCCGGTATATCGCTTCCGCTTACTTTGATTCCGCTCTCATGCATCAGCTCGGCAAGAGCGCATACGCCCGTCCCTTTTATTCCGACAAAGTAAACATTTGATAACGAATCAAATATATCTTTGGTACACATGGCTTATTATCGCCGTTAAACCGGAGATTTTCAAGGCGAGAGGAATAATTCATTAGGGAGAACCACACGAGAGCCTAAATTATTAAGAAATAAAACAAGATTATGTTTTATTCCTTGTTCACAGCATCACGATTTTTGATCCGATCAATTTGGCGAGATGAAAGCGGGATTCAAGATCGACCGTGTTGTTCTCAAGGAAAGTGCGGAATTCGGCGGTGAATGATTCGGGCAATATGGGCAGTTCGGACACTTGTTTATAATACGCCCGGTGTGAAGGTTCAAAGCGTTTATTTACGCAGAAAAGCGTCAGGCACGCTGTTTTAATAAAACCGGCGGACGCGATCAGGTAATGAAACTTGTCATTCTGATAGCAGGCCGCGCCTAAATCCGAGAGGAAGTGTTCCATTTTTGACTGTACGGTGCCGCGCATTTCCTCCCAGAATTGATCTCCTATGCGGGCAAGGCGCTGTCTTACGTCATGTATCCAGTCTGAGCGGGAAAAAACTATCCCGCAGTTCGCGAGGCGGTAAAAACCGTAGGTGCCGGAGTCCTTTATAAACCATAATGATTCATGTTTGGAGCTGGCGATTTCCACAAGTTCATTGATTTTTGATGTTTTTTTAAACTCAAACCTTAATGGAATGTCGCCGATCAAAAAGCGGTCTTTTTCGCCGTGTCCCGAGCTTTCAAACGCCGCGACATCATCGCCGTAGAGACGGCAGCGCTCCTCAGGCTTAGGAATCGCGGATGAATAGAAAACATCCAGAATGAGCGCGAAATACGGATCCAATGTATCTGGGAGAGCGGCTTCATTCAAAGTGACGCACTCAACGCCTTCCCATGAGGAAAGGATACCTGTAAACCGTTCTACAAGCTGTTTTGTCTTATATTTCATAGCGCATCTCCGTATAATATTCTATCATGAGGAGATGTATTAAACAAGAAAAATACATTTTCAGGTTTCAGAATGAAAAATATAAAAAATAATTCAATTTTTAATGGCGGTATTTTTCTTGTTTTAGTTCCGCATAAAGACGCGAGAGCGGTGATGCTTAAACACAGCGAATCGCTTTATAAAAACGGTTTGCGCGGCGCGTACTCTTTTCCGGGCGCGGCGCCAATCGCTTCCCTTAATCAGCCGTTAAGCCCGGATGAGCTGAAACATTTCGCGCGTTATTTAAAAAACTTTATGGGCAATAATAAATTTTATGTTACTGAAACATCATTCGCGCCGATGGAAATTAACGGCAAAGACATGATTCTTTTTGGGAATAGAATTGATCCTGATATTACAACGGGCGCGCTCAGCGGGGCGTCCTTTACAGGAGCCGGTAAAATTAATTCTGTCATTCAGCCTTTTACAGCCGGTTTATATTTCGCTGAGAGAAAAAACGAAAAAGAAATTCGCGCATACCTGCATGACAGCCGGCTTTCTGATTTCAATGTTTCTTTCCGCGCCGCCGCTGCCGCGAACATGTTCTGGAAGCCGTATAAAGACACCGCGTATAAATGGAGAATTGAAAAACTTTCCTGGCTTCCTAAATCTAAAAAATTCTAAACTAAGACACTCACGCTTGCGGCTTTTTTATTACTTTTAAAACAAACTGACAAGCCAAGTTGTGAGCACCGGCATATATGTAACCAGGAATACGACTATCACATGCACAAGCAGGAAGGGGAGCACGCTTCTTGTAACCTCAAGAAACGGTTTATTGAAACGGTAGCTTGCCATGAACAGGTTCAGCCCGACAGGAGGCGTAAGGAAACCCGCCTCAAGATTGATAACGAAAATTATTCCAAGATGCACAGGATCGATTCCGTACGCGTGCCCGAGCGGGACAACCAGAGGAAGCAGCACGAGTATCGCGGAGAATATGTCCATTACGCAGCCAAGAAGGAACAAGGTTAAGTTTAAAAGGAGAAGGAATAACATTTTTGACTGAACTACATTCTGCATCCACATCGCGAAACTATCCGGAACGCCTGTGTCGATAAAAGCGATTGAAAGCCCTTTCGCCATCGCGACTATGGAGAGAATTCCTCCGATTATCGGGACAGCTTTAAAGAATACTTTTGGGATATCTTTAAATGGAATATCCTTTTTTATAAAGACTTCTACGATTAATACATAGATGACAGAAATTGCGCTTACTTCCACAAGTGTAAGGAACCCCGAAAAATATCCCGCGATTAGAATTATTGGCAGCAGAATTTCAAAGAAAGAATCTTTGAGCGACTTCCACGCGTTTTTGGAATCAAATTTTTCTTTCTGGATTTTTATTTTTCTTGTGAGAAAAACGCCCGCTATTATCATCGCTATCACGAGAATGATGCCGGGGAAAATAGCGCCTATAAAATAATGGATGATGCTGTACTCAACCGTGACATTCATATAGTGCAGTATTGTATTGCTTGTAGTCGCGACAAGAATTATCGGAAGGCTCGGCGGAAACATTACGCCGATTCCGCCTACTGACGTTAACATTCCGACAGAGAAGCGTTCCGAGTATTTATTTTCGTTTAAAATCACAAGGAGTATTCCGCCGAGCGCGAGAATGGTTACGCCTGACGCTCCTGTAAATGAAGTGAAAAAAGCGCAGATTATTACAGTCGCTATTATTATTCCGCCCGGCATCCAACTGAAGTAATTTTTAAAGGTGTTGACAAGCCTTTCTCCCGCCTTGCTTTCGGAGAGGAAAAAACCTGTTATCGTAAAAAGCGGAATCGCTATTATGTCGGTATCGGTCAGCGCGGTATAAAGGTGCTGCGCGATGTAATCAGGTTCCTGTCCCGCCGCCTGAAACATTACCATCGCGATTCCGCCAAGAACCGCGAATACCGGCATTCCGGCGAGCCCCGCCAGAATTAACAGCATTATCAATGGAAGGTCAAAACCGTATACCATCAGAAAATCGTACAGGTAGTTTATCCAGGTAAAAACCGGCTCAGGCGTATCCTGCGGTACAATCCCCCAGATTATCTTCGCTATCGCGGGCAGCGCCGCGGCGCAGCCAAGCAGCATAGCGGCGAAGGCTATTATTTTATCCCGCCGGGTCTGAAGGTTAAAAGTAAGGCGCATCGCTATCACAATGAAACAAAGCGGCATAACTGCCGCGAGTATTTGATCTGTTAAGAACCCGACATGTCTCCCTAATAAACCGTACTTAATGAATGAAACGCTGTTCCACGCAAGTATAACAAGAAGGAAAACGGATATTATAATGCATGTAACAAAGATTGCTTTTTTAACAGTATCATTTTTGATGAATTTTACCGCTGTTATGGAGATATGATTTCCTGACTTTGTTGTAATCATCGCGGCGAAAAAGGCGGCGATCAAAAGGGAGTGTGATACCAGCGTGTTGGCTCCGGTGACCGCCATGCTGAACAGGCGCAGCACTAACTCGAAAAAGGGCACTAAAGCCATGAGAGCGAGCGCGGTAAAGCAAATGAAATTTTCCAGCCATGAAATTTTAAACGTCTTTTTTATTTTTAACAGAGCCTGAAGCACGCTATTTCCCATTAAGATATCCTGCTATCTGTTTCTCGCCCTGTCAAGAATATTGTTGATCCTTGTGAATAATTCACGGTCAAAAATCCCGGCCAAGGAGGGTAGAGCGTTGCTTAAATCCGAGCGCCACAATTCCTGCTGTGTCTGGCTTGGCCTGTTTACAATCAGCCCGCCTCTTTCCATTGTCGATATGGCGTTTGCCTCTGTTCTGAGCATCGCGGCGTCAAACTCTGTCGCGGTCTGCTGTGTAATTCTTAGAATTGACTGTTGATTCGCCGCGCTTAACTGATTCCAGGTAACCCGGTTCATTACGATCGCGCCCATTGCCGGAGCGATTGGCAGGTTCAGCATATGAAGGCCCCTGTGCAGATTCATGGGAGTGATCAATGTCGGGATCAGATAAAAAGCGCTGACCATATTGCTCGCGAGCCTTGTCCCAAGACTTGTCATATCGGATTCGAGCAAATTAAATCCCATTGTCCTGAATACAGTGTTCATATCGTTTAGTTCGGGGCTGGAAGCAATCCTCAGCCTGCGGAGATCGTTCGGGACAAATACAGGCTCCTTTGAGAAAATATAAACCCAGCCGGCTTTTGACCACGCGATTACAACAAACTCGTCTCTGACGCGGTTTTCAAGAAGAGGTTTTATATCATTCAGAACAAGATCAAGCTCTGTATTGTTTCTGATCATAAAAGGGACGCTCATATTCATCAGAGCCGGGCAAATATCAAACATTCCCGCGGATGTAAAAACCGCCGCCTGTATGGAATTGCTGCGAAGGGAAGTCAGGAGAGCGGTTTCGCCCATTTGTGAGCCGTGCGTCATGATCACGTTCACCTGATTATTGGTGGCGCGCGCCCAATCGGCGGCAAGGCGGTCAAGAGCTCTTCCCCAGTCGGAGTTTCTCGGAAGACCCGACACAAGCCGGATATTGGTAATTTGCGCACCCGCGCTGCCGCGCTGCGCGAAAACCGCGCCAAACGGAATTATAAAAAGCAGAATCGAAATAATTAATAACACCAGAATTTTTTTCATAATACGCTCCTTTTATTTTTGCTGTTAATAATAATCAGGTATCGGAAGGAATGGGAAATGCATCCACGCGTTGTCCAGTAGCCACCTCGCCTTTTGCTGGTTAATTATATTTACAAGCCGGTTTGACGGATCTGTGTCAGGATCAATCGCGGCCGCTTTCTCAAGGCAGTCGCTGAACGTGTCATAATCCTCGGCGGGAATACTGACAAGCTGCGCGAAAGAGACATAAGCGCCTGCCGAATTTCCGTTCGTTTTTTCGATTGCCTTTTTAAAGTGATACTCCGCCTGTTCTGGATTGCCGCCCATCGCTTCGGGCAGTGAGGCGTAAAAAATTATGAAAAACTCATCCAGGGAAGCGCCGCCGAAATTCGGGTCAAGCTCATAAGCCTTGTGAATCATCGCGCTCCAGCCGGGAATGTTCGCGCTTAACTCAAAGTCAAGGATGTCTATTGAATAGGCTGACAGCCCTCCCGCTACAGTCCAGTATAATAAACCAGTGTCTTCCTTTTTTACTTTCGCGAGTATTGCCTGCATGGAGCTGTTGTTTGCGTACCCGTTTTTAAAGCCCGGATATTTTAGTTCCAGCGCTTTGTTAAGTATCTCATAGCCCCGCAGGTACAACAGCTTCGCGCGGCTTAAAGCCGCCTCTCTCTCTTCATATTGATTATTCGGCAGCATCTCCGCGGGACCCTGCACGAAGGCGTTCGCGTACATTATGAAAAGCGAGCCTGTGGTTAAAAGCAGCCCCTGATGCTCCGGGTTCGAGGAGAGCAGGGTTTCATACAACTTGATCGCGAAAGGAAGAGCGTCCCCGACAAGTTTAGGATCGCTGTCTCCAGTGAAAACATCTGTGCCGCCTTCGCCTGTAAGCGCGTCGGCTACCATATTCATCGCCATGTTCGCGCATGATAAAGCAGCCATGCAAAAAACGGCTGTAAACAGAATAAAAATTCTTATCAATCTCATAATAGTGACATTATATCTATAAAATACCAGAAAATCAACTAAAACATCATTTTATATATAGATGTAACTCAGAATACGGTTTAATATATTGTTAAATGGGGCAAATTTAGAGGAAATAATGGATGTATTGAAAGCAAATAACCTGACAAAAGTGTATCAGAACGGCAGGAAAGCGCTGAGCAGCATTGATATATCTATAGAAGAAGGCGGGATTTTCGGCTTTCTCGGCCCTAACGGAGCTGGAAAGACTACAGCGGTTAAGGTCTTGAACGGGATGTTAACGCCGACGGAAGGCTCATGCAGCGTTTTCGGAATTGATCCCTGCGGCGCTCCCGAGAAAGTTCACGCGATATCGGGCGTGGTGACAGAGCACGCGCAAATGTACAATAACCTGACAGGCCTTCAAAACCTGATGTTCTTCGGCTCGGTGTTCGGGATCAGCGCGGAGGAAACTAAAAAGCGCGCCTTGGAATACCTTGAGTGCCTTCACCTGACTGAGGCGATGAACCAGAAACTCGGCGAATACTCAACGGGAATGCGGCAGAGGCTGTCGCTCGCGAGGGCGCTGATTCACCAGCCGAAAATCTTATTCCTTGACGAGCCGACTTCCGGCCTTGATCCTGAAAGCGCGCTGAAGGTTAATAACCTTATTAAAAGCCTTGCCCGCGATAACGGGACAACCGTGTTTCTCTGCACGCATCAGCTTCGCTATGCTGAGGAAATCTGCTCGATGTACGGGCTTATAAACGAAGGGTGCATGCTCGCCGCGGGTTCGCTTGATGAGCTTCACTCTATGGTTTTTTCGGGATTAACCGCTGTAATAAAAACTGAGACAGGGGAGAAGAAAACCGAAATTAAAACGGAAGAGGAAATCCCCGTTATGGTAAAACAAATTGTTGAAGCAGGCGGGAAGGTGTATCATGTCTCGGCGCACAAACACCAGCTGGAAGAAATATATTTCGCGCTTATAGAAAAACAAAAAAGGACGGCTGAATGAATAATCAAACCCGGATAGAACTGAATGTCCGCCAGCGGCAGGCGGCGGCGATTATTAAAAAGGACATCGGCTGCATTACAGCTAACAAAAGAATGATGACAGCCCTTATAATAGTTCCGTTTATGATGACAGTAATACTGCCCGCGGTCTTTATTCTCACGATTGTTTTTGTCCCTGAGGATTCGCCTGATATGCAGGAGATGATGGTTTTATTAGGCTCTTTTACAGACGGAAACAGCGCGTCAGACACGCCTGTAACCATACTGCTGTTAAACATGATCTTAAATTATGTTATACCGTTATTTTTCCTTTTAATTCCGATAATGGCTTCTTCCGTTATGGCATCGAGTTCCTTTGTCGGTGAAAAAGAAAAGAAGACTCTGGAAACCCTGCTTTACAGCCCGCTTCCGCTAAAAAATATTTTTAACGCTAAAATACTCGCGGCGTTTTTACTCAGCATGGCGGTATCTGTTATGTCATTCATTCTTATGCTCATATTTTTTGAGACATTTCTTTTTGTTATGTTAAATATTTTGATGCCGTTGAGCGTTAACTGGCTTATAATGATGCTTCTTGTATCACCCTCAATGGCGCTTATAGCAATCAATTTGATCGTGCGGGGTTCCGCGAAGTCGCAGACAACCGAAGAAGCGCAGCAGAGCAGTTTATTTTTAATACTGCCGGTTATTTTATTAATTGTCGGGCAGTTCACAGGGATTATGATGCTCGGCGCGCGCGTTTTTTTGGTACTCGGATGCGCGGCAGCCCTGATCGCGCTGCTGCTGTTCAGAGGCTCGTTCGGGAATTACAATTACGAGAAACTGTTAAAGTAACGGAAAAATAAAACGCGATGCTCGGCACCATTGTAAACGCCCTTGCCATTGTTATCTTCTCGTTGATTGGAACATTTGTTGTAAAAAAAATTCCGGACAGGTTCGAGGAAATTCTTAAAAAAGCGTCCGGCCTCGCGGTTTTGTTTATCGGGATTAAAGGCGCGCTTGAAAATGAAAATGTCTTATTGCTTGTTCTAAGCCTTGTGACAGGAGCCTTTATCGGCGAGCTTATCAATATTGATAAATGGATGAATAAATTGGGGAGCTGGGCGGAGAAAAAACTAAAGATGGACAGCGCGTCTTTAAAAAACGGCGAAGGTTCCATTCCTGAAAAAAAGCGGAGTTTCTCCAAAGGGTTTGTGTCAGCGAGTATTTTGTTCTGCACAGGATCGATGGCGATAATCGGCGCGATGCAGGGGGGGCTTCAGGGAAACCACGAGGTTCTGTTCGCGAAGTCCGTTCTTGACGGAACCATGTCTTTAATATTCAGCGCGTCAATGGGGATTGGCGTTATGTTCTCCGCGGTTTGTGTTTTTGTGTATCAGGGCGCGATAGCGCTGGCTTCAATTTTAATACGCGACTTTCTTACAATGGATATGATCCGCGAGATGTCCGCCGCGGGCAGCCTTTTAATAGCCGCGATCGGTTTTAATTTTTTAAACCCGAAAGAAATAAAAGTCGCGAATCTTATACCGGCGGTTTTTATGCCCTGTGTCTATTACCTGATCACCGGAGCGTAATTGACGCATAACGTTCCGCGCGGCTTAATCCCCGATGACCGCCCTGATGTCCTTCTTAATCGCGTCAAGTTTCCTGGCGGCTTCGGACTTCGCTTCGTCCAGCCCGCCTGTAGATACCTGCGCGCAGCAGCTCGCGTAAAATTTTATTTTTGGCTCTGTGCCGCTTGGGCGCGCGCTCACCACGGTTCCGTCCTTTAAAAAGAACTGGAGGACGTCGCTCGGGGGAAGATCGCCCGCGCGCCCGCCGGAAGAAGCGCAGTTTTTAAGATCGCGGACTTTTATTATATCGATTCCTCCCAGTGTCTTGGGCGGGTTTTTCCGGTATTCATCCATAATGCCGTTCATTATAGCGGGGCCTTCGGGGCCTTTAAAATATTTCGAGATTCCAAGCTCCTGCCAATAACCGCAGAGCGCGTAAAGCTCGTCAAGGCGGTCCAAAAGGCTCTTTCCCATGCTCCGCCAGTAGAGAGTCATCTCGGCGGTGAGGGCAGCGGCGGATACTCCGTCCTTGTCGCGGACTTCGGTTTCCACAAGATAGCCGTAACTTTCCTCGGTGCCGAAAACGAAATCCATCGCTCCGGCTTCGCCGTTCTCCCACTTGCGCATAACGTCCGCGATCCATTTAAAGCCTGTAAGACACTCGAAACATTGCGCGCCGTAGTATTCCGCTGTCTTTTTCTGCATTCCCGTTGTTACGATAGAATTGACCATCGCGGCCTTCGCGGGAAGCTTTCCCTGTTCTTTAAGCGAGAGAAAGATGTAATCCGCGAGAAGCACTCCCATTTGATTTCCCGTAACAAGGGCGAAGCCGCCTGTTTTTTCCGGAACCGCGATGCCGAAACGATCCGCGTCGGGATCGGTTGCCATAATAACATCTGCTTTCTCTTTCCCGCCAAGTTTAACCGCCATGTCAAGAGCGGCGGCTTCTTCGGGGTTGGGAAAAGCTACAGTGGGGAAGTCTCCGTTTCCTTCGCGCTGTTCAGGAACGGTGATTACTTTCAGTCCAAGATCACCTAACACTTTTTCTACGTGCATCGCGCCTGTTCCGTGCAGGGGAGTGTAGACAATTTTCACTTCCGCCGCTTTTTCCTTTATGAGCTGCGGCCTGAAAAGGCGCGATTTAACCATCGCGTGATATTTTTCATCAACTTCACTGCCGATTATCTGGAGCAGTCCTTTTTCTAAAGCGTCCGCGCGGGACATCTCCTTTATGTCAGTTACAGAATTTACCTCGTTTATTATACCCTCGTCATGGGGAGGAATTACCTGAGAGCCGTCGTTCCAGTACGCCTTATAACCGTTATACTGGGGGGGATTGTGGCTGGCGGTAACAACAATGCCGGTATCGCAGCCTAACAGGCGGATCGCGAAAGACAGTTCGGGAGTAGGGCGCAGCGATGAGAAAAGATAAGTCTTAATTCCGTTAGCTGCAAATATAAGGGCGCAGGCTTCCGCGAATTCCGCTGAATAATGGCGGCTGTCAAAAGCGATCACGGCGGATAACCTGCCGTCCGCGGCTTTCTTCGGAAACGTTTTAATGATGTACGCGGCGAGCCCCTGAGTCGCGCTCTTTACAACCAGAGTATTCATGCGGTTATAACCGCCTCCTATTACGCCGCGCAATCCGCCTGTTCCAAACTCCAGATTCTGGTAAAAACGGTCGGTCAGCTCTTTTTCGCCTGCCTCATCGTTTTTTTTAAGGAGTTTTTCAACTTCTTCCCTGAAATGAGCGTCTTTTTCACGCGCGATATACTCTTTGGCTCTCTCAATAATATTTTGGTTCATAAAATCTCCTGATTAGTTAAAACATTATAATATAATTGAGGGTTCTTGAAAAGTAAAATATATAAATTATCCGCTAATCTTCCGCTTTTATCCGCGGCAGGTAAATCATAAGTTTTTTTATAATTTCATCAAAGTTAAGCGGTTTGCCGATGTGATTGTCCATTCCGGCTTCCAGGCATCTTTCAATATCTTCGCGGAATACGTTAGCTGTCATTGCGATGATACGCACCGTCTGCGCCTGCGGTACATTTAACGCTCTTATCCTGCGCGCCGCTTCATACCCGTCCATCTCCGGCATTTGAAGATCCATGAAAATAACGCTGTATCTACGCGGCGCCTGCCCGAATTTTCTTAACGCTTCGCTGCCGTTTTCCGCGCACTCGATTTCAATACCTGTCGGCTCCAGAAGCGCTTTTACAATCTCGCGGTTAACCTCTACATCCTCCGCGAGAAGTATCCTGCGCCCTGAAAAAATGCCCTCGATGCTTTTCTGCGTCTTCTCATCCTGTTTTTGATTGATGCCAAGCGCTTCGTTTATGATATCGGCGATATTGGACGGGAACAGCGGCTTAGAAAGGAATTTGTCAACTCCCGCGCTTCTCGCCTTTCTTTCCACTTCTTTCCATTCGGCGGATGTTATCATTATAACAATGGATTTTACAGATTCATGATGCGCTTTTAATTCCGCCGCAAGCTGAATGCCGTCCATGCCGGGCATCTTCCAGTCAATAAAATAAATGTGATAATGGCCGTTTTTTTCGACAAGCCTGACAGCTTCCTCGCCGCTTACCGCGGTATCGCAGCGGATGTTAAACTCATTAAAAATTTCCTCAAAATAATCGAGAACGTCCTTGTCGTCGTCTACCGCCATTACGCGCACATTGTTAATGTTTATCTCAGGCGGCAGAAGCCCCTGAAAGGATTGAAGGCCGCCTTTAAGATAGAGGATAAATGTAAATGACGATCCCTTGTTGATTTCGGAATCTATCCAGATTTTTCCGCCCATCATTTCCACGATGTTTTTTGAAATTGAAAGGCCAAGCCCTGTGCCGCCGTATTTGCGGGTTGTGCTGGATTCCGCCTGTTCAAATGAGCTGAACGCGCGGCTCTGCTGTTCGCTTGTCATTCCGATTCCTGTGTCAGAAACTGTAATCTGTATGCTGTAAACATTGTCTTTTTCTTCCAGACAGCGCGCGTCAAGGCGGATTGAGCCTCCTTCCGGCGTGAATTTTATCGCGTTGCTGAGTAAATTTGTTATTACCTGCGTGATCCTGTGATCGTCCCCGATAAGCGATTTTGGTATATGCTGATCGATATGCACCGTAAACTTCTGGTTTTTTTCATCAACCCGGAAATTCACGACATTGACTACCCTCTGAAACATTTTCTCAAAACAAAATTCAGCCGGAGCTAAATCGAATTTATTCGCTTCAATTTTGGACATGTCAAGTATATCGTTAATTACACCTAACAGGTGATTCGAAGCGTCTTCAATTTTCAGAAAGCAGTGATCCTTTCGCTCAACGTCCGAGGATGATTTTCCTATCGCTGTCATTCCGATTATCGCGTTCATCGGAGTGCGTATCTCATGGCTCATGTTGGCGAGGAAGGCGCTTTTATGCCTGCTCTCAAGGCTGGATTTAGTCCGTTCGCTGTCGATCCTGACAAGAATAACAATAAGCACCGCGGCGAAAAACGCTCCAAAAACTATCAGTATATTCGCCATATACGTAAGGCTGTGATAGAACGGCCCCTCCGGCGTAATAAAACCGAAGTACCATCCGTTTGAGAGCTTCTGCGCGAAGACTACAGTGGTTTCTCCCATCCAGTTTTTCAGGGAACGCTCTTTTATCTCGTTTCCTTTTTTAAATTCATCAATAAGCTGTGAAATCGACAGCGCCGGATCGGAAATATTCATTCCGATAAATTCCTGATTCGCGTGATCGATTATTTCAAGGTCCTGGCTGATCACAAAACCATAACCGCCGTTATCTGAAGCGATATTTACAACTGTCTGCCCGATGTTCTCTATATTAACTTCCAGCGCGAGAACAGCGATTCTTTTGTCGTTATTATCATGGATGCATCTCGCGTATGTAATAACTTTGTAATGTGAAAAACCGCTTCTATACGGAGGGGTCTCTATTACATTGCCGCAGTCAGCGATAGCCATCTTATACCATAACGCTTCCAGCGGATCGTAATTTTCCGCGGGCGGAGCGTCATTGCTGACTAACATAACAGGGCTGCCGGAGACTGTCTCAAAAACGCCGAGTGATAAAACAGAACCCAATAAATGAAAGCCGCCGGAATGAAAATACTGCGAGATGTCGTGTATATAATTTTTTATCGCGTCCATAGAATCCCCGCGCAACAGCATACTGCGTATTGTCTGAGAAAAACCGCTTAACATTGTCCTTGGCTCATTCAGCTCAGCTTCAATTTGTGAACGCGCGAAAGAAAAAACGCTTTCAGCGTTACGCACCAGATTTCCGTGAATGATATCGCGCATGAAGAAATAACTTAGAAAAACCATCGCGGAAAAAGCAAGCACAGTAAAAATAAGCTGTATGTATAAAGGACGTTTGAGTAATATTTTCATAAAATATACTTCAGCTCCCTTCTTAATATTCCGATTTTATTATACTATAAATATAGTAAATTCTTTAAATGAAAATTACTAAATTCGGAGGTTTTTATGTCATCGCCGCTGTTTGGAAGATCGCTGCTTACACTGCTTGATTATTCGCCTGAAGAAATCCGTTATTTGCTGGATCTTTCGAAAAAGACAAAAAATGAAACAAAGAATGGTATTGTATTAAGACGTTTTGAAGGAAAAACTCTCGCGATGCTTTTTGAAAAACGATCTACGCGCACAAGATGCGCGTTCGAAACAGCGTTTGGCGAAGAAGGGGGCCACCCCGTTTTTCTTTCGACCGCGGATATTCAGCTTGGCGCGAAAGAATCGCTTGAAGATACCGCGCGCGTTCTGGGAAGGATGTTCAGCGCGATACAGTTCAGAGGCTTTAAACAGGAAGCCGCGGAAACGCTCGCGGAGTACTCGCGGATACCTGTTTATAACGGACTGACTGATCTTTACCACCCGACTCAGGCGCTCGCGGATTTTTTAACGCTGGAAGAAAATTTCGGCGGCGTTAAAGGAAAGACATTATGCTACACAGGAGACGGGCGCAATAATGTCGCGCGTTCTTTAATGGTAATCAGCGCGAAAATGGGAACAAACTTTACGGTAATCACGCCGCGGGAATTAAACCCCGATGACGAACTGCTGCGTAAATGCGGAACGCTTGCCAAAGCGTCAGGCGCTGTTATCAAAGTAACGTCTTCTGTTGATGAAGTAAAAGGCGCGGACGCGGTCTATACCGATGTATGGGTTTCGATGGGCGAGGAAGATAAAAAAGAGGAACGTACGCGCCTTTTAGCGCCGTATCAGGTAAACCAAAAATTGATGGACATGACAGGCAAAAGCGAAAGCATTTTCCTGCATTGTCTTCCGGCGGTCAAGGGCGAGGAAGTAACAGCCGCTGTCATTGACGGCCCGCAAAGCAGGGCATGGGACGAAGCTGAAAACCGCAAACACACGATTAAAGCCGTCATGCTCGCGACGCTGACACAGATTCAGTATTAAAACAAATCATGTTAAAATAAAACAGGAATTTACATGGGAATTTTTGACAGATTGGGCAGCCTGATAAACAGTTACCTCAATGATTTCGGAGATCAAACACAGCGTACGTTTAAATCTCCTAACATGAAAAGCGGCGACCCTGATTTTGACGCGGCGTACGAAGAATTGGATGATTACCTTAACAAGGACGCGCGTTATGAAAAGGGGCGCGCCTCAGGCGGTGAAAAAACAAACCAGTATTCATGGCGCGGCAGGGAAACAGAGAATGATTCAAGGCAGAGCAGGATCAATCTTCCTCCTGAAGAGCTGCGCGCTGATTACGCGCTTTTGGAAGTCGCGTTCGGCGCGGACGAGGAAACGTGCAAGATATCATATAAAAAACTTTTAATGATTCATCACCCTGACCGCCACACCGCCAATGAGGGCAATTATAAAAAAGCGACTGAAAAAACCGCGAAGATAAACGCCGCCTATGATCGAATAGAAAGTTACTGGCGGCTAAAAGCGAAAAAGTGACAGAGAAGAGGGAATGGATGGACTACATGCTGCGAATTTATACAGACGGCGGATGTTCCGGCAACCCGGGCCCCGGCGGATGGGCTTATGTAATGGTAATGAAAACTTTTCAGAGCGCTCAAATAATTTCAATGGACAAAGGCGCTGAAAGGGAAACAACAAACAATAAAATGGAGCTGACAGCCATAATCAGAGCGTTACGCGCGTTAAAGGCAATGACGGATGTTCCCGGAAAGGCGGCTGTTTTTACAGATTCCCAGTACGCGCAAAAAGGAATCACCGAATGGATACATACATGGAAGCGGAATTCGTGGAAAACAAGCGGCAAAAAACCTGTAAAAAACCGCGATTTATGGGAGGAGCTTGACGAGCTCGCTTCACAGTTCTCCGTTAAATGGGAATGGGTTAAAGGCCATGCCGGAAATGAATACAATGAGCTTTGCGACACAATGACTCAGGAAGCGATAGCGGAAATTAAATAGGGCTACTGCCCGTTCAGCTCAACAGAAATTATTTTAATGTTACTCAGCTCGCGGCGGACACCGGCGGAAATTCCGCTCGCGAAAGTCAGCTCCATGACTGTTTCTGTGCCTTCTACAGTCACTGTCTGATGCTGTAAGTTATGCAGTTTGTCCATTTCGTCCCTTGCCGCGTACCATTCCGCTTCCCCGCCCGAAATGACAATTTCGCGCATAACACTTGATCCGACAAGGCGGACAACACCCGTTACCTGCACGGTTTTTACCTCCTGCGCGGGATGGACAGCCGCTTTGGTTTCCGGCGCGCCGCGATCCCTGCTGCCGAACGCGTAAATGGAAGACGCGCATAACAGCGTAATAAACGCGAAAATTATTAACCTTAAATTATTCATTTGGAAACTCTGAGTACCGCATAAGCTCTCCGGTTATTTTAAAATCCGAAGACGCGGCGTTCCTGCTTTGATTATTTGACACCGGCTGAACAGATTCAAAAAAACTGCGCCCGCTTCCAATCCGCCTTAACATATCGCCCGCGTCAATTTGGTATGACTCCTGATCCTGATAACCTATAGAACGGCCGTCTACAATTGAAGGCTGTATATTCGCGGGGGGCGGCGTAATTCCTGATATTTCACCGCTTGCCGTTGAGCCTTCTGTTTTACCGGTACTTGAGTTGTAGGATCCAGTGTTCACATTATGTGTCAGAAGAGCGTTAGCGCTAGGTAGATTCACATATTGGATATTAGCGTTACCTGTTTTAGATAATGCTGATTGCGTATAGGAATAAACCGCCTCGCCCGGGTAAAGCGGCTTGATTGTATTATTAGAATTCAGGTATTTCTGTTTAACATTTATCTTGTTTTTATATCCGTTAGTACTGCTTGCATGATTAATAAAATTGGCTTCGTGCCAGTTTTGCATTAGTGCTTGCCAGCTGCTATTTTCCATTAAATTTGTTATCGCCGTGTAGTTGAGCTTATCTTTTGGAGAGGTAATTATTTTAAAGAATATCGCGGCTTCATTATTGGAAATATTTAAACTTGTTTTTCTGATGCCGGTTTGAAGCCTCAGCCACTGAAAGAAAAGATTAACAGTCGCGTAATCATTTAATATAGCGTTCGGGTTTATCCCGCTATAATTGTCCCAAATATAAAAATTATCACCTTGTGATATGAGTGTTGTTTTGTCTGCGTTATACCAGTTTATTCTATTTTTATCTATCTCCCCGGAATATACCCATTCCGCGGCTGAGGAAAGTCCTTCGTCGATCCAGAGATCCAGAGAATTCCATGCTGAATCTGTTGTTCTAAAAGCATAGGTGGTAGCGAAATTCATTAAATGCTGCATTTCATGAGCGAATGTTTTATATGATTCCTTTGAACCAACCTTTGAGGGGTTTACATCCACATATATCATATCGCACTGGTTGGATCCTGTTACATTAAAAAAATTACCCATCCAGAAATATCCGGCTACATAGCTTCCATCGGTTTTATAATTATCTTTTATATCCAGAAGAAGGATTGTCAGTTTACCGTTGCCGTCGCCTAATACTCTGTCGGCATACTGCATTGTATTAATTGTACCGCCGTTATAGTTCGCGGTCCAGCCAAACACATCCATAAGTTTTACGTAAATGCTGCCGCTGTATTCACTGGCTACCGCGTTCGCTGTTGCGGCGCTGACGCCTGATCCTTTTTCTACCCAAACCTCACAGCGGGAGTTTTCCGCGAGCAGTTCCGCGGTCAGGCGGTAATCGTTTCCTGTGGAAAAATTTGTCGCCCAGAATGATTTTTCTCTATAGTCGCCGGGTTCTTCCAGGCATGAGAACACAAGCAGAGCGAAAACAGCGGTTAAAATATAAATTTTTTTCATTGTTATTCCTTTATAAATGAATTATACCGCGTTTTATGTAAAATGTCATTTAATGAATGTCTTAGCAGGGAGGCTTTATCAGCGCCCGTGGCACATTTTATACTTTTTTCCGCTGCCGCAGGGACACGGGTCGTTGCGTCCGACTTTAGGCTGGCTGCGGATTACGGTCGCCCCGTCCGGGCGGCTTGCCTTTTGCATCTGCGCGGCAGAACCCTGCGGCTGGTCTGTAAAGGAGTTCATGCTGTTGTGGTTCGCGCTGATGTTTGTTCCGATTGACCGGCTTTGCGCCTTCCTTTGCCCGCCTTCCGCCGCCTGAAAACGGATAAGGTGCAGACGGGACGCGATTTCCTGCCTGATATCCTCAATCATTTTCTCGAAAATCTGAAAGCCTTCTACCTTGTATTCCGTAAGCGGGTTTTTTTGCGCGTAATGGCGCAGATACACGGCTTCGCGCAGGGCTTCCATGTTTTCCAGATGATCCAGCCATCTGCGATCGACCGCGTTCAGGTAGTTCTCGCGGATGAACAGGTTAAAATAAAAATGGCCTATTAATTTTTCTTTGCTGTCGAGATCGTTTTCCAGATCGGCGATGACGCGTTTTTCCAGCAGTTCTGAATTTTTGAATTCCCTGCTGCCGCGGTCTACGCTTATCTGATAGCCGAATTTCGCGCGGAAGCTTTCGATCAGCTCATTCGCCGAAAGGTCAAAATCATTTCTGCTGGCCGCGTTATGCCTGTCAATTAAATCGCCCGCGATGTCGGCTGTCGCTCCGTTAACGCGCTTTAATAAATCATCGTCAGCCAGTATCGCGTCGCGCTGCTCGTAAATAAATTTTCTTTGCTGATTTAAAACATCATCGTATTCAAGAAGGTGTTTGCGGATCTCGAAATTCCGCTCCTCTACTTTTTTTTGCGCGTTTTCTATGCTCTTGTTCAGCATCGGGTGGTTAATCGGCTCGCCGCCTTCCATGCCGATGCGCGCCATAATATTTTTCATGCGTTCGCCGCCGAAGAGGCGCATAAGCTCATCGTCCATTGAGATGAAAAACCTGCTCTTTCCGGGATCGCCCTGACGGCCTGAGCGGCCGCGAAGCTGATTGTCGATGCGCCGGCTTTCATGGCGCTCTGTCCCGATCACATAAAGGCCGCCGAGCGTTTTTACTTCCTCGTAGTCCTTCTTCCATTTTTCGGTTTCTTCTTTTAAGATTGCCTGAAACTGTTCTTCTGTCGCGTTTGTACCGGCTCTCCTGCGCGCGCGGTGCTCAGGGTTTCCTCCAAGCTTTATGTCTGTTCCGCGCCCCGCCATGTTAGTCGCGATTGTCACTGAGCCTTTCGCGCCGGCTTCGGCGATGATGAGCGCTTCGCGCGCGTGGTTTTTCGCGTTCAATACCTCGTGGCGCACCCCCTTGCGCGAAAGGAGCGCCGCTATTTTCTCGGATTTCTCGATAGATACAGTGCCTACCAGCATCGGCTGGCCTCTCCTGTATGTTTCCGCTATTTCGTCACATAACGCTTTGTATTTGTCGCTCTCGTTAAGGTAAACAAGATCGTCTTCGTCTTTTCTCGCGACAGGCATGTTTGTCGGAATTACAACAACCTCAAGCTTGTAAATTTTATTAAACTCCTCAGCCTCTGTATCCGCTGTTCCCGTCATGCCGGAGATTTTTTTATACAGCCTGAAATAATTCTGAAAAGTGATTGTAGCCAGCGTTCTGTTCCGCTGCGCGATTTTTATCCGCTCTTTCGCTTCAATCGCCTGATGAAGCCCGTCCGAGTAGCGTCTTCCGTGAAGGATGCGTCCGGTAAACTCATCGACAATCTGAACAAGGCCGTCTTCCACAACATAATCCACGTCAATGTGAAATAAAAGGTGCGCTCTTAACGCCTGCGTAAAGTAGTGCAGGTATTCAAAATTCTCCTCGTCTACAATCGAGCCCTGAATCAGGTTTCTTTTTTTCAGAGCTTCCTCAATGGACGCAAGCCCCTGATTGCTGAAAGAAACGCTTTTATTTTTTTCGTTTAGTTTATAATCGCCGATTATCTCTTCGCCGCGCGTTTCATCAGGGTAATCGCCGTTTTCTTTTTTTTGCACCTCACGGAGTCCGCCGAGCAGCTTGTCAACTTCCGCGTACTTAAAAGTGTCGTCTTCCGCCGCGCCTGATATGATTAATGGAGTGCGCGCCTCATCAATTAAAATTGAATCGATTTCATCCACTATGCAGAAATTGTGCCCGCGCTGAACGCGGCTCTCAAGATCGCGGTGCATATTGTCGCGCAGATAATCAAAACCGAATTCGTTATTTGTTCCGTAGGTGACATCGCAGAGATAGTTCGCCTTTCGCACGTCATTATCCATACTGGAAAGAATTGTGCCGACAGTAAGGCCAAGGTAACTGAAAATCGGGCGCATCCACGCGGAATCGCGGCTCGCGAGGTAATCGTTAACTGTAACAACATGGATGCCGTTTCCCGGGATAGCGTTAAGGTACGCTGTCGCTACAACCATCAGGGTTTTGCCTTCGCCGGTTTTCAGTTCCGCGATTTTCCCGTGATGAAGAACAATGGAACCCATTACCTGTGTGTCATAAGGACGCTCGCCAAGCGTACGCGACGCGGCTTCTCTCGCGAGAGCGAACGCTTCCGGCAGAATGTTGTCGAGGCTTTCTCCGTTTTTAAAACGCTCCCGGAACATTCCGGTATTAAGCGGAAAATCTTCAGCGCTGAGAGATTTTGCCCATTCCTCTTTTTCATTAACTAACTTTAATATAGGCTGAAGCGCTTTTACATCACGCTCATTTTGTGAGCCGAACAGCGCTTTAATAAATTTATCCAGCATAAAAACAGTTTATCACAATCAGCGGTTATTTGCTAGGTACGCGTTTTTTACTTCTTCTTTACCAGTATCGCGAGATATACTCCCGATACTACAAGCGCGGCTCCCGCCCATTGCAGTAATGTGAGCCTGTCATCAAGTATAAAAAATCCCGCGATGACAGTGACAACAGGAATCAGATTGATGAAAATCGAGCAGACCGAGACGCCAAGGTCTTCCATCGCGCGCACATAAAACCAGTAGCCTAACGCCGAACAGAAAACGCCGAGAAAAATTAAATGTAAAATAACCGCGGCGTCAGCTTTTCCCCACTCGCTGAATTCCATAACAGAAAAAGGAACGAAAAAAATAAAACCGGCGGCAGTCTGCCAGAAGACAATGTAGATTCTGGAGCAGTGCGCGAAAAGAGGGCGCGTTAAAAATGAGTACACTACCCAGCTTAGCGCGGCGGCTGTCATATAAAGATAACCTGTTACATTTCCGGAAACTGAAAATGACACTCCCGCGACAAGCCACACTCCCATTATCGAAATTAAACATCCAATCCACCTGTAAATGTTTATACCGCTGATGTTTTTTTCCGCGTCATGATTTTCTCCGCCCGCAGACGCGCCCGCGCCTGCGGTTTTGTGTCTTTTTTTATGGAGCGAAATTTTCGCGGCTATCAGATCTGTTATCATGGTGAGAGCGGGAATTGAGCTCATCGCGATGCTTGCCTCGGAAGCTGTGACAAGCGCGATGCCGTTATTCTCGAAAAAAAAGTACAATGTAACGCCTGTTATCCCCGCTGTTAAAAGCAGCAGAATGTCCTTTGGGCGCAGTTTTTCGTTAGGCGCTAGTTTCAGCTTGATAAAATATAAAAAAACAAGAGCCATCGCGAAACGCAGCATCGCGAGCGACATTGGAGGGTAAACTTCCAAAGCGATTTTTGACGAAACAAATGAAAACCCCCAGAACAATACGCAGAGAATAATGGCGATAAAGGCTTTCTGGTGTTTAATCATCGGTCTTTTGCTTAATAAATGTTTCAATGTTCCGCCCCGCGCAGATGAAAAGCTCTTTTAAGGTGTTCCTTATTATTTTTCTTTTTGATTCATCTATCTGGCCCAATGATTTAAAAAGTTTTCCTACAGCTTCAAACCAGGATTTTTCCAGTTCCTGGAATGAGCTTACTTCCGCCGCAGTCAGAATATGATAAAGAGCTTCTATGAAATCCTCGCGCTGCTCGCTGTCTACATTGTTAAGCCATTCGCGCAGCGTCTTGTTGATAAAACGGCTGCTTGTTGTTGTTTTCTCCGCGCGGATCAAATCGTTATGCGCCACTTCCCATGAATACAGATTGTGCTGCATAATGCCGCTCTGGCTGCTTTTTATTACAGTGTGATCCCCTTTATGATTAAGCAGCATTCCGATTACGGATGACTGAGGCACATAGATGCGTATGCGATCCTTAACCGCGGCGTATCCTGAATGTGACAGAAAATTCTCATGAAAGCCCGGAGAGTCATTCGCGTAGATATCCGTTATGCGCTTTTGAACATGCTTGCCGCAGGTAGACGCCGCGTAAATCGCGAGGTTGCCGCCCTTTGAGTGTCCGCCGACGCGCAGTGAGCCGTTAATTAAAGGCGACATTTTTTCAAGATAGTATCCTGCCTCAAGCTGCGAGGGAATTACTTCGCGGAAACTCATGTTAAAATCTTCCTTCCATCCTATAAGAGAAGCGTCTGTCCCGCGGAACGCGATATAACAGGAGCCGTCTCCAGTGTAAACGCAGAGCGCGCTGAACTGAATTTCGCGCCCGGCGTCAAATTTATTTACAAAACCAAAAAGGTGGCAGTTTCCGAATCTCTCTGACGCTCCCAAAGCTCTTATCAGCTCAGGGTCTTCCTTGAATACTGACGTTAATTTTAAGCCTTCGGCGCTGTTAATTTTTTCCTCGTAAATTCTGACAGCGAGCGCGACGCTGACGCTGTCCTTGTCTTCCGGGCCGGGGACGATGCTGTCCAGTGTAAGATACGAGAGCTGCGAGAGAATTATGCTGTCTACAGGGTTAAAAGGAGAAGCGTTAAAATCAAGATCGCCTCTCCATTTTATGTAATCAAAGATATTAGCCATATGAGATAATATAATATAAACTATCCTTATGTTAAATGGAAGACATAAGGATTTTCTGGGGTTTCTTATTCATATTTTTCCTGATGTAAGAAAAAACAGGCTTTACCTTCTTGGACGGCTGTCAGACGGCAGGTCTTTCGCGTTTGTCGAGGAGGACTGGCGGCCGTATTTCCATTTGTCAGAAGATGATTACCCAAAAGCCGCGCGTCTTTTAAAAACATTTCAATACAGGGAAATACCGGCGTTAAAGTCATTTTACTTCCGGCCGCGGAGCGCGGCTGAAAACGGCGGCGCAGCCGGAGGTGAAAAATTAGTATGTTTTGAGTTCGCCGCCTATAATGATCGAAGCCTCGCCGCCGCCATTCTTAAAAATGAGCGTATTCAAAGCCCTGACGCTGACATAAAACCCGCCGAGCTTTTTTTAACAGAAAAACAAATAAAGAGCTGCCTGCGCGTTAAAGGAGCGGAGCGCGCCGGAAAAAGAGTTGATGTCGTTTTCAGAAAAGCTGAAGTTTCCTTACATGAAGGCAGCGCGCGTTCTGTGCCGCTCAGGATCGCGTCCATTGATATAGAAACCGATGTCGCGGCAGGCATGATCCGCGCCGCAGGTATCTCCTGGGCGGATACTCAGGATAATGATATCAGCGGCTTAAATGAGGCTGACGGTATAATCAGAGTGCTGTCTCCCGAAGGCTGTCAGCCGCCTGACGATCGCGCGCGAGTCATCTCAGGCGGGCCTCTTGTATTTCACGCTGACGAGAAATCGCTTTTAACGGCGTTTCTGGAAGACATCCGTAAAATTGATCCTGATATTTTAACAGGATGGAATTTCCTTGATTTTGATTTTCCGCGTCTCGCGGAGCGTTACGCGAAACATAACCTGCCGTTTACGCTTGGAAGATCAAAAGACAGCGCCAAATTTTT